>Ga0307515_10005531_pt1 | contig 25578 bp, 16 predicted proteins | sample 17_EM_MG_FD_194513 | JGI IMG/M metagenome (GOLD analysis project Ga0307515, IMG submission 194513) | Populus trichocarpa ectomycorrhiza microbial communities from riparian zone in the Pacific Northwest, United States - 17_EM | ecosystem: Host-associated > Plants > Roots > Unclassified | place... | reverse complement strand
CGTCATGTCATGTGATTGGTTACGTCATCAGTCACATGTCCCTGTTTGTCCCTGTTTGGGTCACGTGCCCGTCGCGTGACCCCTGTGTGTAGAAAAAAAGCCGGGGCCCAAAGTGATTTCATCACATTACCCCCCCCCAGGATTGCAGATTCCAGATGCAAATCCTAATTTCTTCGTCGTCGGATAGGAGTCTTTCCTTTCCTCCTGTGTTTTCTTTCCTCTGTAATAAACCTTTCGGCCTCCGGGTCGTCATGATGCGGGGCATCCGGGTGCTTCGTGTAGAACTCTTCCTCCAGATCGAAATCATCATCATCTGGTCCGAGTTTCTGTCTTGTCTCTTTGGTGTCCTGTTCCAGTTTTCTTCTGGATTCCCAGGTATGATCGTCGTACCCCTCCCATTCCACCAGGAACTGGAAGTCCCATTCTTTCTTGTCCTTGACCCATCTTGAGTCTAAGTACCTCTTGATCACGTAATGTTCCTCTGGCTCCTCTGTTATCGGGTCCAACACCTGAATCGGAGGTGGTGGAGGTTGGGTTCGCCCCGTAATTTTGTCTTCTTTTACGGGGGAAAGGAGGGAGACATGAAATACGTCATGGATCCTATATCCCGTCGGCAAGTGCAGCCGATATGTTAGCGGGGATAGTTGTTCTTTGACCGTCAATGGTCCTATTCTCTTCCAATCCAACTTTGGGGATGGCCTGTCCGTGGATAAGTTAGTTGTTTCCAACCATACTCTATCCCCTTTCCTGAAGGTAGGTGGATCGTTCTTCCACCTGTCATAAGCCTTCCTCTGAGCTTCTTGGGCTTTTTCAATCATCTGTGTGACCAACCCGTCCACATCTATTCTGGTACGGGTTCTTTCGTCCTGTGTCTGTGCTTTTGCCGGGATATCGGTAAATGTGGGGTGCCTGATTTTGCTAGCGAAGAATGGCGTTGTTCCTATTGATGAATGATGGTGATTGTTCCATGCGAACTGCGCCCTATGCAGATGGTCCATCCAGTCATCCTGTCTATGGCCGACGTACATCCTTAGGTACGTCTCCAGCCAGCCATTGAGGCTTTCCACTTGTCCCTGTGTCTGAGGGTGGTATGCGGTTGAGAGCCTTTGCTCTATCCCCAGCGATTTGTAGAGCTCCCTAGTGAACTCTGCGTTGAATTGCGGGCCCCTATCCGTCGAATGGATCTTGGGCAACCCCTCCTGCGACCATACATATCTCTCGTGTAACTTGGCCAGAGACTGTGCCGTCTCCTTGTCGGTGCATGGTATGAAATAGGCGTATTTTGTGAATCGGTCAGTGACCACATAAATCGCGTTCTTTCCCTTTGATGGGGGGAGTGGCCCCACCAAATCTGACTCTGTCCATTGCCATGGACCCTCCGGTGTCTCAAGCGGCCGCAACTTTCCATGCGCCTTGATGCTTTTCTTCTTTGCCATTTGGCATGTTCTGCACCCTCCGACATAGTCAGAGATGTACTCATTCATGTTCAGCCAGTAGTATCCCCTGGCAACCTGTTCACTGGTCCCTGTGACCCCTTGATGTCCCGCCATGGGGGAATCGTGATATAACTGTAATATCTTCCTCTTGATCGAGGGTTCCTCTGGTACCCACACCCTCCCCTGATGTATAGGGAGGTCCTCTTCCCAATGCTCGGTCGGTGGTGCTATCTCTGGGCTTTCTTTTAGGAGTTTCTTGATCGTTTCGCGCACTGTGAGATCCGTCGCCATTGCATTTAGCACGGATTCCAATGATTCCTGTTCCGTATCCTCCAACTTCGGGAGTTTGTCGAAAACTTCTCTTGGGAGGAGTATTTGTTCCTTCGGTTTTTCAGTCGGGTGCAACTCATCTCTTCTAGATAGTGCGTCCGCTGCGGTGTTCCTGGTTCCCGGTCTGTATTTGATGATGAAGTTGAATCGTTGCAGAGCTTCCAACCACCTTCTCTGTCTCTGATTGAGAATTTGAGGGTTTGAGAAATTTACCAGATTCTTGTGATCTGTAAGAATTTCGATTGCCTCGTTGGTTCCTTCCAACCAATGTCTCCAATGCTGAAGGGGCTTGATGATTCCTAAAGCCTCCTTATCTCCTATGTCGTAATTCCTTTCCGGCGGTGTCATTGACTTTGACATATATGCTACCGGATGTCTCGGTTGGTCTGGTTCCTTCTGTGATAACACTGCCCCATAGGCCACGTTTGATGCGTCTGTTTCCAGCCTGAATGGAAGGCTCTGATCAACATGTTTTAACACCGGCTCCGATGTTACCGCTTTCTTGAGCTTCTCGAAAGCTCCCTGTTCTTTTTCCGTCCACCTCCATGGGTGGTTCTTCTGTTCTAGGTCGTGTAATGGCCTCGCCATTAACGAAAAGTTCTTGATGAACCTTCTGTAAAAATTGCAAAACCCCAAAAAGGATCGTACTCCTTTAACGTTCTTTGGCGGTTTCCATTCCCGTACTTGGGTCACTTTCTTGTCTTCCATTTTGAAGCCCTTCGTTGATACTCGTACTCCGAGTAATTCCATTTCCTTTTTATGGAATTCGCATTTCTTTGCCTTGGCGTAAAGCCGTTTGTTTCTGAGGATTTGTAAGACCCTCCTCATGGTTTCGACATGTGTTTTCTCATTCGGTGAGAAGACCGGGATGTCGTCAAGGTAAACCCTAACCAGTTCGCTGTGTACTGGAGCTAGGGTATGCTGCATGAACCTCTGCATGTGAGCAGGGGCGTTCACAAAGCCAAAGTGCATAACGTTGAACTCGTACAACGTCCCTCTTGAGATGAAAGCCGTTTTCCATCTGTCTTCTTCCCTGATTGGGATTTGATTGTAACTTGCTGTTAAATCGAGTTTTGACATGATCCTTGATCCTTTTGCCAGGTCGAGTAGATCGTCCATTATTGGAAGGGGGTGTACATCTCTGATGGTTATCTTGTTGATGCCTCTCCAATCCACTACATATCTCTTGGTTCCGTCCTTCTTTCCAACAAAGAAGCATGGTGCCCCTACTGGTGATTGGGACGGGCTAATCATACCCGACTCCAATAGTTCGTCGATTGTTTCCTGTTCCAACCGCTGTTCCTCTTGGGTAAGTCGATACCCCTTGGCTGTTTTTGGGAGTTTGTCTTCCCATCCGTCTATGAATTCGATCTTGAAATTCCATAGGCCCCTATCTTCAGGCATTCTTCGTGCCCTTTGTAAGTCAAAGACATCCTCGAAGTCGTGGTATGCGACTGGGACTCCTTGCAGGTCTTCTTTCTGTTCCTTCCTAGTCTCATGGTATTTGAGTAGGTTCATTGTTTCACTGTTCTTCCCGGAATCGTGGTATTCGATTGGGCTCTTCGGTTCTTTATTTCTCCCAGACCCGTGGCATTCGGTTGGATTCTTCTGTTCACTGTTCCTCCCAGACTCGTGGTATTCGATTGGGCTATGTTGTAGCACATTGAGGGTGAAATCGTCGATTTCATCGTCCTCAAGTTCGAGGTTCTCTAGTCGTTTCTGTGCAAGGGGGACTCCTTTCCCCTTTGTTCCTTGATCTCTTGATCCCTTCTTGATGCAGTTCTGTTTGCAATATGATGAGTTGAGCCTGAGTTTTCGCTCACTCCATTTGATCTCTGGGTCATGCTTCTGTAGCCATGGCAACCCTAGTACCAGTCCATGAATCCCTAATGGGATAATGTAGAACTTGATCTCCTCCTTATGGGAATCAATGTTCATCGTGACTTTGGCGTAACTATCGATCCATCCAAGTGTCTTTCCTTGGATGTCTTTCACTGGTTGAGGCTCCTCCCTCTTCGTGAGCTTTGCTCCTATTTTTCTTGCTGTTTCTTCATGCATGAAGTTGCTTGAGGCCCCAGAATCGATGAGCGCCTTCACTTCTGTCTCCTTGTTGATATCCACTGGCAGCGTCAATAGCTTTTTGACCAGTCCGCTCGTCTGTAATACCCTCTTTATCCCTGTAGAAGTGTATGTACAACATGAGCATATTCTTTCTTTCTGCGTGACCAGTGAATTAGTTCTTTCGACTGAACGGGTGGTGACCTGTTCATTCAGTCGTCTTGAAAACCCTTATCCTTAGGATCTCCGATGACCGTGTCATCGTCTTCGTCTTCTTGTGTTGTCGCTAACTTTGCGTAGCCCTGTCTTGGCTGGCTTGGTCCGGCGTTCTTGTTCTTCTCAGGGCAATTTCGTCCGATATGCCCTGCTTTTCCGCATCGGAAGCAAAGCCCGGCTTTCTTCCGTCTTTCCGATTCTTCCGGGGTCAGGCTGGTATAGTCCAGCTGCATTGGTGACCCGTTCGTTGGTTTCCCTTGTGTCCTTGGGATTGTCGTGGGTTTCCTCTGTTCCACACTTCGTTGAAGCCTCTTGAACTGGAACAAGGCGTCGTCCCATTCGATGGCCGCGATTTGTACATCTCTCAGCGTATTGAATTGTTGTCGGAGTATCTTTTCCTGTACCCCTGTCTTCAAGTTCCTTCTGAATTGGTCGATGAGAAAATCTTCTCCCGTTACTCCTGCTAGCTCTGCTAGTCTATCGAATTCCTGTGCGAATTCTCTTGCGGATCTAATCTGCCTGAGAGCCGCCAAGGCTCTCCCAGCATTTTCCACTTCGTTCGGATCTAGGAACTTCCCGTTGAATTCGGTAAGGAAGCTTCCCCATGCAGTAAGCATTACCGGGAGAGGTTGTCCCTGGTTTTGCAGTCTTGCCCGTTGGTTCATCAAGGCATTCCTCCATGGATTAACCTTGGGTCCCTCCATGCAGCCCAAGGCCCATGCGATGAAGGTTTCATCGTTCGGGAAGTCACCAGCCCGTAAGACCCTGTAGTTCTCTACGGCTGCATGAAAACCCCTAGCATTCTCCGGATTCCCATCGAAGGACGGCCGGGTTGTCTTGATACTTGCTCTTTGTCTCATGGCCCGAGCTTCGGCCATGACCTGCCCTTGGAACAGGATTATTTGTGTTCTGTTCCCGGTAAGGGTAATCACTTGTGCGAGCCGGGCTGCCAGGTCGGCACCTGCTGCAATATTTTGTAGTTGTGGGATAACGGGTGTCATCAGTCCGAAGAACCGGATTATGTTGTCCAGTGCCGCTATGACATCGTTCAATTCCGTGGTCCAAGTATTGATTTCTTGTTCGGTGGGGTCTTGAGGGTCCGCCACCGTGAAGACTGCTATCGGGAATGGCTGTAACGCCATTCTGTTCTGTTTCTTTCTCTTTTTTGACTGACTTAAGACGAACGGGAACTTTTAAAAGTTACACACGGCTCTCTTTATAGTACAGAGGGGACGGTCTCTAGTCCTTATACCACTCGGGGTATCTCTTCACCAACTCCTGCCACTCGATGGCAGCGTACGGGGCGTCGGCCGAGTTGTTCTGGTTGAGGCCCGCTTGTCGAAAGGGGTCTCCGTTGATGTCGCCGAGGTCTTCTCGGACTTGCTGTGCCTGCCGTCGGCGTCGGCGGATGTTCCGCGTTCTTTTTCTCCGTGCTTGGAGCGGGGTTCTGCGTGGGGTCTCGGGGTCGCTCGCCACCTCTGCTTTGGGTGCGTCGAGTCGGGGTCTCTTGTACCTCTGCTGCCGACGTCTGTCGGTAGCCTGGCGGATTGCGTTGACCGCCTTCGTCCGCTGTTCTATGCGGGGATCTGGGTGAGGGAACTTAACTCGCACCTGTCGGTCAAGTTCTCTCCAATATGCAGGGTCGGTGGGATGACCGGTGTTAGCGACTGGTTTTGCGAAGTAGTCGGTCCACTCGGTATCGTGGGTGTCTTGGGGGATGCCGCCGGGGTAGGACTTGGCCAGGTACTCCTCAAGGTACTGAAGTCCCAGGCGGGTGGGTGGACGTAGACCGGCGGTGGTCGTGGTCAGTGAATACGGGGGCGGCGTGGGGGTTGGTTCCGTCGTCGGGTCACAGACGATGGGAACGTGGGTGCCGGCGGGGTCGAATCTCCCGAGGTGGAGATGTGGATGTGGATGTGGGTCTGGGGCGAGCGACGGGTGCTCGTCGTATAAGGCACAGCGGGCTAGGACGTCAAGGATGGTGTGTCTGGTCCTGATCCTGCTGCCTACCGAACAGTCACACGCTCCGTCGTGGAGGTGACTGTGGTTGATGCTATAAGGAGGAACGAACTCCAGTCGTTCCCTCTCGTATGGCTTTGCGGGTCTCTGTCTTGAGCCAATCACTTAGCACAATCCCGTGAGCAACCAAGTACTCGCAGCGAGAAAGTCAAAGGAAGAGCTTGCCAACTGTGAGGAAAAGGGACTATTCTCACTGTGAATAGGCAGTGCTCGCAGTGGTCTCTGGTTCTGGGTGTCGTGTTGACTTCGGTGAGCTCCTCGATATACTTTCAGGTCAGGTTCTAGTTCGCAGCACTGTGTGTTCTAGTCCTCAGCACTGTGGCCCTGTTGGTACTAGTCTTGGAAGCTGTTCGAAGTTTGGATATATGTGGCAAGCTAACGACTACTACATGTTTCTGGTACTGCTTATATAGATCTCTGTCGTGGCTGTGCCCCAATGGTAAGCCCCACTCGGCTGAGTAAGGGTGGGGCTCGAAGCATCGAAGCCCCACCTATGACTCCGTTCCAATGGCTAACCCCCCTCCCTAGTGGAGCCTTGGGTTCAAGCCCCTCTCTGATGTCACTGTGGAGTCTTGGGTCCAAGCCCCACTCCTTCGTCATGTCATGTGATTGGTTACGTCATCAGTCACATGTCCCTGTTTGTCCCTGTTTGGGTCACGTGCCCGTCGCGTGACCCCTGTGTGTAGAAAAAAAGCCGGGGCCCAAAGTGATTTCATCACATCAAATGTGGGCGTTTCGGTGAGCAGTCGGCCTGTTCTAATTCCGCAATGCTGATGATCGCAGAGAGGACGTTGAGTGGGCTGGCCCACCCGCCCCGGATCGAAGAAATGAGCAAAGAGTTGACCAAGGTCATTGAAGATTTCGACCGTGCAATGGATGTCGAGACCCTCCGCCTAGCTAAGGAGTCCAGTAAGCATTGAACTCAATCTGTTGATAGTCTATTCTCAATTGTTTCGTGTAGAATTAGCCCAGCAAGACATCCTGCTTGAGAAGCGGCTTAAACCTACCAGCGCTGGCTATGACCAGACGCTCTGCTGTATGGAAGGCACCCGACAATCTATCCTCGATCAAGTCATTGCCTGGGCAGCCAATGGATCGGAGCCGAGCAATACCTACTGGATCCACAGCTTACCCGGAATCGGCAAGACATCGTTGTCTCATTCAATCTGTAAAGCACTCGATGAGCGAAATCAACTCATTGGAGCGTTCTTTTGCCAGAGAGATGACACGAATTCGAACGAGCCAAGAAACATCCTTCCAACTCTCATCTATAAACTCGCTGAAAACTCGCCATCGTTTCGAAGGATTGTGGCAGAACGACTTCGTAGTAAACCAAACCTGACTGCGAAGTCGATGACAGACACACACTTCCTCGATTTTATTCGCTCGATGCCTGGCCAACCCAATGAGCATCCTTACGCCTTTGTCATTGATGCACTTGATGAGTGTGGCAACAATCGAAGTCGCCAAGACCTCCTAAAGGCCCTGACCGACGCAGCCGCACTAGCTCCGTGGCTCAAGATCATCATCACCAGTAGACCCAAAGCCGATATCGAACGCTTCTTTCGTGGTCTCACCAGCTCGCCTCATTCATCATATGATCTGACCGCCGACCAGAAAGCCAGTGATGATTTGCGAACCTTCGCCCAAAGCCAGTTCGCCTTGGTGGCCTTGCATTGGCGTATCCGCACAGTTTGGCCAAAAGAATCGGACTTCAACGAGCTTATCTCTCGCGCGAATGGCCTTTTCATCTTCATCAAGACTCTTACTCTCGCGCTTGAGGAATGTGAGGACGTTGAAGAGTCCTTGAAGGAAGCCCTGCAAGACTCAGCCGGTACGGGCTTGGAGTCTCTATACGGACTCTATTCGAGTATCCTGAGAGCGCACAGCAAGATTGGAGGGTTTTGGCGGATGATTGTAGTGATTATAACAGCTCAATACCGCCCACTGTGCGAAGAGTCGATTGCAAGGCTGACAGGAGTGAGACCCAATCTCGTCGAAAAGTGGGTGGATGCGCTCAGCTCTTTGCTATATCGAGACGAAGGGGCCAATGGAGCAATTCGTGTCCGACATTTGTCCATTTCCGATTTCTTTCTCAGCGATCGCTGTGAGTATCAAGGCAACCTGCGAGAGGCGCACGCGCAGCAGGGTACCGCCTGCCTCGAGACAATGGTAAACCCTGTAAAAGGGCTCCGTTTCAATATCTGCAATCTCGAAGATTCCCGGCTTGCCAATGCAGACATTAGAGATCTCCCATCCCGAGTGAAGCAGAATGTTTCCGACCCCTTGCAGTATAGCTGTCTCCACTGGTCGAACCATCTTTGCTCTTCAGCTACCCGCGATGAGCGACTATTGGTGTTGGGAGGCTTGAAGGAGTTCTTTGGGGGACTGTACCCATTATTTTGGATTGAAGTATTGAGCATTATTGGGATGGTCCCGATTGGTGCACAAAGCCTTCGAAGGTTGCTATCCTGGATCAGGGTGAGTACAACCAGCATGCAACCAGTTCGTATTCCAAGCTGATCCGAATTGGCTGTAGGATGTGGATTCAACGCTTCTTGAGAGAATTCAGGATATTCGTCATTTCCTGATCACTTTTCACACCCCCATCTCCATCAGCGCTCCACACATCTATATTTCGACTTGACCATTCCTGCCCTCAGAATCCCCTTTATCGAGGACCTTGAGCAGAGAATTCACTAGTGCCATCAAGGTACAAGTGGGAAACCTGTCGTCATGGCCAGCACCACCATTGGAGTGGACTGGACACGCGAGGGGCATCATGAGTGTGTGTTATTCCCCGGATGGGACCCGCGTTGTCACTGGATCCAGCGACAAGACGATTCGGATCTGGGATGCAGAATCTGGTGCTGTTGTTGGCGAGCATCTTACAGGGCATAATGGCGGAGTGGATTCTGTTGCATACTCTCCCGATGGGCAGCACATCATCTCCAGATCCTCCGACTGCACCATTCAAATCTGGGATGCCAAGACTGGCGCTTCAGTCGGAAACCCTCTTGATGGGCACACTGACCGGGTGTGGTCTGTTGCTTACTCCCCTGATGGGCGGCGCATCATCTCCGGATCCTCCGACCGCACCATTCGAATCTGGGATGCCGAGACTGGCGCTTCGGTTGGCGAGCATCTTACGGGGCATGATGGCAGTGTAAATTCTGTTGCATACTCTCCCGATGGGCAGCACATCATCTCCAGATCCAGCGACCACACCATTAGAATTTGGGATGCCGAGACTGGCGCTTCAGTCAGAAATCCTCTCAAGGGGCACACTGACCGGGTGCGGTCTGTTGCTTACTCTCCTGATGGGCGGCGCATCGTCTCCGGATCCGACGACCGCACCATTCGAATCTGGGATGCCAACACTGGTGCTTCAGTCGGAAATCCTCTCGATGGGCACACTCTCTGGGTGCGGTCTGTTGCTTACTCTCCCGATGGCCGGCGCATTGTCTCCGGATCCGAAGACCACACCATTCGAATCTGGGATGCTGAGACCGGGGCTTCGGTTGGTGAGCATCTTATGGGGCACAATGGCGGTGTTCACTCTGTCACGTGCTCTCCCGATGGACAGCACATCATCTCCGGATCCGAAGACCACACCATTCAAATCTGGGATGCTAAGACCGGCGCTTCAGTCGGAAATCCTCTCGATGGGCACACTGACCAGGTGTGGTCCGTTGCTTACTCTCCTGATGGACGGCACATCGTCTCCGGATCCGACGACCGCACTATTCGAATCTGGGATGCTGAGACTGGTGCTTCGGTTGGCGAGCATCTGATAGGGCATAATGGCGGTGTAAATTCTGTTACATACTCTCCCGATGGGCACCACATCATTTCCAGATCTGACGACCACACCATTCGAATCTGGGATGCCAAGACTGGCGCTTCAGTCGGAAATCCTCTCGATGGGCACACTGACCGGGTGTGGTCTGTTGCTTACTCCCCTGATGGGCGGCGCATCATCTCCGGATCCTCCGACCGCACCATTCGAATCTGGGATGCTGAGACTGGTGCTTCAGTTGGCGAGCATCTGACAGGGCATAACTCCGGTGTGAGATCTGTTGCATACTCACCCGATAGGCAGCACATCATCTCCGGATCCGATGACCGCACCATTCGAATCTGGGATGCCAAGACTGGCGCTTCAGTCGGGAATCCCCTGTATGGGTATACTGACCAGGTGTTGTCTGTTGCTTACTCCCCTGATGGGCAGTGCATCGTCTCCGGATCCCCCGACCACGCCATTCGAATCTGGGATGCTGAGACTGGCGCTTTGGTCGGCGATCCTCTCAAGGGGCACACTAGCTGGGTGTGGTCCGTCGCTTACTCTCCTGATGGGCAGCGCATCATCTCTGGATCCGATGACTGCACCATTAGAATTTGGGATCCTGAGGTTAGTACAGCAGCTGCCAAGCCTTGTGAGTGGCATACCTACCCGGTTCAGTCTATTGATTACTCTTCTGACCTACAGCACGCCGTCTCTTGTAACCCAATGCATGCTGAATTTTTTGCAACGCCCGACATGGATGGTTGGGTCAGGGACTCAGAGGGTGGCTTACTCTACTGGGTGCCCCACGACTGTCGTAGAGGCTTGCATTCATCTGCCCTCCTGACAATCCCCCTTACAGCTCACCATCGTTCCATTTCTCTTGACTTTGACGACTTTGCGTTTGGAGCCTCATGGACTCGAATATTCAAAAATGCACCTTCTTAGCCTTTTTTGTCGCTGAACAGTCGCATGTAATTTAGCCTCAGTTGTTCTTTCGGTTATTGAAGTTCCAACCATCATTATTGATCGAGACATGACACCGCTGAGTTGGTCATCACAGGAAGTCCTTCCAGAGACGCCAAATAGAGCTCTGGAATAGTCAAGAGTCTAGGGTCAACCGACCCTGCAGCGCTCCTCTATGTATTGGAGAAGCTGCCGACGTCACGCGTACTGTAGTGGTGCGGCAGGGCTGGATTGGACAGCCGCAAGAGGTGTGGAGCCATCGATAAGGTGTTGTACCCAGTGATCAAGGATTTATACCTTGCCCCGGATTTTAGTTGGAATTTTCAGTCGTCTGAGGACGGTCAAATCAACGGTTTGTATCCGCCTTTAAAATCCCGTTTTACTTGGTGACCACCACTCACTACACCAATGCACTCGATGACCCCCATGGGGCGGGTCGCCTCCATCCTGGCAACGCGCACATTCTTCGGCCACGACCACACCCGGGCTACCTTGCGCCTGACCTCACTACCGACATCTATGAAATTTCATGTCATCTGCACCGATCCACAACTCCTCGCTGAGAAACGGCCTGAAGCGTACAAGTCGATTCATTGCAATCCGTTGTGAGCCATGTTGAAGAGAAGTGGATCGCCGAGGGTGTTTATGTACAAGAATGGGGCTGAGTGCTAGGAGTGCTAGGAAACGCGAGAGGGAGAAGGCTGCGCCGAATCGGGCTGCGCTGCCACCCAGCCTCAGAATCGAAGGACGAAACGGATTATTGGGGGACACCCGAAGCAGTCGGGCTCACTCACACCAATTCTTCCTGCAGTGTCATGCGTCACAGGTGTGACACTAAGTCTGCACAGCCCATGTGTGCAGTCGAGCTCATGTACAAACCTCACCGGCATCAGCCGAACACACAAGCAACGTAAGCAATATTAATTTCAGGGCAAGATGTGTATTGCCACACATTAACAACATCGACAACAGCAACGACAACTCAATCGAGGGGAGACCATAATCATGTGCCATATAATCCATAGCTTGGGGGTTGTGAGTGGGAAAAGGACGAAATAATGTGATATATAATCCCGAAGAGATGGGGCGAAGAGATGGGGATGGAGTAGGGCGGAAGGCGGTCGGATACAAGAAAGCATATTTGTGAGAAGACAGGTGAGAAGGTGGTATCGCACCCAATGTTCCACTTTTATGAGATCCCTCCTGGTGAGACAAGGCGAGGTGAGGCACAGGACGAGACAAGCGCGACGAGCAAAGCGGATGCCATATGTAAACAGAGAGGCGAAAGTACGAGTATGAGGTACGGGGATACGTTTTGTGCGTTCGAGTGATCTTGTACAAGATCTAGATGAATCGGCCGCAGTCAATAATGAAACCTGGTACAGTACACATAGGGGCTCGTATTAGTCAGATTTGGAACTGGCCGTATGCCTCCTACTCCTGCGTCCCCTGCCCCTCGCACGACCCCAGTCTTTGTCGACGAAATTGGCCTCTTTGTCCTGGTCCTCGCTCGCGATTAGTCTCTTGAGTCGAAGCGCAAGACATCCGGCACCCAAGAGACCGCTCACACTCACGAGGCCCTGGTGAGACGAGTGGGAGAGCAGGAGGGTAGCAAGGAAGACTAGGAAGACGCCCAGGGTGGATGGGTGGGAGAAGGCTATTCGCCTTTAAAACGCCTTTTACTTGGGGACCATCACTCACTAAGCCAACGCATTCGATAGCTCACCCCATGGAACGGGTCGCCTCCACCCTCGCAACGCGCACATTTTTCGGCCACGCGCACTGACATCGTGGCCACCAGGCTACCCTGCGCCTGACCTGACTACCCCATTATGAACACTTATTTCATCTGTACCTATCCACAACTCCTCATTGAGGAACGGCCCGTGTACAAGTCGATTCATTGCAGGCTGTTGTGGGCGATGTCGAGGAGTCGAGGGTGTTTGTATGTTGAGGCTGGGGAACCGACCGGAAGTGGGCTGAGCGCGAGGGAACGCGAGAGGGAGAACGCTGCAATCCCATTGGGCTGAAAATCGGGATGATGAGGCGTGGGAATTAGTGTAAACGTTTATGTGGAGTAGCTCTCTTGCTCGAGGCTTGAATTTTTGGATTTGAGGTGGCGGCCTCACATCCTGTCAGATTGGAAGTCACCGGTAAGTCACCGGTGTATAGTTGACAAATAATTCTATACAAGACCAAGTCTCTCAACTGGAGCCCAACACGTTCGTGGACCCCAACACGTTCGAGGACCAGGAACAACCACACCCTTCTTGCCACTACCTTCGGCGACGGTCCTGGACGACGACTCACTGAGGCGAATCATAAACAACACCGAGTCACTCATTTATTCAGAACGATAACTACTCGACCCATCCTCCTCTTCCATCTCGGACTCTCCCCAGTCGGCAACTCGATACCTCATCGGCAACCTAGCAGCCATCAGAGCTGGATCCTTTTTCCGGACGGTTAGCACGTTCCCCGGAAAGGGAACTCTGGAGATGGGGGATGATTTTCGGGCGCGTATGGATATGCGCACAATGATCCGGCAGCGACGCAAACTCTTGAGCCCATTCAACGAACTCGCTTCGATATTCTAATCCCGGCCAGTCATGGAAGCCGATCCGCAGGTGGTCAAGGCATCGAGGATCGCCTCGTTCTTGTATCGTCGCATGTACTGGAAGTGTTCCTTGTCCTCGAGATACGATCGACCTTCAGTTCCTCACCCTATTACGGACAACAGGGCCTAATACCCTCGATCGGCCCGTACTATCTACCCTTTGTATCTAGCAGATGGCTTGTGGTAGTAGGCAGGCACCTCTACGAGAAAGTAATGCTCAATGCCGCCTCCTTCTACTCGCCGTCTGCTCTCCATCTCTTAGAAAATACGGCAAACCTAAATGAAATTCTACGCTTCTCGATTCTGGATCCACGGGCTATTTCATCGACCCTCGCCTCGCTATCGACAATCAACTTCCACTCGAAAACCTCAAGAAACCTCTTCGGCTCAATTTTCCAGCCCTCAACTCTCTACATCTATTTTCCATTGCGGTACTCCACACTGCATCCAGTTACTCTTGACTCCATTGGACCAATCTGTCACTGTGACCCTAGATGACCACACCAGACATGAGAACCGTCGTACATGCCCAAAAACAAGCGAGGAGGACTGAAAACCAAAGCCTCTTAGTCAAAATGTCACGGGATATGCACCCGTAGGAAAGGGAAACAACCCTTAGACGTTAGAATTTCGAAGTTGAACATGAATTTATTATAATTTTATCAACGATACGACTACAGTGCCCCTAAGAATCTACTCTAGGAGTCAGAATTTTACTTATCTGACATGTAATCTTCCTGGAGCCGTTATCTATTCTGACAGCGGTGACTTACTGGTCACCTCCAATCTGACAGACGTCAGGTCCCCCACTGGAACGCCAGATCATTTGCCTCAAGTATGCGATACCCCCGAACAATTGTTTCAATAGTGGGGGACAGGTGAATACCGGATTGACCGGATTCTAGAACGCGTAGTTAGGTTATCATAGGGTGACTTCCTAGCTGACTCGTCAAGGTTGGTACACGACTTGCGCCCCTTGCTCATACTTGTAGAATCAATGCTCTACTTAATTCCTACGGCACCAATGTATGCTGTGTATGGGCAAGATATCCGCTGGCAGTGATCCGTCGACACTGAAATCCCAACGATGTGATGGGGATGGAGGAAGTACGCCTTTCAGGTGGGCCGTGCGTGCGTGTGCGAGTGTCGGATTCGGACGTTCCTTCTCTCTTTGCTCTTCGCGTCTTCAGGCCAGCCCACATTCCATGTTTCGCTCTCACGATGAGCAGAAGAAGATGCCACTGAGTGAGCAGGACGAGCCTGGGTAACTCAAGTAACGTCTTCAGGACCGGCTCGAGCCGATCAAAACTAAAGCTTGTACTTCTTTCGAACGACGCCAGCTCCGACGACACCAGACCTACGCATAAGCCTTATGCATGTACCCTGGCTGTTTCTGTGCGCGACTGCGTGTTCACGCGGCCAGCAACGCGAGGACCGCGAAGGGAGTAGGCGTATGGGACCGCGAGCGAGCACTCGTAATTCTTTTCTCGTGATGGGGCGAAATCCGGTGTAGTTGGTTGACCACGTCGCAGTGAGGGAGTTCAAGTCCATTTCTGGTTGGGAAGTGTCCCCATGATCGGAAATACAGGACGAAAGCCGGATCCTGCAGTCCTCCCTGGGTGCCTCGGGTCTCACGGCGAGCTCCAAGGCATTCCAAGGGCCACCATCTCTACCCAATTCTGGCACCATAAGCTTTTGGCTCTCGACAAGATCCGCGGTGATTTTACTGTCCGTCTCGATCCCTGATATCTGCATTTCTTAATAATTGATACCTGTGTTGATAACCGACTCACATCCATAGGGATCCGGCTGGTCGCCTTGCCTCAGTTCCGTCCCGAGAGCCTGAGTTAACGGCGAGGCCAATGGGTTATATCCGCGAGTCATGAAGAATGGGAATATGCTCGTTGTGGCGTGAGGGGCGAACTCATCTGGCGGGAGGACCGTGGATCAGTTGTCCAGCTCGTAGTTGCAATACATACGAAGGTACTGTCCCAAGATGCTGTTGGCCCTTTCTGCCTGACCGTTGGCTGAGGGTTGGTGGCCTGACGTGAAGTGTAGGCGCATTCGAAGAAGGGGGCCGAGTGAGCGGAAGAAGTGAGAGGCGAATTCCGATCCACGATGAGAGGACACGTGGAGAGGGACGCCATGCTTTGAGAACACATAGGAAACGAATGCACCTGTAGCGTCCGGGGCAGTAACAGTGTCTGTAGTTGGAATGAAAACATCTTCTTTGGACAGCGGGTCAATAACCACCAGGATAGCGGTGAAACCGTTAGACGCGGGTAACTGCTCGATAAGGTCCACACTGATAGAGTGCCATGGGCGCACCGGGACCGGTAAAGGCTGCAGCAAGCCGTAAGAACGATGGCGAGAGAGTTTGTTGCAAGCGCACAGGGCGCACTGTAAGACTAACTTCTTGCAGTTCGTGCAGCTGGGCCAAACCTAGTCACTCCAGTGTTTTGTGATAACCGAAGTGACCTGCTGTTGGGTGGTCATGCTTCGCCGGGAGGCCGCGAATACGGAGTTTTCCTTGCTCGAGTCGATACTATGACACGTATACACAGCGGTCCATCAGCAGTAACCAAAGAGAGACAAGGAAAAGCGCGGGGAGGGACTTCCCTTGAGGCAGATGTCGAGTTCCCAACTAGAGAGGGGATCGACGGCCAACCCAGCCGAGATATCGAGGATCGGGACGGAACAGTCGACAAGGGCAGCAAGGTCCATCGCGACGTCGTGCAGCTGAGTAGCACGGAACGAAGTAGCGAGTTGTTCTTGCGTGAAGATGGGGCGCAAGTTTTGCAGGCTCGCTAGTGTATAGACCCTATCCCCCCTTGTAAGATAGAAATCCGCTCGCCAAGTATGAGAATCTGGTTTCTCACCAAGTGTCCCGGGCCTCAAGCGAATAGCCATGTTAAAGGCGGAGTGGAATCCCGACCAGCTCGCTTGACGACGCATAGGAATCTCTGTCGAAGAGAAGTACTCCGGATTCTTGTGGTCTGTGATCACGTCGATCCGATGGTGACGAGACTCGAGATAATATCGCCAGGTCTTGAAAGCTTCGAAGATGGCGAGCAGCTCCTTGTTGTGAGTGTCGTAGTTGAGCTCGGCACCAGATAAGGTGCGAGTGAAGAACGCGAGGGGATGAACTTGACCATCCTCAGTGCGTACCGAGAGAATACCGGTGATGGTGTAATCAGAGGCGTCTGTCCCGACTACTGGAAGGGACGGGTCGAAATCGTGGAGGATGTGTGCTGAACTAAGGCCGTTTTGAGGAGTTGAAAGGCCCATATTGCGAAGACCAGACCCACGGGGCGTCCTTGTGTGTAAGCCGAGTCAGTGGGACGGTGATATCGGAGTACGAGGTCTGTAGAAGTTTGCGAAACCCAAGAATGTTTAGACGTCCTTACCTTTTTGTGGTGTCGGTCAGTCGCGGATGACTTGGATCTTCGAGGTGTCCATTCGAAGGCTGCCAAGGCCAATAACGATACAGGGGCAGTCCGTCGTGTCCGCGCTGAAAGCGCACGTCGCGACTTTGGTGTATAGGTTGCTTGCACGAAGGCGTCGCAAGACCTCGTGTACATGTTTGAGGTGCTTGTCTGGGTTGTCAGAGTAGATCAGGATGTCATCTAGGTAGACAACCACACGCACGTCCAAAATATCCTTGAAAATTTCGATGCAGGGGCGTTTGTAAGGCCGTAGTGCATGACCTGAAACTCGTACGATCCATTTCTAGTTCGGAACGAAGTCTTCCATTCATCGCCGTCTATGCGCACGAGATTGTAGGCGCCGCGAAGATCGAGCTTGGAGAAGACGCGGACGGAGCGAAGACGGTCTAATATATCAGGGATAAGCGGGAGCAGATACCTATCCTTTTTGGTGATTTTGTTGAGAGCGCGTCATCTACAGCGAGGCGGAGAGAACCGCCCTTCTACTTGATAAAAGGCCGAGTAGGCCAGTGGAAGACTGAGAAGGACTCTTCCAAGAACTCCCGAAGAGCCAATTGTTCGACTTCGGGGAGGGAGTATATCGGACCGTACGGAGGAGTAGTGTGGTCCATAAGGTCGATATGGTGGTCGTTGGGGCGCCGAGGCGGAAGGGTAGTACCCTTTCTTTACTGAAAACGCCGAGGACGTCGTGGTAGTCTTGCAGGATCTGAGGCCAGGAGGTCTGCGTATTCGGCGGCGAGCACGTCATCGACGCGGCGGAATCTGCAAGGGGATGGCAGCGCGAAAGAATCATAACTCTCGTTCGATGGGCGGAATCCGTGCCCCAGCAGCGAGTAGCTCGACAGACTGGGAGGGTTCTGGAATCAGCGAGGCGTTAGGTGAGCGTGCTGGGGTGCTGTAGCTGAGTTCAAAGGTGAAGCACTCAGCTCAGGAAGTGCGCGAAGACGTCGAACAAGGTGTGTCGACGAGCGAGCGAGCGGAGAACTCGTTACAATCATGGGCTGCATCCACAGTGTCAGGCCCCACAGGGCATCTGGATAAGTTGTCGAATAAGCTGAATTATGAATCCGTAGCCAGGAGCAGAGCCATCAGCAAATTCTAGATTCTCAGATTTTTCAAGCTTGAAAAAAAAAAAGCAACGCGACGCAACGAAGTGGAGCCATGTTTCGAGCTCTATCTACAATCATTGATTTTGAGAGGCTACAGACTCTTCAAGCTGACGGGCCGAGTCTCGAACCGTCGCATCTCGAGTCTGGAGTCTGATCGAAACCGAAACTAGCTCCCCGTCAGCGGCAGCGGCAGCGCTCGTGGCTCCTCATCGTACTCGAGGAGGAGGAAGAGAACGTACGACTCAGTCCTCGGAAGCCAGTTGTCCGGAGAGGTGGAGGGAGCGAAATTCGTTTGGCAGCTGTCATTTGTCACCGACCACACGTTGCTGCTGCACACCCAAGTCTCCGCAAGTGATCAACATGGCGACTTCACGATCCAAGAAAGAGAACCTGTGAGCATCCTCGACGCATCGCGCGCCAGATCGCTGATCATACTCCAAGCCTCTATCTAGACCGTAGGCGGCGCTTCACTTCAATTCCGACGCATACCGCTGATCTCAGCCATCATACAGAAATTACACTCCAAGTCATTCCAAAGTTGAAGTATACCCTCAGGTTGTTAGTCGACGATAGGGAGAGAGAATTACTGAAGGTAAACAATCAGACCTGGAAACCAGCGAAGCCCCTGTATGCACCTTGTTCCTTTGATACGTACACTTGCTAAAGTCTCTGCATATGTAGCGATGCATCTCCGAAATCCCAGATGCGCGTCGAGATCCAAGTGCAGAGCAGTCATCTCCCATGGGGAAAGAAGGAACCAGGTAGCAAAGAGATTGACTGTCAAGCACTTTTCAATGATTATTGGAGCTCCACAGCCCACAAGTTCCTAGTGCAGGGTCAGTTGGGATCACCAACTAGTCCCTTTATCGCTGACCGAGAGGACGCAGCGGACATTGATGCTGGGAAACATAGCTGCTCCCTGGAATTACAATTCTCTGCAGAACCTACCGTTCGTCTTCTGACAATTTCCCACCGCAGGCTGCTTATACTGTCCGCATAGACGGATGATCTGCGCTCCTCGCTCCGTGAACTCGAAAGATTGTTGAGGGATTACTCCCCACTGATGACAGAATCGACGGAGAAGGCTCTGGAAAAGGGTATTAAATTCGGAGTTGCATTCTCGGAGGTCAGTCCTCAGTTTTCCCATATCGAAACTATCAACACATTGACACATCTTAGTTGAATGGGACTGCAAAAGTTGCCTTCAGTGTTGCCAAAGCCACGTTTGAGGTTTGTTCCCGTTCCTATGCGTCAGAAGCAGAGGTGACACCCGGCCGTTCTAGCTTTTGCAGGAACAGAACAAGTACGACCAGATGCCATTAGACTTGTTGGATCGGCTGGAGCGCATTTTGTTTTTCGCGGACAAGGTCGCAGATGAGATCAGCGATGAAGAGACAGAAATCTTGAAGAAGACGATCTCAAAATTGTTCAAGGTGATGGAGAAGGTCGCAGAGTGTTCGTGCGACTATGTCAAACGTGGGCGTTTCGGTGAGCAGTCGGCCTTTCTGAATTTCGCATGCTGATGATCGCAGAGAGGACGTTGAGTGGGCTGGCGCACCCGCACCGGATCGAAGAAATGAGCAAAGAGTTGACCAAGGTCATTGAAGATTTCGACCGTGCAATGGATGTCGAGACCCTCCGCCTAGCTAAGGAGTCCAGTAAGCATTGAACTCAATCCGTTGATAGTTTATTCTCAATTGTTTCATGTAGAATTAGCCCAGCAAGACATCCTGCTTGAGAAGCGGCTTAAACCTACCAGCGCTGGCTATGACCAGGCGCTCTGCTGTATGGAAGGCACTCGCCAATCTGTCCTCAATCAAGTCATTGCCTGGGCAGCCAGTGGATCGGAGCCGAGCAATACATACTGGATCCACGGCTTACCCGGAATCGGCAAGACATCGTTGTCTCATTCAATCTGTAAAGCACTCGATGAGCGAAATCAACTCATTGGAGCGTTTTTCTGCCAGAGAGATGACACGAATTCGAACGAGCCAAGGAACATCCTTCCAACTCTCATCTATAAACTCGCCGAAAACTCGCCGCCGTTTCGAAGGATTGTGGCAGAACGACTTCGTAGTAAACCAAACCTGACTGCGAAGTCGATGACAGACACACACTTCCTCGATTTTATTCGCTTGATGCCTGGCCAACCCAATGAGCATCCTTACGCCTTTGTCATTGATGCACTTGATGAGTGTGGCAACAATCGAAGTCGCCAAGACCTCCTAAAGGCCCTGACCGACGCAGCCGCACTAGCTCCGTGGCTCAAGATCATCATCACCAGTAGACCCGAAGCCGATATCGAACGCTTCTTTCGTGGTCTCACCAGCTCGCCTCATTCATCGTACGATCTGACCGCCGACCAGAAAGCCAGTGATGATTTGCGAACCTTCGCTCGAAGCCAGTTCGCATTGGTGGCCTCGCATTGGCGTATCCGCACCGCTTGGCCAGAAGAATCGGACTTCAACGAGCTTATCTCTCGCGCGAATGGCCTTTTCATCTTTATCAAGACTCTTACTCTCGCACTTGAGGAATGTGAGGACGTAGAAGAGTCTTTGAAGGAAGCCCTGCAAGACTCAGCCGGTACGGGCTTGGAGTCTCTATACGGACTCTATTCGAGTATCCTGAGAGCGCACAGCAAGATTGGAGGGTTTTGGCGGATGATTGTAGTGATTATAACAGCTCAATACCGCCCACTGTGCGAAGAGTCGATTGCAAAGCTGACAGGAGTGAGACCCAATCTAGTCGAAAAATGGGTGGATGCGCTCAGCTCTTTGCTATATCGAGACGAAGGGGCCAATGGAGCAATTCGTGTCCGACATTTGTCCATTTCCGATTTCTTTCTCAGCGATCGCTGCGAGTATCAAGTCAACCTGCGAGAGGCGCACGCGCACCAGGGTACCGCCTGCCTCGAGACGATGGTAAACCCTGTAAAAGGGCTCCGTTTCAATATCTGCAATCTCGAAGATTCCCGGACCGCCAATGCAGACATTAGAGATCTCCCATCCCGAGTGAAGCAGAACGTTTCCGACCCCTTGCAGTATAGCTGTCTTCATTGGTCGAACCATCTTTGCTCTTCAGCTACCCGCGATGAGCGACTATTGGTGTTGGGAGGCTTGAAGGAGTTCTTTGGGGGACTGTACCCATTATTTTGGGTTGAAGTGTTGAGCATTATGGGCATGGTCCCAATTGGCGCACAAAGCATTCGAAGGTTGCTATCCTGGATCAAGGTGAGTACATCCAGCATGCAACCAGTTCGTATTCCAAGCTGATCCGAATTGGCTGTAGGATGTGGATTCAACGCTTCTTGAGAGAATTCAGGATATTCGTCATTTCCTGATCACCTTTCACACCCCCATCTCCATCAGCGCTCCACACATCTATATTTCGACTCGACCATTCTTGCCCTCAGAATCCCCTTTATCGAGGACCTTGAGCAGAGAATTTACCAGTGCCATCAAGGTACAAGCGGGAAACCTGTCGTCATGGCCAGCACCGCCATTGAAGTGGACTGGACACGCGGGGGGCATCATGAGTGTGTGTTATTCCCCGGATGGGACCCGCGTTGTCACTGGATCCTACGACAAGACGATTCGGATCTGGGATGCAGAATCTGGTGCTGTTGTTGGCGAGCATCTTACAGGGCATAGTTGGAGTGTGAATTCTGTTGCATACTCTCCCGATGGGCAGCGCATCATCTCCGGATCCAGCGACTGCACCATTAGAATCTGGGATGCCGAGACTGGCGTTTCAGTCGGAAATCCTCTCAAGGGGCACACTGCCGCGGTGTGCTCTGTTGCTTACTCTCCTGATGGACGGCACATCGTCTCCGGATCCGACGACCGCACCATTCGAATCTGGGATGCCGAGACCGGTACTTCGGTTGGCGACCACCTTACAGGGCATAATGGCGATGTTAAATCTATTGCATACTCTCCCGATGGGCAGCGCATCATCTCCGGATCCAGCGACTGCACCATTAGAATCTGGGATGCCAAGACTGGCGCTTCAGTCGGAAATCCTCTCAAGGGGCACACTGCCCAGGTGTGCTCCGTTGCTTACTCCCCTGATGGGCGGCGCATCGTCTCCGGATCCTACGACAGCACTATTCGAATCTGGGATGCCGAGACTGGCGCTTCAGTCGGAAATCCTCTCAATGGGCACACTTGGGTAGTATTGTCCGTTGCTTACTCTCCTGATGGGCAGCGCATCGTCTCCGGATCCCGCGACCGCACCATTAGAATTTGGGATGCCAAGACTGGCGCTTCAATCGGAAATCCTCTCGATGGGCACACTGGCTGGGTGTGGTCTGTTGCTTACTCTCCCGATGGCCGGCGCATTGTCTCCGGATCCGACGACTGCACCATTCGAATCTGGGATGCTGAGACCGGGGCTTCGGTTGGCGAGCATCTTATGGGGCACAATGGCGGTGTGAAGTCTGTCACGTGCTCTCCCGATGGACAGCACATCGTCTCCGGATCCTCCGACCGCACCATTCGAATCTGGGATGCCAAGACTGGCGCTTCAGTCAGAAATCCTCTCGATAGGCACACTGACTTTGTGTGGTCTGTTGCTTACTCTCCTGATGGACGGCGCATCGTCTCCGGATCCAACGACTGCACCATTCGAATCTGGGATGCTGAGACTGGTGTTTCGGTTGGCGAGCATCTGACAGGGCATAATGGCGGTGTAAATTCTGTTACATACTCTCCCGATGGGTACCACATCATTTCCGGATCTGACGACTACACCATTCGAATCTGGGATGCCAAGACTGGCGCTTCAGTCGGAAATCCTCTCGATGGGCACATTGCCCGGGTGTGGTCTGTTGCTTACTCCCCTGATGGGCGGCGCATTGTCTCCGGATCCGACGACCGCACCATTCGAATCTGGGATGCTGAGACTGGTACTTCAGTTGGCGAGCATCTGACAGGGCATTATGACAGAGTGAAGTCTGTTGCATACTCTCCCGATGGGCAGCACATCATCTCCGGATCCAAAGACCGCACCATTCGAATCTGGGATGCCAACACCGGCGCTTCAGTCGGGAATCCCCTGTATGGGCACACTGATGAGGTGTGGTCTGTTGCTTACTCCCCTGATGGGCAGCGCATCGTCTCCGGATCCTACGACCGCACCATTCGAATCTGGGATGCCGAGACTGGCGCTTCGGTCGGCGATCCTCTCAAGGGGCACACTGACTGGGTGCGGTCCGTCACTTACTCTCCTGATGGGCGGCGCATCATCTCCGGATCTGATGACCGCACCATTAGAATTTGGGATCCTGAGGTTAGTACAGCAGCTGCCAAGCTTCGTGAGTGGCATACCTATCCGGTTCAGTCTATTGATTACTCTTCTGACGTACAGCACGCCGTCTCTTGTAACCCAATGCATGCTGATTTTTTTGCAGCGCCCGACATGGATGGTTGGGTCAGGGACTCAGAGGGTGGCTTACTCTACTGGGTGCCCCACGACTGTCGTAGAGGCTTGCATTCATCTGCCCTCCTGACAATCCCCCTTACAGCTCACCATCGTTCCGTTTCTCTTGACTTTGACGACTTTGCGTTTGGAACCTCATGGACTCGAATATTCAAAAATGTACCTTATTAGCCTTGTTTGTCGCTGAACAGCCGCATGTAGTTTAACCTTAGTTGCTCTCTCGGTTTTTGAAGTTCCAACCATCATTATTGATCGAGACATGACACCGCTGAGTTGGTCATCACAGGAAGTCCTTCCAGAGACGCCAAATAGAGCTCTGGAATAGTCAAGAGTCTAGAGTCAACCGACCCTGCAGCGCTCCTCTATGTATTGGAGAAGCTGCCGACGTCACGCTTACTGTAGTGGTGCGGCAGGGCTGGATTGGACAGTCGCAAGAGGTGTGGATCCATCGAGAAGGTGTTGTACCCAGTGATCAAGGATTTATACCTTGCCCCGGATTTTAGTTGGAATTTTCAGCCGTCTGAGGATGGTCAAATCAACGGTTTGTATTCGCCTTTAAAATCCCATTATACTTGGTGACCACCACTCACTACACCAATGCATTCGATGACCCCCATGGGGCGGGTCGCCTCCATCCTGGCAACACGCACATTCTTCGGCCACGACCACACCCGGGCTACCTTGCGCCTGACCTTACTACCCACATCTATGAACTTTCATGTCATCTGCACCGATTCACAACTCCTCATTGAGGAACGGCCTGAAGCGTACAAGTCGATTCATTGCAGGCCGTTGTGAGCGATGTCGAAGAGAAACGGATCGCCGAGGGTGTTTATGTACAAGAATGGGGCTAAGTGCTAGGAGTGCTAGGAGTGCTAGGAAACGCGAGAGGGAGAATTAAGGTTGCGCCGAATCGGGCTGCCACCCAGCCTCAGAATCGACGGACGAAACGGATTATTGGGGGACACCCGAAGCAGTCGGGCTCACTCACATCAATTCTCCCTGCAATGTCATGCGTCACGGGTGTGACACTAAGTCCGCACAGCCCATGTGTGCAGTCGAGCTCATGTGCAAACTTCACCGGTATCAGCCGAACACACAAGCAACGTAAGCAATATTAATTTCAGGGCAAGATGTGTATTGCCACACATTAACAACATCGACAACAGCATCGACAACTCAATCGAGGGGAGACCATAATCATGTGCCATATAATCCATAGCTTGGGGGTTGTGAGTGGGAAAAGGACGGAATAATGTGATATATAATCCCGAAGAGATGGAGCGAAGAGATGGGGATGGAGTAGGGCGGAAGGCGGTTGGATACAAGAAAGCATATTTGTGAGAAGACAGGTGAGAAGGTGGTATCGCACCCAATGTTCCACTTTTACGAGATCCCTCCTGGTGAGACAAGGCGAGGTGAGGCACAGGACGAGACAAGCGCGACGAGCAAAGCGGATGCCATATGTAAACAGAGAGGCGAAAGTACGAGTATGAGGTATGGGGATACGTTTTGTGCGTTCGAGTGGTGTTGTACAAGATCTAGATGAATCGGCTGCAGTCAATAATGAAACCTGGTACAGTACCCACAGGGGCTCGTATTAGTCAGATTTGGAACTGGTCGTATGCCTCCTACTCCTGCGTCCCCTGCCCCTCGCACGACCCCTGTCTTTGTCGACGAAATTGGCCTCTTTGTCCTGGTCCTCGCTCGCGATCAGTCTCCTGAGTCCAAGTGCAAGACATCCGGCACCCAAGAGACCGCTCACACTCACGAGGCCCTGGTGAGACGAGTGGGAGAGAAGGAGGGTGGCAAGGAAGACTAGGAAGACGCCCAGGGTGGATGGGTGGGAGAAGGCTCCAAGTTTGGCTTCTGTTGCGTGGGAGCGGAGGTTCTGGGCGGCGAGGCGTTGAGTTGATGCTGTTGCTGGGATTGAAGAGGACGATGCAAAGGAGGAAGACGAGAGGGAGCGCGAGGGAGTGGTGGGTGCGGGGTCGTGGTGATTGGCGAGCTGCAGTTCAGGGTCGTGTGCTTGGGTGTCGTCTGGCTCGTGCATCGAGTCAATCTAATGGGTGACTAACATTAACACGAGTGTGGGTAAAGGGGAAAGAGAGGAGACGTACGAGTGCGAGGACTTCCTCAAGGTAAAGGAGCTCCTCGT
>Ga0307515_10005530_pt1 | contig 25580 bp, 15 predicted proteins | sample 17_EM_MG_FD_194513 | JGI IMG/M metagenome (GOLD analysis project Ga0307515, IMG submission 194513) | Populus trichocarpa ectomycorrhiza microbial communities from riparian zone in the Pacific Northwest, United States - 17_EM | ecosystem: Host-associated > Plants > Roots > Unclassified | place... | reverse complement strand
GATCTTTCTGACTGCCACGGCCAAGGTCTTCAACGACAAGCCTAACGTCGTGATCGACGGTGGCGGCAAGGTCACCTTGAGCGGCTCCGGCGTACGCCGCATCCTCTACATGAACACCTGCGACCCGAAGCAGGTCTGGACCACCGACCACTGCAACACGCAGGACACGCCGCACCTGACGGTGCAGAACATCACGCTGAACAGGGGCAACTCCAAGGGCCAGACCTACGGCCTGTCCGAGGTCTACGGCGGTGGCGCCATCTACACGCGCGGCGGCCAGCTCAAGGTGGTCAACACGCGCTTCTTCAAGAACAGCTGTGAAGCCACCGGCCCCGACCTGGGCGGCGGTGCGGTTCGCTCGTTTGGCGGATCGCCGACGGCGCCGGTCTACATCACGCACAGCACCTTCGGTGGCGGCGCGTACTACGCCAACAACTGCTCCAACGGCGGCGCGATCAGCGGCCTGGCCACCAACTTCAGCATCTACAACAGCCTGATCAGCTACAACTCGGCGGTCGGCAACGGCGCCAACCCGGCGGCCCCGGGCACGCCGGGCGGCGGCAGTGGCGGTGGCATCTACCAGGACGGCAACACGATCAACCTGTCGATGTGCGGCAACAAGATCCAGAACAACCACGCCAATGAAGGCGGCGGTGCTTCGTTCTTCGTCAGCAACAACCTGACCGGCACGATGTCGATCACCAACTCGCTGCTGAGCGGCAATCCGAACGACAAGTTCGAGACCAATGGCCTGCCGGGCATCTTCATCCTGGCCAAGGCCGGGCAGCCGGTGATCACCAACTCGCAGATCCTGCGCTGACCACAGGCCGGCAACAGCCGGCCGTGTCTTGATCTTTTGATCCTTCAAAGGGGCGCTCGCACAAGCGGGGCGCCCCTTTCTGCATTCTGTCCATCGCTCTTCGCCGCCAGGGCTCGCACGGGTGTACGCGCCGCCGCCGGACCCGCATGATGGCGCCCCATTCATCCAGAGAGGAGCGGCCCGATGCGAGCCCTGCACAGCGTTGTCCTGTCCCTGACTTTGCCGTGGATCGGCGTGGCCCCGTCGGCCTACGCGGCCCCTTTGACGCCGCTGGCCGCCGCGCTGGAAGCCGCCGCCCCGCTGGCCAAGGACACACCCAGCACCACGGTGGCCGGCAACACCTTCATCGCCCCGGTGGGCTGGCGTCTGAGCGTGCGCGGACCGGCCACGATTCTGGAAGCGCCCGAGGGCGGTTCGGCCCTGGCGCTGGTCGACATCGACGCGCTAGATGCGAAGGCTGCCGTGGCGGCAGCCTGGGCCGCCTACAAGCCCGATGCGAAGTGGCCGCTGAAGGTCGTGTCGCCGGCCGCGCCGAAAGACGGCTGGACGGACCGTCAGGGCTTCAGCTACCAGACCTCGCCGAATGAAAAACGCGATGTGTCGGTCGAGGTGCGGCGGGCCAACAACCTGTGGACCGTGATCGTCTACGACATGTCCGGCGACGTGGGCGAGAAGCGTGCCGCGCAGGTCGGCCAGGTGTTCGGCAAGCTGCTGCCCAAGGGCTACCAGCGCGAATCGTTTGCCGGCAAGAAGGCCAACCCGTTGGACGCTCGGCGCGTCGCTGAACTGGGCGGCTTCATCGAACGCGCGATGGCCGCCACGGGTGTGCCCGGCGTCGCCTGGGGCCTGGTGCAGGACGGCAAGGTCGTCTACTCGGGCGGCTTCGGCGTCAAGGAGTTGGGCCAAACGGCCAAGCCCGACGGCGACACCCGCTTCATGATCGCCTCCAACACCAAAGCGATGGCGACGCTGATGCTGGCGACGCTTGTCGACGAGAAGAAAATTGATTGGGAATCGACGGCGGTCAGCCTGCTGCCGTCGTTCAAGCTCGGCAGTGCCGATACCACGCGGCAGGTCAAGGTCAAGCACCTGATCTGCGCCTGCACCGGCATGCCGCGGCAGGACCTGGAATGGCTGCTGGAGTTCAAGGACCTGACGCCCAACGGCGCGATAACGCTGCTGGGCACGATGCAACCAACCAGCGGCTTCGGCGAGCTGTTCCAGTACTCCAACCCGATGGCCGCGGCGGCGGGCTACATCGGCGGCCACGTGGCCTACCCGCAAATGGAGCTGGGCGCGGCCTATGACAAGGCGATGCAGGAGCGTGTCTTCGGCCCGCTGAAGATGACCAACACGACGCACGACTTCGCTCGGGCCAAGCAGGGCAACGTCGCCTCGGCGCATGCGCCCGATGTCGACGGCCACATGACCCACGCCGAGGACCGCACCAACCTGTCGGTGATCCCGGTACGCCCGGCCGGCGGCGCGTGGAGCACGGTCAACGACGTGCTGCGTTATGTGCAGATGGAGCTGGACGAAGGCAAGCTGCCCGACGGCAAGCGCCTGCTGTCACGCGAAGCGCTGCTGGCGCGCCGTGCACCGCAGGTGACTGTTAGCACTGACGTCACCTATGGCATGGGGCTGCAGGTCAACACGGTCTACGGCACGCCTGTCGTTCACCACGGCGGCGACATGATCGGCTTCCACAGCGACATGATGTGGCTGCCCGAGCACAACATCGGCGCGGTGGTGCTGACCAACGCCGACCCGGGTTGGATGGTGCGCAGCGTGTTCCGCCGCAAGCTGCTCGAGGTGCTGTTCGATGGCCGGCCCGAAGCCGAGGCACAGATCAGCGCTTCGGCCAAGTCCTTCTACGACGAGTTGGCTGCAGACCGCAAGCTGCTGACCGCGCCAGCCGACGCCGGCCTGGCCGCCGGGTTGGCTGCGCGCTACCACCACCCCGCACTCGGCGAGGTGCAGGTCATTCGCCAGGGCACGACGCTGCGCTTCGACTTCGGTGAATACGCCAGCGACATGGGCTCGCGCCGCAACCCGGACGGCACCGACTCGCTGCTGACGCTGGTGCCTGGCTTCAGTGGGCTGGAGTTCGTGGTCGGCCGCAAAGACGACAAGCGCACGCTGACGCTGCGCGACGCACAGCACGAATACGTGCTGGTCGAGCGCTGAGCCTGGACGCAAGCTGCCCCGTGTGCAGGGGCGGCCGACCCGACCGGTGCCCGCTGGCACCGGTCGGGTCTTAGTCATTGCGCCGCCGCGAATTTGACCGGACACTGGTGTCTCATCACCAGGACCGTTCGAGGGGGCGGCTCATGGGATTCCTGCTCTATCCAGCGATTGCCCTGACGAGCCGCCTGCGCTACGCGCAGAAGTTCACCTTGTTGGGGCTGCTGGTCCTGGTCGCGATCGGCTCGCTGCAGTTCAGCCTGTACCGCGCGCTGGACCGGGTGATCGAGCCGTCTCGGTTGGAGCTGCAAGGCATCGACGAGATGCTGCTGCTGCACCGCGCCATCCAGCTCATCCAGCAACACCGGGGCCTGTCGGCGGGCTTGTTGGGCGGGAACACCAGCCTGCAGGAGAAGCGGGCCGACAAGGCGCGCGAGACGGAAGAGGCGATCCAGCGCCTCATGCAGCACTTGCCCGTCCGCATCCTGGCCGGCCCCGCCTGGCGTGATTTCCACGCCGGCTGGACCAGCCTGCGCCAGGACGGCCTGACCTGGCCGGTGGCAAAAAATCTCCTGGCGCACGATCAGCTGGTTGCCAAGGGGATTGCCGTCGCGCCTGACGTCACGGACGCGACCGCGCTGACCCTCGACCCCGATCTCGACAGCTACTACCTCGTCGCGGCGCTGGTCGAGCTGCCGCGCTTCCTGGAGCAACTCGGACAGACACGCGCTTATGGCGCGGCAGCCCTGGCGCGAAAGGAGATCGACAACGCCCAAAAGACCCACATGGCCGAAATCCTCGGGCGGGTGGCGATTGCCCATGCGGGTTTCAAGAGCACCTTGGGCAAGGTGATCGCCTACAACCCATCGCTCGACGCCCGGTTGACCTTGTCGTTGCAGGCCATCGAGGACGAGATGGACGGGGTGACGACGCAGGTGCGCAGCGAGATCCTGACCGAGCGGTTCGGGGTGGATTCCGCCGCCTACATCGACCGCACGACGGCCTTGATCAACCAAGGCTTCACGATGGGCGAGGACATCCTGGCCCCCGCCCTTCGGCGGTTGATCGAAGCACGCCTGACCGCCGCGACCGCCAGCCTGAGGATGAACGTGGCCGTCAGTGGCCTGTTGGCGCTGGCGTTCGCCTACCTCGTCGTCGGCACGTTCATGGCCCTGACGCAGCAGATCCAGCGTTCCCGCGACCGGCTGCAGACGATGGTCGACAACAGCGCCGAGCGTGCGGAACTGGTCGAGAGCATCGCCGAGGGTGACCTGTCGAAAGACCTGCGCGACAGCGAACCAGAACCTTCGACTGGCGCACGTGATGCGATCGTCTCGCTCGACGAGGTCGGCGAACTCTGGACCTCGCTTGACGAGATGCGCCGGCTTCAGCACCGGTTGGGACGCGGCTTCGTGAAGATGACCCGCACACTGCGGCAGCACCGCGACGCAGAGCGTGTTCAGGACTGGTTCAAATCGGGTGTCAACGCGGTCGACATGCACCTTCGCGGGGACCGCACGATCGAGCAGCTGAGCCAGTCGGTCATCGAGGAGTTGGCCACCCGCGTCGGGGGCGCCGTCGCGGTGATCTACCTGACCGACGACGACGGGCCGACGGCGCGCAATGAGCTGAAGCTTGCGGCGTCCTACGCCTACGCCCCCGATCGAACGGCGCGAGTGCGGATAGGGCTGGGCGAGGGGCTGGCGGGTGAGGCCGCACGGACGAAGAAGACCCTTGTTCTGTCGGGCCTGCCGAGTGGCTACCTGCCGATTGCTTCGGCGCTGTCCGAGACCGACCCGGTCGGTGTGATCGCAGTGCCGCTGGTCCATGACGACAAGCTCAAAGGCTTGGTCGAGATCGGCAGCCTGCACGGCTTCGAGCCGCAGCAGATCGAATGGCTGGAACAGGTGGCCGAGTCGATCGCCATTTCGATCGATGTGCTGCAAGCGCGCCAACGCGTCAATGAGCTGCTGGCCCAGACCCAGGGCCAGACCGAGGAGTTGCGTATCCAGCAGGAACAACTGCAGGAAACGAACCAGGAACTGGAAGAACGTGCGCAACTGCTGGAGCAGCAGCGCGAGACGATCCAGGCGAAGAACAGCCAAGTCGAGGCCGGCAACCTGCAGCTGGCCCGCAAGGCGCAGGAGCTGGAGCGCATCAGCACCTACAAGTCCGAGTTCCTCGCCAACATGTCGCACGAGTTGCGAACGCCGCTGAACAGCATGCTGATCCTGTCCAGCCTGCTGCGCCAAAACAAGGACCAGCGGCTGACCGACAAGGAGGTCGAATATGCCGCCACCATCCACGGTGCCGGCAAGGACCTGCTGAACCTGATCAACGACATCCTCGACCTGTCCAAGATTGAGGCCGGCCGGCTGGAACTGCAGGTCGAGGATGTCCGCGTCGCCGACCTGGTCGACGAACTGACGCGCCTGTTCAAGCCGATGGCCGACGACCGGCACATCGAGTTCAACGTCCGGGTGGCCGAAGGCACGCCCGAGCTCTTGCGCACAGACGGTTCGCGCCTGCAGCAGATCCTCAAGAACCTGCTGTCGAACGCCATCAAGTTCACCGCGCAGGGGCGGGTCTCGCTCGAGATCGAGTCGTCATGGGTCGACACCGGCTCGGCGAGGGTGCCGGCTTTGAGCTTCGCAGTCAGCGACACCGGCATCGGCATTCCCGAAGACAAGCACGAGCAGATCTTCCAGGCCTTTCAGCAAGCCGATGGATCGACCAGCCGCAAGTTCGGCGGCACGGGCCTCGGGCTGTCCATCTCGCGCCAGCTGGCCCTTCGTCTGGGCGGTGACATCAGCCTGCGCAGCACCGTCGAACGGGGCAGCGTGTTCACGCTGCGCGTCCCTCTCGACGCATCGTCGGCGATCGCCGCGCAACCCACCGACAGCGCCGCCGGGCGCATGGCACCGCGGCCCGGCTCTGCATTGGCGGCACCTGTACCGCTTTGGCCGGCGGCCGCTTCACTCGCCGATCGCGCGCCGCCGCCAGCCGCGTATGGCGAGGCCTTGCCCGCTGCCGTGATCGAGGATGATCGTGAGCGGGCCGGGCCGGATCGGCGCACGATCCTGATCATCGAGGACGACCGTGCATTCGCCGGCATTTTGCGCGATGCCGTCCGCGAGCACGGCTTCGATGCCATCGTCGCCGTCGACGGCGAAAGTGGCATCGAGCTCGCCGATCGCCTGGTGCCGGACGCGATCATCCTGGACGTCATGCTGCCGCGCATCGACGGTTGGGGCGTCATGCGCAGCATCAAAGGCAATCTGCGAACCAGGCACATCCCCGTCCATTTCGTGACCTGCCTTGAGGACCGTCAGAAAGCCATGGGCATGGGGGCCATCGGCTTTGTCTCGAAGCCGGCCAGCATCGAGCAACTCGACCGCGTCTTTCGCTCCATCAGCGTCGCGATCGACAAGGGCGAGAAGAAGCTCTTGCTGGTCGAAGACGACGACGCGGAGGCCATGAGTGTCGTGGCGCTGCTGGAGACCAAGGGCCTCGTGATCGTGCGCGTGCGGTCGGCGCCCGAGGCGCTCGAACGGCTCGCGCAGGAGACCTTCGATTGCATGGTGCTCGACCTGGGCCTGAGCGGCGCGTCCGGCTTTGACCTGCTCGACCAGCTCAAGCAGGAAGGCAGCGGCCCGGCGATCCCGATCATCGTGCACTCGGGGCGCAGCCTGACTGCCGAGGACGAACGGCGTTTGCTGCGCTACACCGAGAGCATCATCATCAAGGGCGCCCAGAGCCCCGAGCGCCTGCTCAATGAAGTGAGCCTCTTTCTTCACATGGTGGGGAGTTCGCTGCCGGCTGCAAAGCAGAAGATGATTCAACTCGCGCTCGACAAGGAGGCGATGTTCGAAGAGCGCAAGGTGCTGCTGGTCGACGACGACATGCGCAACATCTTTTCGCTCTCCAGCGCGTTGGCCGCCAAGGGCATGCGCATCGTCGAGGCGACGACAGGGGGCGAGGCGCTGGAGCAGCTCAAGCTCCATCCCGACGTGGACATCGTGCTGATGGACGTCATGATGCCGCAGATGGATGGGCTCGAGGCGATGCGCCGCATCCGGCGCATCAGCGCCTTCGCCAAGTTGCCGATCATCGCGTTGACCGCCAAGGCGATGGCCGGCGACCAGAAGGCCTGCCTCGACGCGGGGGCCAATGACTACATCGCCAAGCCCGTCGATCTGGACAAGTTGTTCTCACTGATGCGCGTCTGGCTCTACCACGCTCGGTGAGCATCAGCGCGTGCGGGTCAGGGAATACCGGGGGCGGGCAAGACCGCCCCGGGCGTTGCCTATCTGGCGCCGGAGAACTACTATCCTCGTAGAGCGGGATGGGCGGCTTGCTGCTGCAGGGCGGCCATTCGAGATCCGCTGGATGCCGTCATGGCCTCGATGCCCAAGAGCGCATTGGCGCGTTGTACATCGGATCGAGTGGTCAAACTGACCGAACTCGCCGTGTTGCTGATCGAGCTGGCTGGGCGCACCGACGATGGTCGGGCGGGAAACCATGGTAAGCGAGGGACGCGTTCCGATTCTGCTGGTCGACGATCGTCAACAGAGCTTGACGGCGCTGCAGGCTGGCCTCGTCGATATCGACACCGTGGAATGCGTTCAAGCCCACTCGGGCGAGGCGGCGCTGCGGCAGTTGTTGTCGCGTGAGTTCGGCCTCGTTCTGCTGGACGTTCGAATGCCCGGGATGGATGGTTTCGAGACGGCCAAGCTCATCCACGCCAACCCGAAAACCAGCAAGGTTCCGATCGTCTTCGTCACGGCGGAGCCTGCGGCAGGCGCTCTCGAGTTTCGCGGCTATGAATGCGGCGCCGTCGACTACCTGGTTTGTCCCATCGAGCCCTCGATGCTGCGTGCCAAGGTCATGGTCTTCGTCAGCCTGTACCAGCAGCGCCAGGCGCTGATCGAGCGAAACCGCCAGCTCGCGCACTTCAAGGAGTTGCTCGACGAGCATGGCGCATACCGCGCAGGCGATGCGCAATTGCGCATCCTGCTGGTCGACGACCGGCCAGAGAACCTGATCGCGCTCGAAGCCATGTTGTCGGACATGAGCGACGTCCTACTGGTCAAAGCCATGTCGGGCCAAGACGCCTTGCGCGCGGTCTTGCGCGAAGACTTCGCCGCCATCTTGCTGGATGTGCAGATGCCGGGGATGGACGGTTTCGAGACGGCCGAGCTGATCCGCGCCAATCCGAAGACGCGCAACATGCCGATCATCTTCGTCACCGCCGGCATGCGTGATTCGGACTCACGCCAGCAGGGCTACCGGCAGGGGGCGGTCGACTACCTGATGAAGCCGTTGGAGCCGGCCATCGTCAAGAGCAAGGTGCGCGTGTTCTGCGATCTCTATGCACAGCGCCAGACGATCGCCCGCCACAACTCGCAACTGGAAACCCTGGTGGCCAACCGGACGGCAGCGTTGCAGCGGTCGAACGATGAACTGGCGCGGGAACGAGACCGCTACCGCGAGATGTCTGCCAAGTTCGAGCTGGCCACCAGCGGCGCCCGCCTGGGGGTCTGGGACTGTGATCTGCGCACCGGCGAACTGCTGTGGGACGCGCGGATGCATGAGCTCTATGCCCTGATGCCCGCGCAGTTCGGCGGTGACCACGCGGCCTGGATCGCCTGCGTGCACCCGGACGATCGAACGTTCTGTGAAACGTCAATCCGGCTCGCGCTGAGAGGCGAGCAGGACTACGACATCGAGTTCCGGATCGTCCGCCCCGATGGCCTGGTGCGGCACGTCAAGGGTTCTGCGCGAGTGGTCTTCGACGAGACCGGCCGGGCACTGCGCATGACCGGGATCAACCAGGACATCAGCGGCATCAAGCAGATCGAGCAGGAAGTCCGCGCCCACCGCGACCGGTTGCTGGAGCTGGTCGACGAGAAGACGGCCAGCATGCGGGCTGTGGTCGACCATGCCGCCGAGGGCATCATCACCACCGATGCGGCTGGCGTCATCCTCGGTTTCAACCTGGCGGCCGAACGCATGTTCGGCCACGCTGCGGTGGCGGCCGTCGGACAAAAAGTGAACATGCTGATGCCGACGCCGCACGACTGTGAGCACGACGGCTACATCGAGCGCTACCTCGGCGGCGCCAGCTCGCAGATCGTCGGGGTTGGCCGCGAAGCGGTGGGGTTGCGGGCCGATGGCAGCAGCTTTCCGATCTACATCGCCGTCAGCGAATTCGCGGTCGGCGGCGAGAGGCGCTTCACGGCGATCGTGCACGACATTTCAAGGCAAAAGGCCCTCGAGGCCAGCCTGGTGCATGCGCGCGAAGTTGCCGAAGCGGCCAACCAGGCCAAGGGCAGCTTCCTGGCCAACATGAGCCACGAGATCCGCACGCCGTTGAACGCCATCATCGGACTGGCGCATCTGCTGCGCTGGTCCAGCTTGACGCCCGAGCAGTGCGAGCGGCTGGGCAAGATCGATTCGGCGGCCAACCACCTGCTGTCGGTCATCAACGACATCCTCGACCTCTCCAAGATCGATGCCGGCAAGCTGGAGCTGGAGCACCTGGACTTCAGTCTCAGCGCCGTGCTGGAGTACGTGCGGTCGCTGATTGCGGACCAGGCGCAGGCCAAGGGCCTGACGGTCGCCGTCGAGTCCGATGGCGTTCCCGAGTGGTTGCACGGCGACCCGACGCGCTTGCGCCAGGCGCTGCTGAACTTCGCCGGCAACGCGGTCAAGTTCGCAGAGCACGGCACGATCTCGCTGCGCGCCGCCGTGCTGGAAGATTGCGGCGGCAGCCTGCTGGTCCGGTTCACCGTGGACGACGAAGGGATCGGCATCGCCGAGGACAAGCTGTACCGCGTGTTCCATGCCTTCGAGCAGGCCGACATCTCGACTTCCCGCCGCTACGGCGGCACCGGCCTGGGCCTGACCATCACGCGCCGGCTGGCCGAGATGATGGGCGGTGAAATCGGTGTGCAAAGCGAGCTGGGCCGCGGTAGCACCTTCTGGTTCACCGCCCGTCTGGCGCGAGGGCAAGGGCCCATGCCGCCCGTTGTCCGCGCCCTCTCATCAAATGCGGAATCTGAGGTGCGCCGCCGCCACACCGGCGCGCGGCTGCTGCTGGCCGAGGATCACCCGGTCAACCGGGAGGTGGCGCTGGAGCTGCTTCGCTGTGCCGGTCTGTCGGTGGATGTGGCTGTTGACGGACGCGAGGCGGTGGACAAGGCCCGCGCCAATGCGTATGACCTGATCCTGATGGACGTGCAAATGCCCCAGATGGACGGCCTGGAAGCGACGCGCGCCATCCGCTCGCTGCCGGCGCGCATGGCGACGCCCGTGCTGGCGATGACCGCCAGCGCGTTCGATGAAGACCGCCGCGCCTGCCAGGAGGCGGGGATGAACGGCGTCGTCACGAAGCCGGTGAACCCGGAAGCGCTCTTCGCGGCGCTGTTGAAGTGGCTGCCCGAAGCCGCCCCGAACGACGAGTCGAAGACGACGGCGGCGCTGCACTCGGCCGCGCCAAGCGCTTCGGATTCGTAGCGCCGCCCAGACGCGCGGCTGCTGCATTGCAGCAAATCAGCCACCCTTCTCTGTAGGACAAGGGAACTCTTCTAGGGAGAAGTGGCCGAATGTGGATAAAGATGCCACATCTGATGGCGAAATTCTGCTTAAATTTGGGCTAAATCCTCCGTAAAAACAGGGAAGTAACCGCCCAGCAGAAGGAGTTCCCATGGCCGAAGTTCGCGTGCAGGTCCCAGATGAAATCATGGCGGAGTTGAAGTCCACCCTCGGGCTCCGTACCAACACAGACATCGTCGAGGAGGCTCTGACGATGCTCAATTGGGCCGCAGAAGAGAAGAAGAATGGCCGGCAGATCTTTTCTGCCAAGCCGGACGGCAAAGACGTGACCCGTCTGGCAATGCGTTCACTGATGAACGGAGTTAGGTCAACCGTTTGAGCCCCTCAACCGTCTAAGAGTAAAGGCCGCGCGCGGCCCAGCGTTGGCGCGAGTGCGGTCCTGAATTGCTTCCAGCTCTCAAGAAGCTGGGAGGTCCGCATGGACGATTCCAACGAAGTCAGGGTGATAGTTCCGCGACCCGTTCACGGCCGCAGGGACGATGACACGCCGCCGTTTTTGGAGGTCCGTCACTGCAGGGATGCAGTTCCGCCGCGAGTCCCAGTCAAGGAGGCGCCGCATGGACACGACTCTGGAAGCCGTCCCGTCGAGACTGGAGGTTGACGGCCGCATGGCCACGCCTGCGGCCATCCCCGGTGCCACCTATGCCGACATGACAGGCCTGCAGCGCAGCGGGGTCAGGCTGGCCTCATGGATGCTGGCGATGATCGGCCTGCTGGCAGTGCTGTTGCTGGGGCTGATCGCGTTCAGCGAATACGTCGCCCGCCCGCCTGAGGTGGTCACTGCGCAGGCGTTGATCGAGCGCGCTGCGCAGCACTATGCGGCCGCCAGTGAGCCTGAAACACTGAAACAGGTGAACGACCTGCTGGCCCGCCTGGCCGAGATCCAGCGCGCTACACGCGAGTTCTGGACCAACTACAGCCAGTTCCTGCTGATGAACCTGCTGCTGCCGGTGCTGACGTCGATCCTGGGGTATGTGTTTGGGACTTCGCGCGGTGGGGGAAGTCCTTGATGGCGCGCCTGATGGTCTACCGCCAGCGATCTGATGCTGGGGCAATGTGCTGCGTTGCGCGAACTCGCGCCAATTAGGTGTGTCGAGATTTAGCCCCGTCAATCCAGCCCAGACACCACGCCGTAGCAGGGCGCCGCAATGCCAATGTGGCATGCGGGCGTGTAATCTGCCGCCACTGAGATGCTTTGTGAGGAGGAAGGGCAATGGGGGAGGGCTACGACGCGCAGCAGGTGTGCCTGAACGGGCATCAAACCACGGCCAACTACTATTCACAGCCCGATTTCAGGAAGAAGCACTGTCGTGAATGCGGGGCACCAACCATTCACCAATGCCCCGGCTGCATGGCAGACATCAAGGGCCGCTATCACGTCTCTGGTTTCCTGTCGCTTAGCCCGACACCGGCCCCGCTCAGATGCGACAACTGCGGTTCGGAGTTTCCGTGGACGAAGCAGTTTGCGGCTCGAAAGGCTAACGATGCGGTGACGGCGTTGCCGCCAAATGAGGCGGTTGCTCGCATTTGCTCGCGCTTTCCTTTCATCGCGCGGCAGCTTCGACATCGTCATGGCGCTCGGGAGACCCTTGATGTCGGCGACGAATACGACGTGCAAGACCTGCTGCACGGCCTCTTGCTCCTGTTCTTCGACGACGTGCGATCGGAAGAGGTTGTGCCGAGCTATGCAGGCAAGTCGACTCGCATGGACTTCCTGCTTAAAGACGAGTCCATCGTCATCGAGGCGAAGATGACGCGAAAGGGATTGGGCGAGAAGGAGGTCGGCGAACAGCTCATTCTCGATATCAGCCAATACCAATCACACCCAAACTGCAAGCAGCTCTACTGCCTTGTCTATGACCCGGAGTATCGGGTAAAGAACCCGCGTGGCCTGGAGAAGGACCTTTCCAAGAAACACGGGGACCTTGACGTGAAGGTCTACGTCGTTTCTTAGAACGTAGAGTGGCCCGTACGCTGCAACCTTCGTAGGACAGGCGGGTGGGGGATGGCGGGTAGTCGACTGGGGTTGCTCTTCGACGCGGACAACGCGAGAACGTGCGCGGCCCGGGAACTGCTTGAGGAGGTGGCCAAGTACCGCATCCATGCCGCGAAGCGACTGTGGCCCCATCATCGACGCGATGGAGGCAATCTGGATGGATTCTGGTTGGCCTCGAGCGACGGCGATTGCACCCGGCTCGGAACCCAGCTGCGTGATACGGGAAAGTTCCCGCTCTCGAACGCCGGCGAAGCCGGCGCGTCGCCGTCAAATCGGCGACCGGTTGCTGGGTTGGCGGAAGCGGTGAGATTCGAACTCACGGAGGGGATAAACCCTCGCCGGTTTTCAAGACCGGTGCCTTAAACCGCTCGGCCACGCTTCCTTGGAGGAGGGCGATTATCCGCCACTCGGCGGTGCCCCCAAAGAGAAGGGCGCTACTGTAGCGCAGCGGCGCCGGTCTTCCTTGGCAAATCGGCAAAGAAGGTGCTGCCCTCGCCAGCCTGGCTGCGCACGCCGACATGGCCGCCTTGCATCTCGACCAGTTGGCGCGTGAGCGCCAGGCCGAGGCCGGTGCCGCCGTAGATGGGGCGGATGCGCTGGCGCAGCTGGGCGAACTGCGAGAACAGCTTGGGCTGGTCTTCGGTGGCGATGCCGATGCCGTTGTCCTCGACCTCCAGGCGCCAGCCGTTCGGCCCTCGGGCCGTGGCGCGCACGACGATTCGGCCGCCGTCCGGCGTGAACTTGACCGCGTTGGAGACGAAGTTCAGCAGCACCTGCTTCAGGCGCGCCGGGTCCAGCCACAGGTCGGGCAGCGGCTGCAGCTCGGTGTGCAGCGCGATGTGCTTGCGGTCGGCTTCGGCACGCAGCATCGTCAGCGTTTCGTCCACCAGCGCCGGCAGATCGACCGCCGTGGGGAAGAACTCGAAGCGCCCGGCTTCGACCTTCGACAGGTCCAGCACGTCGTTGACCAGCTGCAGCAGGTGTTGCGCGCCTCCGGCGATGTGCGCCAGGTATTCGGCCTGCTTGGTGCTGCTGGGCGGTGGCGAAAGGCGCAGCAGGTCGGCAAAGCCGATGATCGCGTTCAGCGGCGTGCGCAACTCGTGCGACATGTTGGCCAGGAACTCGCGCTTTTGCCGGTTGGCTTCCTGCACCTGGTGGTTCTCGGCCTCCAGCGCCACGCTGCGCAGGCGCAGCTCTTCGGCTTGCTTGCGCTCGGTGATGTCGACCACCAGGCCGACGATCCGGTGGGACCGACCATCGTCGCCCTTCATCAACTGGCTGTGGCTGGACACCCAATGCACGCTGCCGTCGGGCCAGATGACGCGGAACTCGGTGTGCAGCGGCCGGCCCTCCTGGCGGGCCTGGTCCTGGGCGGCGATCACCCAATCCACGTCGTCGGGGTGCAGCGCCTGGCGGAAGTCCTCGAGCGTGAAGTGGGGCAGGCCTTCCGGGTGGCCAAAGCAGCGGTCATGGTCGCGTGAATGGCATAGCTCGCCGCCGTGCAGGTCCAGGTCCCACACGCCCATGCGGCCGGCCTCCAAGGCATGGCGCAGCATCGACTCGCTTTGCTGCAGCGCCGCCTCGGCCTGTGAACGCGCACGTTGCCGTTGTTGCAACAGGTCCTGTGCCAGGCGCAGCGCGTCGGCCAGCTGGCGCGCCTCGTCCATCGATGGTTCGGAGATCTCGACCTGCTGCCCGCTGCCGATCGCCAATGCCGGCCCCACCAGGGCACGGATCGGCCCCGCCACGCGCCGGCCCAGAAGCGTGGCCAGCGCCAGCCCGGCCAGCAGGATCAGAACCGCCATCGCGCTGGACACGACCAGGCGCTTGCGCAGGTCAGCAGTCAAGGCGGCCTCGGGCACGCCGATCGTCGTCGACCAGCCATAGCGCATGGCACGCGCATGGCCGGCGAACACCTGCACGCCTTCGCGCGAGACAGTCAGGAAGCAGCTGGTCTCGTCGTGCAGAACGTGGTCAAGCAACGCCGGCACGACTGGCAGACCGACAAAGCGCTCGGGCGACACGGTGCGGGCCATCGTGATGCCCTGGCGGTCCAGCACGCTGGAGATCCAGCCCTCGGGCAGGTTCTGGCGTCGCAGGAAGTCTGACAGGCGCTGCAGCCCGAGCATCAGCGTCAGGCGATAGCTCAGCTCACCGTTGCGCAGCACTGGCACGTGAACGGCCACTTGTGGATGCTGGGTCAATGAGCTGATGAACAGGTCCGACACGACCGGCTCCGCGGGATCGAGACCGGCAGGGAACACCCCGGTTGGCTGCGGCGGCAGCGCCACGCCGGCAGGGCGCAACAGGTTGAACATCTGCCGGCCGGTGGGGTCGGTCAGCACCAGCGTCTCGCCGCTCAGGTGGGGCAGGGCCCGCTCGGCCTGCTCACGAAAGGCCAGCAGATCGGCCGGCTGTGTGGGCGAGGTCAGCAGCGGCGAGGTGGCCAGCGCCTGCAAGGCGACGACGTGGCTGTCGAGCTCGGCCTCCAGCGCGTTGGCCAGCGTGCGGGCGGTGTTGCAGGCGCGGGTTTGCTCGGTGCTGCGCTCGCGTTCATAGGTCAACAGGCTTTGCGCCAGCAGCAGCAGCCAACCCGGGATCACGCAGACCAGAACCAGCTGCTGGATGCGGGCCTGAATCGAGCGCGAGCGCCAGAACGACATGGCGCAATGCTCGGTGCCGCAGACAGCCCGGTCAAGCTGGAATGCCCTTCGTGCAGGGCAGGGGCGCCGCTACATCGAGATACCAGGTCTGCGGGCGGCGGGCGCTACGCTGGACGCTGTGGCGCCCCGCGGAACGCTCCGTTCTGCGGGCCCTGACCGAAAGGTTGAACGCATGAAGCTCTTCCGTGTGATGGTGGTCCATTGGGTTCGCGCGCTGCGGGCCGCGGGTCAGGTCGGCGCGGCCGTGTTGCTGGCGAGCGCGGCGCACGCCGCGTTGCCGGCCGACGATATCGACGCCCAAGGCTCGACCAAGGCCTGCCAGCCGGGCCACACCGTCACGTTGAAAGCCAAAGCCAACGCGCGGTTTGTCACCGCCGACATTCGTCAGCTCGACAGCCCGCTGCTGGCCGGGGCCACGCTCGCACAGGCGTGGGAAGACTTCACCCTGGTCGACGCCGGCGATGGCTGGGTGGCGCTGAAGGCGTTGTCCAACGCGCGCTATGTGTCAGCCAATCTCTCTTCGGGTGCGGCGCTGGTGGCGGGCTGGGCGACCGCGATCGACGGCTGGGAAAAGTTCAAGGTCGAATCGACGGCCGATGGCCACGTGACGCTGAAGTCGTTTGCCAATGGAAACTACGTGACGGTCAACACGGGTGGCAGCGGAGCCCCGCTGAGTGCGACCTCGGCCACGCGCGGCCGGGCCGAGAAGTTCACCTGCGCGCGGGCCACCGCACCGCAAGGGGCGACGGTCTGGGGCGGCGCCAACACCTGGTTCCTCTACGCACAGCGCAGTGCAGACCGCCTGGCGATCCTTGATGCGATGCAGCGTGCCAACCTGCGCGTGGCGCGCGTGTTCGTGCGGGCCGTCCAGTACAACGAATACGGCCAGATCGACTACGTGCCGAACCTGCAGGTGAACACCAACATCGATGTCGAGACCGTCAACGGCTACGACGACACCGTGCTGGCGCGGATCGACCAGCTGATGGTCGAAGCCAAGCAGCGCGGCATCAAGCTGATCCTATCGCTGCATGACCGCTGGTACATGGGATCCTGGGAAGGCGATGACATCTACACCCAGCTCTACGGTGTGCGTGACGGCAGCCAGGCCCTGCACGACTACTACGACGCCTGGGCCGGCGCCGAGATGATGCAGCGGCTGGATGCCCGCCTGCGCCACCTGCTGACGCACCGCAACCCGCTGCTGGGCAACCGCACCTGGGGCGAGATGAGCGATGTGGTGTTCAGCGTCGAGGCCGAGAACGAGGCCATGGCCGGCGTCAGTGGTGTCGATGACGCTTTCGCCGGCGCCTGGCAGTGCGCACGCGCGAGGGCCATGAAGCCTCACGTGTCGAACGGTGTGCTGATCAGCACCGGCGGCGTCAAAGACGCCTACAACTCGGCCTACTCATCGTTCTTCGATTGCCCGGAGATCGACCTGATCGGTATCCACAACTACGGCAAGGGCGATGACGTGCCTGGCTAGCTGCAAAAGGTGCTCGCGCTGGCCAAGAGCAAGAACAAGCGCGTCGTGATGCAGGAGTTCAGTTGCGACCCGGCCGTGGACGGCGCGCCGGACGGCCTGAGCGACGCGCAGAAGCGGCAGTGGCGCGCCACCTGCAACGAGAACGAGATCATCCGCTACGAACAGCTGGGGCTGCCGTGGATGATCTGGTCGGTCGTGACGCCCAGCGACACGCTGCGCGAGGTGGACGCCAACGACGCGAGCTGGCCGGTGCTGAGCCGGCACGCGGCGAACCCGCCGCAGCTCGGCTTCGCCTGGCCCGAGCTGAAATAGCGTCGGGCTGGTGTCCTGTCCCGCAGATAACTGCCATTGAGATTCGACCAGATGGTGATGATCGCGCGGCCGGGCGGCTGGGCAGATACCCAGCGTATCTGCCCTGATGACCGGGCGCGCGAGGGCGCCATCTGGTCGAACCCGAAGGGCGGGCCGAAATGGGGCGCTCGCAGCGCCGCCAAGCCAGGCTGATACCGCCAGGTATCAACCTGGCTCGTCGTCTCGCGATCATCCCCATTGCGACCCGTCGCAATGACAGTTATCTGCGGGACAGGACACTAGTGCTCGGCTACAGCTTGATCTTGACTTCGAACTGGATCTGGCGCGGCTCACTCAGGCCGGCGTAATAGGGCGAACCAACCGGCGCCGACAGGTTGCTCAGGAACTGCACGTACTGCTTGTCGAACAGGTTGTTGACGATCAGCGCGACACCCCACTGCTTCGAGTCGGCCTCCCAGCCCAGGCGGGTGTCGACACGTTGGCGGGCTTCACCGACGCGGAAGCCCGGTGCCTTCAGGCAGGCGCCCTGCATTTCGGAGTCGTCGTTGCAGCGGGTCGCGCTGAGGTAGGAGCCCTGCAGCGACCAGTTCGCATGGCCATCGCCCAGAGCCCATTGCACGTCGAAGCCGGCCGTCAGCGAAGTGGTCGGCGTGCCGTACGGCTGGCCGGTCAGGTCGTTGGCACCCGGTGCCAGGTTGCGCTGGGCCTTGTAGGTCTGGTCGATCAGTTCGGCCGAGCCGAACACGCGAAAGTCCTTCGACAGTTGCCACTGCGCTTCCAGGTCGGCGCCGGTGGCCTGCACGTCGCTGGCGGTCACGATATAGACGGGGATCTGCGGCGACTGGTCGAGCGTGATCGACTGCAGGTTCTTGAACAGGTAGTGGAACACCGAGGCGCCGTAGCTGAAGCCGCTGCTGGCCAGCCGGCCCTTGATGCCGATCTCGTAGTTGGTCACCGTCTCGGGGTCGAAGCTGCCACCGTTGGCCGCGGTGCTGACCGAGTTGAAGCCGCCGGCCTGGTAGCCGCGGGTGACCGAGCCGAAGACCATCGTGTCCTTGTCGAAATGGTGATCGATCACCAGACGCGGGCTGACGTTGGTCCAGCTCTTCTTCGCATACACCGGTGCGGCGAACCACTCGGGGTTATTGAATTCGATGTTGCTCGACTGCAGGCCCTGCGACAGCGCGGTCAGCAGGCCGGCGGTTTGCGCATCCAGCGCACCGGCATCAACCAGGGCCTGGAAGAACTCGGGCGTGAAGACGGCCAGCTGCGGGTCCAGCCCCGGCGCCTTGCGCAGCGGGTTGTACCAGCTGAACTTCTTCTCGTCGCGGGTGAAACGGATGCCGGTGGTCAGGTTGGTGTCGGCCCCGAGGTGCCAAATCGCGTCGCCGAACAAGGCCTGGGCCTTGAAGTCGCCGGTGTTGTTAATGCCCTCTTGCCAGGTCTCGCCGAGCATGTGGATCCCCGGCACGCCGGCCAGCATCGCGATGCTGTTCAGCGTGGTGAACGGCGCCACGCCGTACAGCGGCGTGAACAAGGTATCCAGTGAGTTGGTGGTGGTGTTGATCTGGCTGGTCTGCTTCGCGTCTTCGCCCGACAGGCCGAGGCCTACCAGCCAGTCGAGCGTCGAGTTGTTGCCGGCTAGGCGGAATTCCTGCTGCCAACTGGTGTTCTTCTCGAAGTTACCGGTCGACAGGCGCGACGCGATGTTGTCGGTGCCGTCGTTATCCTGCAGGTTCTCGGTCGTGAAGTGGCGCCATGCGCTCAAGCTGCTGAAGGTGCCGAAGCCGAGGTCGTGCTCGATGCGCAAGGTGAGTCCGTCGAACAGGCGGTTCTCGCGGCCGTGCTCGACGTCGTTGCGCAGGGGCTGCTTGCGCGGGTCGACGAAGCCGGAGGTGTCGACGTGGCCGTCAGCATCCGTCGCGGGGAACACCGGCGTCACCGGCGACAAGGCCCAGACAGGCCGCGGGCGCTGGTCGAGGTCTTCATGCTCGTAGCTCAGGACCGCGCTGGTCGCTCCATCCGGGTGCCAACCAAGCGCCAACCGGGCGCCCCAGGCGTTGTCCTGCGGCGAGCGCAGGCCGGTGGTGACGTTGGTGGTCCAGCCCTCGCGGCGCTGGGTGACCGACGAGAAGCGCAGCGCCCAGTCGTCGCCCAGCGGCTGGTTGACCATCGCCTCGGTGTGCAGCGTGGCGTGGTTGCCCATGCGCAGCAGCCCGCTGGCGGCAAACGTCCCGGTCGGGTCGTTGGTGACGATCGAGATCGCGCCGCCGGCGCTGTTGCGGCCGAAGAGGGTGCCCTGCGGGCCCTTCAACACCTCGACGCGCTTGATGTCGTTGAAGTTCAGCATCGCGCCACCGGTCTTGCCGGTGTAGACGCCATTGACGTACACGCCGACCGGCGAATCGGTGCCGATGCCGAAGTCGGCGGTGCCCAATCCACGCAGCGTGAAGTTAGGCTGGGTCGGCTCGGTCGCATCGATCTGCAGGCCGGGCACGAAGGCGGAAACCTCGGCAATGTTGACCGAGCCGAGTTTGGCGATCTGCTCGGAGCCGATCAACTGGATCGAGATCGGCACTTGCAGCACTTCCTGCTTGCGGCCCTGCGCCGTCACCTCCACCACCGTCACCTGGTTCTCGGCGGCCGGCGCCTCTTTCTTTGCCGGCTCGGCCTGGGCCCACGCGAGCTGGGGCAGGCTGGCGATCGCGCTCAAGGCGGCAATGGCCAGCGCGGTGCGGCGCAGGGGTTGGGGGGCGGGGCGTACAGCCATGGTCTCTCCTCCAGGGTTCAAAGCTTGTGGGGGTCGGGCGGGCTGCAGCGGCCGGGCAGTGAGGCAATCCACTGCCGCACCAGGCGCAGCCCTTCTTCATGCACGGTGTTGCGGCCCAGCTCGGGCATCATCACGCCGCCTTCGGTGCTGGCCAGACGCCAGGCCATGATCGAAGCGTCGGGCTGGCCCGGCACGATGCCGAACAGCCGGTCGCCGGTGCCCTTGCCCGCGGCCACCGGCGGCTTGCACAAGCCCATCTGCCACTCGACTGGCGCGAACGCGTCGAGCCGCAGCGCGGTGTTGCTGGCCGTCGCGTTGGCCTGGTGGCAGTGCGCGCAGTTGATGTCGAGGTAGGCGCGGGCCCGGTCGGCCAGCGGCAGCTTCGCGTCGGCCCAGTTGGCCGCGCGGGGCAGGGCGCTCAGATCGTTCGCGTTCGGCAGGCCGGTCAGGAAGCCGGCGCGTTGCCAACGAGCGAGCTGGTTCTCTTCGCCCTCGGCGTAGGCCAGCGTGCGGTTCAGGTGGCGCACCTTCGGGCCGATCGGCGTGAAAACCTTGTTCTTCAGGTTCACCACGTGGCACGAGGCGCACTGGTTCTCGTTCGGCACCACGTAGGTGAATCGCTGGTGGTGGCCGGCATCGTCGACGAGTTCCAGCGCCTTCTGGTCGCCGGTGCGTTCGAGCACGGCCTCGGTTTGCGCCTCGTTCCAGACATAGGGCAGCGCGACCCAACCATCAGCGCGCCGCACCAGCAGCCGGGTTTCGATCAGGCGCACCTGCGACAGGTCCAACCCCAACGACGGCGGCGCGGTGAGCGCGGTGGCCGTCTGGCGGACCTGGCCCGACCCGGCAGCGGCGCCGTCGACCTTCGGGTAGTAGAAGGTCTTGCTGAGGATGGTGCCGACCGGGAAGTCGAACGCCTCTTGCTCGCGGTAGGTGGCGGCCTGGCCGGCCGGCATCCAGACCGTGCGCAGCTTGTGCGCATGGTCGCTGAACAGCGGCGTGTTCAGGTCATAGGGCAGCACACCGGTGTTCAGCGACAGGCGCCTGCCGTCGGACTCGACCACGTGCCATTCGGCCAGCGTCGCCGGCTTGCCCTCAGCGACGAAATTGACCGGCGCCGGCGCACGCTGGCAACCGACGAGTAGGCAGAGCAGGCCGACCGCAGCCGACAGATGGCGCAACAACAACATCGGCACGCGGTCAGGTCTTCGATATCAAAGTCACCGGCGACAGGGGCGGCAGTTCACAGCGCATCTCTTCGGTCACCACGCGCGGGTTCTTGTACTTGCCCGGGCCGTCGGCGTTCAGCACCTCGACCTTGCCATTGCTCACGCACAGCCGCGACTCGGCCACGCCGCTGGCCTTGGGGTCGGCATAGCCGTCCCACAGCACATCGGGGAAGCGGCCGTTCAAGCCGAACATCGCCGTTTTCAGCACCTTCAGATCCATGCCGTCGGGAGAATCACCGCCGCCACTGAAGCGGTTGCCGTGCACGTAGATCGCCTTGGGGTACGGGTCGTAGCCGGCCTCGACGCCTTTGTCGCTGTAGTAGCCGGTCGAGAAGTAGCTCGAGATGATGACGTTGGCGGTGCGGTTGTCGACCACGTCGTTGTCGAAGATCTCGACCTTGGTGTTCGAGTTGATGACCACACCCGAGCCCGCCGGCACGCTGGCCACCGCCGTGCCTTTGGCGCCGAAGTTGGCCAGGTTGTTCAACTCGACGCGGTTCTTGTAGACGCGGGTCGAATGCCCGGGCTGCGACAGGTTGGGCATGTTGAAGACCAGGATGCCGCCGGTGTTGCCGGTGGCCAGGTTCTCGTAGACGTCGGCATCGATCGTGTTCTCGATCTCGATGCCGGCCACGTTCTGCTCGGCACGGCAGCGCCGCACGATCACGTTCTTCGACTGGCCGACGTAGATGCCGGCGTCCGACGCGCCGAAGGACTGCGAGTCCTCGATCAGCACATTCTTCGTCTTGACCGGGTAGATGCCGTAGGCGCCGTTGCTGGTTTTCGGGCCATCGGTCCAGCGCACGCGCACCGAGCGGATCGTGATGTTCTCGCCGTCGTTGATCTTCAACGCGTCGCCCTGGCTGTCTTCGAGCGTCAGGCCTTCGATCGTGAAGTCATTGGCCTGTACCAGCAACCCTTCGGGGCCGGACGTCTGGCCGCGGAACGACAGGATGGTCTTTTCCATGCCGGCACCGCGGATCGTGACGCCATCGGCACGCAAGGACAGACCGCGATCGAGGTGATAGCTGCCGGCCGGCACCTCGACCACCGAACCCGGCTTCGCGTCCAGCAACTGCTCTTGCAGCTTCTTCTGGAATGCCGTGTCGACGGCCAAGTCGCCGGCTCGTTGGCTGCCGTCGGACGGGGTCTTGCCGCAGCCGACGAAACCGATCGCGGCCAGCACGGCCACGGCGGCGACGCCGCGACCCCAACGGGTGTTGCGCATGGTGTGTCCTCGCACGTTGGCAAGCGCCTGCGGCGGCCGAGCGTTGGCCTGCGGCGGCGTGGTGCCTGCTCTGCGAAAGAATGTAGCAAGGACTATCGTTTGCGGGTTTACGGAGTTTCCCCGGTGACGCGAATCGCGCTCACGTCAGCGGAAGGGAAACACCGTCGCACCATCCCTGTCGTGGTGCGCCAGGCCGCGTCAGCCCGGTGGCTGGGCCTGCGAGCAGGGCACCTGGATCACCTCGCGCCGGCCTCCGTCCACGCGCACGGCGGTGAGCTCGCCACCCCAGACGCAGCCGGTGTCCAGCGCCAGCAGATCGGGCCGGTTGATCAGCCCGAGCGTCGACCAATGGCCGAAAGCGATCGGCTCGCCAGCGCTGGCACGCTCGGGGTGCTCGAACCAGGGCTTGAAGCCGGGCGGTGCGGTGTCGGCGCTGTCTTTGCTGTCGAACTCCAGCGTGCCGTCGGCGGCGCAGAAGCGGATGCGCGTCAAGGCGTTGACGATGAAGCGCAGCCGCTCGACGCCGGTGAGCGCCTCGTCCCAACGCGCCGGTTGGTTGCCGTACATCTGCGGCAGGAAATCGCGCAGCGCCGGGCCGCGCAGCATCGTCTCCACCTCGCCGGCCAGCGCCAGCGTGCGCTCGGTGTTCCACTGCGGCACCACGCCAGCGTGCACCAGCAGCCAGCCTTCGGCGTGGTCGGCCAGCCGGCCTTGGCACAGCCAGTCCAGCAACGCCTCGCGCTGCGGGTGGTCGAGGATCTGGACCAGCGTGTCGCGCTTGTGCGGTGGCCGCACGCCGGCGGCCACTGCGAGCAAATGCAGGTCGTGGTTGCCCAGCAGGTAGCCGGCGCTGGCGCCGTAGCCTTGCAGGCGTTGCAGCACGGCGAGCGAGCCGGGGCCTCTGTTGACGAGGTCGCCCAGCACATGCAGGCGGTCTCGCGAAGGTGAGAACCCGATCACGGCGAGCAGGCGTTCGAAGGCGTCGCAGCAGCCTTGCAGGTCGCCGATCAGATAGTGCATCTAGTGTCCTGTCCTGGAATTGGCTGCGATGGCGCGCCTGCGCAACCGGTCATCAGGGCAGATACGCTCGGTATCTACCCTGCCGCCCGGCCGCAAGTTCATCACCATCTGGTCGAATCTCAATGGCGGCCATTTTCGGGACAGGACACCCGATTCTGCTACGCTCTCGCCCCATTTCTTCCCCTCTCTGCGGCGCGATTCCTGCTTCGCCCGCCCCTCATGGACCTCGCCCTTCTCGTTTTCCTGATTTTGCTCAACGGCTTGTTTGCCATGTCTGAGATGGCCTTGTCGGCCAGCCGCAAGGCGAGGCTGCAGGTGATGGTCGAAGCGGGGGAATCCGGCGCGCAAGCGGCGATCGACCTGCACGACAACCCGACCAAGTTCCTGTCGACGGTGCAGATCGGCATCACCTCGATCAGCGTGCTGAACGGCATCGTCGGCGACGCGGCGTTCTCGGGCCCGCTGTCGGCGTGGCTGCTGTCCTACCTGCCGTTGTCGCAGCGCGCGGGCGATGTCACCGCCACCGCGCTGGTGGTGCTGATCATCACGGTGTTGTCGATCATCTTTGGCGAGTTGGTGCCCAAGCGCCTGGGCCAGATGCACCCCGAGACGGTGGCCCGGCTGGTGGCGCAGCCGATGGAATGGCTGTCGCTCGCGACGCGCCCGCTGGTGGCCGTGCTGGCCGCGTGCACCGAGGGCATCCTGCGCCTGATGGGCGTGCATGCCGGCCCCGCACGCAGCGTGACCGAAGAGGAAATCGCCGCCAGCCTGGAAGAAGGCCTGGACGCCGGCGTGATCGAGGCGCAAGAGCACCAGATGGTGCGCAACGTGTTTCGCCTGGACGACCGGCAGGTCGGCTCGATGATGATCCCGCGCGCCGAAATCCGCTGGCTCGATGCCAACGCGTCGATCGACGACGTGCTGAGCGTCATCGCCGACGAAGAGCATTCGCGCTACCCGGTCTGTCGCGGCGGGCTGGACGACGTGATTGGCGTGGTCAGTGCGCATCGCCTGCTCAAGCCGCTGGCCGCCGGTCGCGTGGCCTTGCTGAGCGACCACCTGGAGGCGCCGGTGTTCGTGCCGGAAACGCTGTCGGGCATGGAGCTGCTCGAGCACTTCCGCAACTCGGGCGCCCAGCTGGTCTTCGTGGTCGACGAGTACGGCGCGGTGCAGGGTGTGATCACCGTGCGCGACGTGATGGAAGCGATCACCGGCGAGTTCGGCAGCCAGGCCGCCGAAGCGTGGGCTGTGCAGCGGGCGGACGGCAGCTGGCTGATCGACGGCCTGATCCCGGTGCCCGAGCTGAAGGACCGGCTCGAATTGAAGGAATTGCCCGAGGAAGACCGCGGGCGCTACAACACCCTGGCTGGCATGATCATGCTGCTGCTGGGCCGGCTGCCCCACACCACCGATCAGGTGGAGTGGGGAGGCTGGCGGTTTGAGGTGGTGGACCTCGATGGCAAACGGGTCGACAAGGTGCTGGCAAGTCGTCAGCCGGGGCCTGTACATGAATCTGGAGAATTGAAGTGATCAACCCCGAGCTGCACAAGAAGCCGGTCGCGCTGGACCGCGTCGCGCATCGGAACCTGAAGATCCGCCGCGAGATGAGCGCGCTGGATGCGACCACGGGCTTGAATGCCTTTTTCATCACCGCGGCCGAGTTCGCCGACGCGTGCAAGGAATACCCGATCCTGTTCCTGCGCGCCGGCAAGGACGAGCAAGGCAAGGACCTGTGCGCCCCGGTGACCGTGTTCGGCCTGCTCAAGGGCGAGAACCTGGTCTACCGCCACGGCCGCTGGAACGCGCGTTACGTGCCGGCGTTGCTGCGCTCGTACCCGTTCGCGATGGCGCCGACGCCTGACAAGCAGTTCGTCGTCTGCTTCGACGAGAGCAGCCCGGTCTTCTCGCAGACCGAAGGCCAGGCGCTGTTCGACGACAAGGGCGAGGCGACGCCTTACCTGGAAGAGGTGCGCCAGTTCGTCGAGAAGATCGAGATCGAGGTCGATCGCACCCGCCTGGCTGGCCGCAAGCTGATGGAAATGAACTTGCTGCAGGACAAGCGTTTCGACGCGACCCTGCCAGACGGCACGCCGCTGTCGATCGACGGCTTCATGGCGGTGGATGAAGAGCGCCTGAAGAACCTGAGCGACGCCGAAGTGCTGGAGCTGCAGCGCACTGGCTTGCTGGCATTGATCCACTTCCACATGGCCTCGATGAGCAACATCAGCCGCCTGCTCGAGATCCACGTCGAGAAG
>Ga0307515_10005529_pt1 | contig 25586 bp, 27 predicted proteins | sample 17_EM_MG_FD_194513 | JGI IMG/M metagenome (GOLD analysis project Ga0307515, IMG submission 194513) | Populus trichocarpa ectomycorrhiza microbial communities from riparian zone in the Pacific Northwest, United States - 17_EM | ecosystem: Host-associated > Plants > Roots > Unclassified | place... | reverse complement strand
CTTTAATATATTGTTGAGCTATTCTCATTATCGTAGGTGTTGTTGAAGCAATTGTTGCGCCGACCGCTCGCTCGGCAACCCTAACCCTGACATCACGTGAACCGGGTACTTTTCGGCGACATGAGTACTTAATATACACTTCGAGGCTACCGAAAAGGCGAAGTGGGATCTTGATTCACGACATGACAGACCTTCTTTCTATCACGTGATTTTAAGCCTCGATGTCTAAAAAAACATAACTCACAAAGAAGATTAGTGGCGCCCGCCAGGGTTCCGAGACTAAAGCAAGATACCGTGCCGCTATGCGGAACTAGATTAATCTACCTTCTGGACTAGCTAGCCGATTCTCATCGTAGTCCGGAGTAGAAAGTGAAACTGCAGTGTAGCGAAATTTCCTACAGAACCTTGACTCCAAACAACTGGTGGGAGGAGCATCGTCTCAGAAGAGTGAAACAGCGACAGTGTTACCTTCCTCCAAAGTGAGATGGATGTTTCACAACAAAAGGTACGACAACCTCACGATAATCTCAATACACAATAGACATCACACGACAACGTAATCACAATGCCACACTACCGGTTGTAAGGTTTAAACGACACGAAAATACCTAGGGCAAAGACAGTTTTTATTTTGCAATGAAGCCAGCCTAGAGTATTTCATCTGTTAGCACTATCCCGGTGTTGGTCTCCGGTTCTGCATGAGCACGAACACGGAGGTACACATAGAGTAAGTAAGCACAATGGCAATCGAGTAAGATACTATTAGAAAAAGGGAGGTTGTTTGAAGTCGGTTGTCTTCCCAAAGACCGTCTTTAGATCGTCTTACGACCGTCATTGCTGCCAAAACGGAGGTTAAATGGTCTTCAAAAAAAAACCCACCTTTTTCTAACAGTAGTGATATTTACTCTAGTGTTTATGGCTCTAAGTTCTAGATTTTCTTCGTTCTAGTCTACTTTCCGCGGCGTAGAGTTTGTACAGCGGCACGGTACATTTGATTTCAAAGTCCATGAGCATAAATTGCCTTCATCTCTCTCCACCTCTCCATCCACGACACCTACAGACCCTCACATCACCTCATCTCTACTATAGCACCACAAGATGTTTGTTCCCCTCTATCCTCATGTACACCAAAGAGCACGATCAAAGCTAAAAGTACCAGCCCCCACATTCACTACGTCTAGCGGCGCTGCAGCGCAAGATTGAAGCTTCAATAATAGTTCGGAAGAAGGATGCTGGGGACGAAATTCGGAAGGAAGATACAGAGCTTGAGGCGTACTCTAGAAGGACAACATATCGGGTTTATTCTAACTTCTCTAAAATCACGTTCGGCGACTAACGAGCCGGGTGTCTGCCAGACGTATAAAGTCAGCATTAAAGATACGAAAACTATTCATGATTACGTATAAGACAAGGGATTCAAGGGCATCGGAGACCCCAAGAAAATGAAGAAGCTCTACGAAGAGATCGGGCTGGGAAGGGATGATATTGTTAAACGGGAGAAGGTTAAGGTACGTTCGTTCACTCATATCGGATTTATGACGCTCACCATTTCGTAGCACAAGGCTCAGATCATGATCAGACAAAAGAAGGACTATGAAAAATACCTTCTCGAGAGAGAACAAAAGCAGGGCCTACCGTTAGGTGTTGCAGCTATGCGTCTGTTTGACTTGATTCGTCAATTCGCCGCTAGAGAGGAACGCGAGGTGTATGGGGAACCTTGGTTTGAATCTGGGTAATTGGGAAAGGCCGGATGATAACTACGACGATGACGATGACGAGGATGAGGATGCGGAGGAAACCGAAGACTAACGGGTGGGAAGGAATGTTTAATTTGTTACTGGGCGTTGTAAGTTAGAGTATTTTAGGGCGAGCTTATTGGGTAGTTTTCTCAAGACAAGGATTTGTTGAGCCGCGTTCTCGGAACGTGTGGTACAGTACGATCATATGAAAGTCGTGCGATGCGACAACCACACACACACCACCTATCTCTTCCGCTACATAACCTATCTCCCCCGCCATGACCTACCGTCATATAGTCCGGCCGCCTGCTTCCCCGAAGAGTACACCCGCCGTTGATCTTCCGCAAGGACGAACTGTGTCGATCCACCACCCAGGGTACACGCACGGCAGAAACCACTGCATTTTCGTCCTTCCCGCCTACGATTCCACCGATTCACTTATCACCCCCTTGCCTTCCAATTCATCCCTACGCGTCATTGGAATACACTACGGCACCGTTTTCGCTGCCTGCAGAATCGTCGCATGCAACGAAGTTGGCAGTCTACGCGACCAGCGCGACAACCAAACTGTGAGCCTCGGATTCGATGACATCCTCCCCGCCGGAAAATACTTCTACGAGCTCGGTACCTTGCCCTCTGGTAAGATCCTAAATTAGTACTAACCCCTTGTGTAGACGCTCCCGGCGCAGACCCGCAGACCCGCAGTACCCCATCTGCCCACGTTTCAATGAATGGATCTTCAACGCCTCCGCAATCCCGCTCGAATGGCCTCGCGCTATTACCACCTCTGCCGCCTCCGCCCACCTGTCCGCAAACCAAATCTACTCTGAATCCGCCATGACTGAAGCTGTGACAGCGCGCGACAGGGTGTGTCTCATCACTGGCTGCGGCGACGCAACCAAAAACGTGCACCTCGTCCCGGTGTCAGAACTAGCATGGTTCGAGGAGAACAGCATGATTGAGTACAACCGCAGCATCCACAACCCGTCAGTGGCAAAACACCAGATTGATGATCCGCGCAACGGGTTTTTGTGTCGCGCGGATGTGCACACGGCCATGGATACCGGGATGTTTGCGTTTGTGCCCAAGGAGGGACGGTTTGTCAGCCATTTCTTCATGGCATCTTGTCATCTCGGTGAGCTGTACCATAACACCGAGTTTCGGATGAATTGGGACGCGTGTGCTGAGTTTCTGTGGGCGAGACTGGCCTGGACAGTGTTGAAGATGGTTGGGAGGTTTGCGGCAGTGAGGGGGAGGAAGATCATGCTGTCGACTGGCGCGGTGGTTACAGCTGGGGATGGGAAGCTGGAGTTGAGCCAGAAGAGACACCAGGAGATGGCCGCGCAGCTGAGACCAAAATCGCCGACCAAGAGGAAGGCTCCCGGAGAGTCTCCCGGTAAAACTGTGAATTCAGACGAATCCTCAGGATTTACCGATGCAGACTACTATGATTAGGATGATGTTGCAGTTGACAATAGCTACCAAGATGCAGACTCTATCCCCGCCGATTTTGAAGATGTCAACGAGATTGGCAGCAGCGAGTATCGTAACGACGAGCGTTGTGACCTTCTCCCAGTTGAAGAGATCACATCTATCCCCAATACACCCCCACCCCCACCTCCGCCCCCTCCAGAACCTTCAGCCGAAGACCTTCGAAAGATGCGCCGTCTCTTCCCGACGATAGAGCGGAATGGAGAGTCCGAATGGTCAACCGATTACACATGGCTGACGGCGCCGTGGTATCCAGGGATTGACAGGAAGGAGGATCTGAAGAGGTGGTGGAAGAGACGAAAGGCTATTGGAGAAGAGTACGAGAAAGGAGGGTAAGATGCGATGAGGTCTGATTACTGGGATAGAAGGATCGCGTTGGAGATAATGGGATTGTGGTGAGGGCGCTTTTGGAGGGAGCTGGAGTATGGCGTTGGGATTGGCGCTGATGAGATGCTTTACTTTATACCGTGCACTTTTCATATCATTGCTAGACCTCTATATTTACTTCCCGTTAACTACATAGTTTTCTGTTTGTAGAAGTTTTACTTCCGGCGTCTGTACCAGCCCGACTTGCTGCATTCCGTAGACAAAGTTTGCCTATTTGCATATGTCCGGGAGTGGTCGCTGGTTTGACTTTCTCTAGACCCTTCGCCTCTCCAAGGGGGGCACCTTATTCCATTCATTGGCGTCCCGGCGAATCCTTTAACCTCACTATGAAGTAATTTATGTTGAAATAATCCATAACGTGACCGAAAATCAATACAATATTCAACAAGATGCGTCTTCGGGGGTGCCAAAACATTACCACTCACAATAGTACAGGAGATAGCCTAGTGTCCTAAGTGCAAAAACCCACCAAAAAGTTGACATTCCAAAATGATAAATGAATAGACAAACTACAGGAACTAGAGTCAATAAAGCAAATTCAATACAACGAAGAGTGGGTTGGTGGTCACGGTGATGGGTGGTAGCAAACTTTTAGTGTGCAGATATACTTACGTGAGATGAGGATTGCACTGTTCGGTACAAGATATCTAGGTTTGGGAACTTAGTACGAGCGAATACATCTCGTCTCTAACTCATTGCTTGACATCTGATTGTAAAATTCTCTATTAACAAGGTACACCAGCGATCACCAGCGAACCGTATTTTGGTTAGTGGTAAAGCCAAAAAAACCCACTAGCACGTATATCATTACCACCTGTAATATGCTTGAAGTCTGCGGGAAGCTCGCTGATATTGTACGTATGCGTGCTATGGAAGCTATCGTAGGACTACCCTTTTCTTGATTGCTGAATGATTATAGCGTCACCATTTATGACTCGGATTGAGTGATAGAGAGTGATGATGTGAGGCTACTCGCCAAGTTTTCAACTCTCCGGCGGACGCCCCAGTCAATGATTAGATGACTGATGAGATTATGTCTTATCCAATAGTCATCTAACTTTGATGTCGCTTATAATGGGGTGTCGTGAGACTTGAAATCCGACGAGTAAAGTTATTTCTTCTTAATTGCACACCTGAATCACCTTTGGCACTGCGTTTCAAATGCCTATACATCTCTGGGCTATCGAGAGAGTTGAAAGCTCGGGGGATGAAATTGAAAAGTCAGAGACTAAGCTGGTACTTTACTTGAGTGGGCGCAATTAAAACATTTTTGGGACAGAGGGCTTAACAAAATGTATCTCCATTTACTAGAATGGACCATTATTACAATTTTGGGCAAATTTATTTGTCTTAATTGTCTTTGGCACCCTACGGCCGGAAGCCTATCTCTACCACCGTCAGAGCACCACCGCCTCATCTAGCTAGTGGGACTCTCCACCGCCAACGCTGAATCCAACGATGTTTATGCATGTGAGGATACGAGCCCAAAAGCAGACGATGATATCCATTCTGGAGATGAGCTGCTCAACACAATCTACCGTGTAGGCCACCAGGCCACCAGCCCCACTCTTTCTCGCGTTGAGGTTTAAGTTTTTCCATCAGAATTTTCTCGTAAACTCTGACTCTGGCACTGCACGGTGTAATCTACAGGCTGTAGGTCGGCCGCTGGCAACATGCTCAATGCCGTAGGACAAGGCTGCGGTAAAGTTTAATTTTAGTCTCTATTGCAGAATAAAACAAACCATCAAAAGACGTACCAGCGACTAGGCTTGCACCCACATGATCCCAGCGACACTTTAGCCTCTAGTACCAAGCCGAATCACAGGGACCTGCAATTAACAGCCCAAAGACTCCAAAGATAGGTTGTTTTTGCCATTCTCTCAGACATGTACTAAGCACTATTGACGTAAAACTCCTTTTCTTGTTTTCGAGATCTTTTGTATCTTCTGAGATTGTTAAAAAATATATACGTTAATGGGCATTTCCGTAAAGTTAGCCCTTAGATAAATACCATGGTAAAATAAGTCCTTTGGCACCATCGCGAAGCTAGTTGTTTGGCGGCATCACGAAGTCAGTACTTTGACACCATTGCTGTAATCATTATATGAGCCTTCACTTCTAAATAGACGGGAGTTTTGTTGAGAGCAATTAACAAAGCGAATGAAGTCAATCGTACAAAGAGAGAATAAGATAGACATAAATGAGAAAACAAATCATATCTGGAGCGAAGCTCCACTCAGGCCCGAGGTTCGCCGGGATATAAGTAGGAACCATACCAAGCCCCTAATATAGTGTCCGCCTTAGTCCGGACGCCTAGCAGGCTAAAGTCCGCGGCTAATCTAGTGCCCGCATTAGTTTTTGTTTGTTTTAATCATTCTGCATTCACTCTAACTAGAGTATGGCAGTGCCTAGTTTCCCCTTCCCCTCCGAAAAGCCGGCTAGATGGGGGAGCTCCCCTCCTTCTACCCTTCTTCTCTAAAAAACGAAAGTGCAAGTGAATGGTGACGTACTAAACAGAACAAAGGGAAAGAAAGTGAACGACCGCTAGCTACACCCTGCTCTACTCTGCTCTGCTCCGCTCTGCTCCGCTCTGCTCAACCGCGTGGGAACTTCCTGACCTCCGTGGCTGCCAGGAAGTCCATCACCGCTTGATCGCACTTTCCTAGGGAAAATATTTCCGATATTTGCACATGCCTGCACCTCTCCGGTTTCCAGCCGGTTTCCCGCCCGGCTGCCTTCCACAGTTCCTGCTGCTCGCTCTTCCATTTCTTGCAGTGGCGGAAGAGATGCTCACGCGTCTCGGCTGCCTTATCGCACCACCAGCACTGATCGTCGTCCAGCTGCCCGAATCGCTTGAGGTACGTCGCTGTGGATGCATGCTCGCACTTCAGCTGGAAGTATCGCGAGGCAAGAGACTTCATGCTCTTCATTGGAATTGGTCTTCGGCTCCCAGCCTTCCGTTTCGGTTCCCGTAATGCCTGCTCATCCTTTTCTCTTCCCATTCAGTTTGGCCGTCGCCCGCTGTTCGGTGATCCTTCTTGCTCTATTTGCTGCTGAGATGAATGTTCGCTCTCGGACTGTGCTTCCGCGGCCTTCGCGGGCTGCATTCGCTTGTCGGTCTGCTTCTTCGTTCCCCGGATTCCCGAGTGCCCAGGGAGCCCGCATTAGTTCCGTCGGCCTTCGGGGTAAATCCTGAGCCAACAAGTTTATTCAAAGAAGATTATCCAAAAATGAGGCCGATAGATATTGCGTATAAACGACGATTTCTGGTTACGTAAAACCTCCTCCTGAGGATGTTTAATCCTGGGACTTATAATCAAATGTATTTGCAAGCGAACCTTTTTTGATGCTGTATGTTGGTTGTCGGTTGCACCTTCGAGGTTGCTGTTCCTGGTAAAACGCACTCTTGACCGGGTACGCCGGCTGCATACACTACCGACAAGTACATACACCTGTGAACCCCTGCGCTTTCCTGTCTGTAAGCGGCAGTTGTTGGCAGATGTTATAGAAGCGGAGCGGCGTAGTGATAGGCCACAGCCACGCCTAGGATAAACTAATTTCGTGTCAAGGGAGGCGCAGTATGCGCGTACACAGAGCCCTGCAGTATATGAACCCAGCTTCAGCTTCCTTCCGGACTATTAACAGACACTAACGCGCTCTGCTTCAACACTCGATCATCATCCAAGCGAGAGGAAAGTCAGTCAGGATGTCATTCGGATTTGGTGTCGGCGATTTCATTGCGGTGGGCACGCTGGCTTGGAATCTCTACCACGATTGCTTCCTCATAGCACGAGGTGCTCCAAACGAGTTCAGGCTGCTGGTGGACGAACTACAGACGCTTCATATGAGAATGAAGCTGTTCGAAACTGAGTATAATGATCCGGATTCTGTTTTGGCGCGTGCCGGCGAAGACCGGCAGCGCATGGTCTGGAGTTTGCTGGATCAGGTGCGGGGAATCATGAGCGACCTGGAAAGTACTTTTATAAAACACCGCAATCTCGGTAACATTTCGCGGTCAGGACTGAAGCGGGGCTGGGATAAGTTGAAATGGTCGATAGATGCGAAGGATGTCGATGACCTGAGGAATAAGGTGCGATGCCAGGCTCCTGCCTTATCCATTTTTAACACTATTTAACTTATTTCAGCTTTGCTACCACAATGGTATCTTTGCTTTGCTTCTCACTTGCGCCGGCAAGTGCGTATACCCCAATAGAGAAAACAAGAACACCAAAGAAGAATGCTGATAGTAGCCCGTCATGCAGCTCGTCTCTCCAACGCCTAGAGACCACTACTCGAGGCATTGATGTTAAGGTCCAAGAGTTAAAGACCCTTTTAAAGCGCGCGGATACGGGAAAGCTCTCTCTTCCAGTAGTATCTACTCCAAGCACTGCGGATCCTTCAGTGAGGATCGCTTTTAGCGACCAATGTATGAAAGCAGCGGAAATATGGCAACCTTGGACTGCGATCGGTATCCAAGAGTGGATCAAAGCAGGCAGGTGGTGGCTAATAAGGGTGAAAAACCGCAGTGTTCCCCGGTGTCGCCATCTAGAATGCTTTTACTAACGGCTACGAACATAGGCACATATGGATCTTCGCACAGCGAACGACATGGTGTCTCGTCAGGCCTATGTCAACCTTAACAAGGCCTCCTGGATTTTGACGGACGTTATTGATTTTCATCCGCAGCGAAGCTATGTTGAATCACCTGTGCGGTATGATGTGATGAATCTAACCGAGGTATGCCCAATCATATTCGCCCCTTACCGGCCGATGGAATCCAAATAATAATACCGAATGAAGGCCATCAACGAGGAATTCAGACATATAGAGGCCCAAAATCTTCAGATTCCTAAACTTAATGCCGATAGTGATGATCTGCAGATCTGGGAGGTACAGGCCCAAAGACCAACGCTGAAGCTAGGCTTCGTATCGGAGGAGAGAGTAAGAGTGTGGGAAATGCCGGAAGAACATATCATATTTCAAAAGCAAGTAGTCTCAACATCATATTACTATTGTCACTCCAATTCTCATTCGACGCCGAATAGCTGTCCAAATCTGACTGTAATATATCAGATTTACTCAGTATCAGGCCGATCACCATATGACACCCGTATCGACATTAATACTACTCTTGGTGAACAAGAAGTCGAAACAGCCACGTTTAGTCATTCATGATCAGAGCTGGAGATGTTTAGCAGAATTTACAGGTTCGCCATTGATCTACTCTTAATATTCCCCGCCAAACGACAAACCGCTGTACACATTCGCTAACTACACAGTAGTTGAAACCTTTAAAAAGTTTGCACCCCAGTGTGACAACAACGTTGCTGTCCTAGCTAGCCAGAATTTTAAATTTTCAACGCCTTTAGGTAACATAACTATTCACAACGTTTCAAAAGTATTGGTATAGCTAACTGTACATGCTATAGATGCAAAACTTCTCTATGTCATGTCGGTCACATATGGACAACTCATCTTTCATTATATGACCAAGCGCAAGCACCTAGGCCCAGCTACCCACTATGCATTCTTTTTGCTAGTTGCAATGGATGTATCCGCTACCGACGTCATCAGTTTCCTTCTTGAGATAAAGCAATACCAGCCTCAGGTCGATGACACCAGCTCTTTACTCACCGAGGTAAGAGCCGCAGCTCAACACTTCCTCCAAGGAACGGGGCATGGAGCAAATGACGTGCCCTGCATTGGTTGCTATGAAAGGTCATTACTGCCCTCGATGCTGAAGAAGGGTTACTATGACGTTGCGAAACTGCTAGGGTTAGAGATGGGTCTGGATCCACCTCAGGATGGCCTTGATTTTCAAGAGTGGTTGTCCCCATATCGTATAATATCCGAAGGGAGGAGTAATGTACTTGAACTTTTGCTAGAGGATGGGTTATCAGCTAACGAAGTCGCTGGGGGGTGGGAATTATTGTCACTGGCCGCGCGAAACGGGCACGAGGACACGGTCCGACTGCTTCTCGACCGCGGCGCCGACATCGAGACCATCGGCATAGACGGACGGACGGCACTGCGCCAGGCTGCTTCTGAGGAGCACGAGGCCACCGTCCGACTGCTGCTCGACCGCGGTGCCGACATCGGGGCCAAGGACGAGAACGAAGGGACGGTACTGCACCAGGCCGCCTTTATGGGGCACGAGGCCACGGTCCGGCTGCTGCTCGACCGCGGCGCCAACATCGAGACCAAGGACACGGATGGATGGACGGCGCTGTACCAGGCCGCCTTTATGGGGCACGAGGCCACGGTCCGGCTGCTGCTCGACCGCGGCGCCGACATCGAAACCAAGGCCAACAGCAAAAGGTCGGCACTGTACTGGGCCGCCGGTAACGGGCACGAGGCCACAGTCCAACTGCTTCTCGATCGCGGCGCCAACGTCGAGACCAAGGACAAGGACGGATGGACGGCACTGCACCAGGCCGCCGGGAGTGGGTGCGAGGCCACGGTACGACGACTACTCGACCGCGGCGCCGACATCGAGGCCAAGGCTAAGGGCGGATGGACGGCACTGCACCCGGCCGCCGCTAAAGGGCACGAGGCCACCGTTCGACTGCTGCTCGACTGCGGTGCCGACATCGAGGCCAAGACCAAGAGCGGAAAGTCGGCACTGCACCGGGCCACTGATAAGGGGCACGAGGCTACGGTCCGATTGCTGCTCGACCGCGGTGCCGACATCGAAACCAACACCAAGTACGGACGGACGGCACTGCACCAGGCCGCCGGTAGCGGGCACGAGGCCACAGTCCGACTACTACTCGACCGCGGCGCCAACATCCAGGCCAAGGCTAAGGGCAGATGGACGGTACTGCACGAGGCTGCCGGTAATGGGTGCGAGGCCACGGTCCAACTGCTACTCGACCGCGGTGCCGACATCGAAACAAAGACCAAGTGTGGAAGGTTGGCACTACACTATGCGGCCGCTAACGGGCACGAGGCCATGGTCCGACTGCTGCTCGACCGCGGCACCGACATCGAGACCAAGGCTGAGAACGGATGGACGGCACTGCACCAGGCCATCACTAATGGGCACGAGGCCACGGTCCGACTGCTACTCACCGCAGCGCCGACATTGAGTCCAGGGCAAAGACGGATCTACGGCAGTAAGCATTTCCAAACGGAAGGCCAGTGACTCGCTGCTCCACAACCACCAATCATAACATTGTGCAGTCCTACCCAACCACCCTCGTTGCTTGCGACCTTATATACAGTAAGATAGCTGGTTTCTGAATTTTCTGATTTGTCAGCTGCATTCTGCCACCAAGCTCAAATCAGTTGATGTCTACCAATAAAAATATAATTATATCGATACATTTTTCCAATTCCTGAGTAATGAAATATCTTAGCTTAGTATCGCGCGACCGATTGTTTGTCAGTTTTAGTGTTAGCTCATAGCTAGAGTTCGTGGATAAGTTCGTTTGTGGATTTACTAGATTGATAGATTGTCTCGCACCATCCCTCTTTGGTTGTGAGGCTCTGCTCGTAAACTCGCGAGCCACACAACGCCTGCGGCTGGCAACACTAAATCACACGAGGAATGAGTAAAGTTGTTAGCATCGCCAGGAGATGGCGGCTGGGTACGAGACAAATTGATAGATTCATTATAATTTTATGGCGATAGTTTCTTGTTTATGTTCTATTCTGATAGAATTATAGCTTGCTTCTAAATACTTCATGAACTAAATACTTCTCTACAGTGTGGGCGCGCACCAGCTAGCTGTACAAAGCTGAAAAGCAGCGAAACATCGTGGTTACAGTTCGCCCACTAACCAAGCGTTTTGTTCGCAAACTGCGCATATGCGGCGGCATCGAGCGATTGATTGCGGCTGTCTAACATACTGTTAGCTTCTACAAGAGAACACGAAGAATTACTAACTGCATGAAAATTTAAAATTATATAGTGTGGAAGTTGTTTGCTATTCGTAGCATCTGCATACATCGGTTACACCTCCAGTACTTTTGCATAGTGACGTTCCCGTAGTCTCTTTGATTCCGTGATCCAGCTAAGGAAGTACTGTATGTTTGCAAGTTTCGACGCTTGATATCGACATGCTTCGATCGGATCTTCTTCCAACTCCATTGGGTAAAAGCTGCCGAGCAGAGCGTCAGAATACTTTGAAAAATACGGACTATGTACCTTACGTATTCCATCACTTTTGAAAACGATGTTGCTTAAGTATCGCACCTTCAGCATACTCTCTTTGATATATTACCCGTTCCCTGGTTCTTCAGCTTGTTTTCGGGTTTTCAATTGGTGTGCGACATGAAGGTTGAAGAGAATCTTTCTGCGTATAAAGTGTTGTTGTACCTAGTAGGAGAAATTATATAACCAGGGAAAATCCGCCCATAAGGTACCCATCCATGCGCGGGAGTAAAATACCTCCCTATCGGTGGATGTGGTGCTTCTGGGTGAGTTCCGGGTATGGCGCCCCCATGTGCGAAGGTCTGCAGATGGGGTGGATAATGCAGTGCAACTGCTCACAACATCCCAGCGGTAACCCCACAACAGGCGGAGCAATGGGTTTATACTTGGGTAGGGAGTACTGAACTGAGCACAAAGCTTTGGATGTAACATGTCTCAGAGTGCCGCACGATAGGAATAAACGGTGCTTTCGTAACGGCTACAGGGACTCGTGACGAAGGCCATACGAATGTCAGAAACTGTCTTACACTACTGGGAATAGAGGCGCTCGCTTTCTATATCCTTCAGAATCCGTTTCAGACTCTTTTGTTGGTGCTTTAGTACGTGGTTGCACTTCGAACGCACCCCATCTATGGAGCTCTACAAGCTGTAACTGCATATATGAAAACCACCCCATCAACGGATATCGGCAGAAATCTGCAGATATGGTAATTCCTCGCATGGGTACAGCAGTATCTAGGTGAAAGGATGGTTGAAAAATTGAGAGTCGAAGGAACGTGTGCTATTCATTGTTCCGGGGCTGCTTTTACGGTACCTCGCGACGCCATTTTAGAACTAGATTGTTTCAAAAGTTGTTGGACTTCCAAAAACATCCTTGTCTTGTAAGTAATTTCGAATACTAATGGAAAGAGACTTGATGACGGAAGGGGCGCCCAATTAATTTTCTCGGTTTGGAATTGTCGTGAACATTAATTGAACCCAAAGGATCGTCAAACTTATTCAGCCACGCTCAGTAAAGCATATATGGAGGATGAATGATGTATTATCTAGAGAGAATAAAAGAGCTAGGTTAATGTAAAAAGTGCCTGTCACGTGTAAGGCTAACCTCATCACTACCCATAGTTATCTGCATACTCTGTGGGAAGATCACATGTCACCATGCGCGCCGCCTCTCTAGGTCATACCCGGTGGGCTCATTAAAACCTTCCTTCTGAGGACTATACCCCGAAAACCGTTCATGCCATCCGGCCAAATGCACGTCCTTTGTGCGCACGCTTTCTTGATTTTCAGCTAACCTTTCGTCTCTTTTATCGAAGCGTACGTTCTTGGCTCCCAGATCCCCTTCCCGTTTATCTCAGCCTTCTTCCCATCCTGCTAGGAACCCTTCCTTGATTCGCAGGCCTGCTTCCTATTCTATTAAGCGTTTTCCCTTCAGCCAAGCGTGCTTGTCTTTCGTCTGCTTTCTTCGTATGGGAGTTCACGCCAATTGGCTATATGGTAGTTCGAGTCCCGCTGACTGATTATGCACCTCTACACCTTCTGTTCTGGTCAATTCTCAGAGGATGTTGCTCCACGGAGTGACCAGTCCATCCGCAGAGTAGCTGGCCTCCGTGAACTGACCGGCCTCTTCACCGAGTGCACATACTCAGGTGCCAGGGTAACAGATCGGACGCGCCATTTCTGGTAATGAATTTAGCTGTCTTTTGTCACATCACATGTCCGCATCTTATATATCGAAACTTGCCTCGCCATCAGTATTCTTACAATTTTGTCGTCTTGAACCCCATCCCTTGAAGCCAACTCTATGTCACTTATTATGTCCATCAGTGCGTTCACTCGCCATGAGTCTTTCAGCACAGAAATTTAAAAGAAGTGGCATTTTTACTAGAATAATGTTACTATATATGATTGGGTACGTCGATGGCGTTTAGGGTTAGTCGCTCAATCAAATTTGACGGTGGGCTCGAGACAAGTACTTACTACATGAAAAAATGGGGTATTTTATTAAGCGGATTGCAGCAGTTTGAAGATACCAACCATCAGGAAACCGTTCCCCAACCGTTTTTCAAAATTTCCAAATGATTCTCAAACCATATGACAACCATTCCATAGGATAAACGAGATACTCAGTCAATAAAACCCCCGCTTTTTCAGGTGGTACCTACTTAAGTATGTACTTAGTAGGTAGTACGTACTTGTAGGAATGTGACAAGATTGAAAACTCTGGGATAATGAAATCCACCCTGGAGCAACAGTTTTTGTTTTGTTTTTTTGTTTTATTCATACTGTATTCACTCTAATTAGAGTATGACAGAGTCTAAAAGCACCTCCGCCTCCGCACCACCAGCACATGTCGTCCTCTCGGTGTCCGAACTGCTTCAGGTACGCTCCAGTCGGCGCATGCCCGCTCTTCAGTCTATAGATCCTTGCTGCCAGTGACTTCAAGCTTGTCATTGGGACGGGTCTCTTGCTTCCGGCTTTGCCCTTCAGCCTATAGCCGTAGTGTTTGGTGCACCTGTCGGCCTCCCACTTCGCTTTCGCCGCCGTCCTTCTTTCGGAGATTCGTCTAGCTCTATTCGCAGCCGAGGTGTATATTCGCTCACGTACTGTGTACCCTCGACCTTCTCGCGCCTTGTTCGCCTGGCGGTCGGCCTCTTCGTTTCCGGGTATGCCTGAGTGTCCAGGGACCCAGTGGACCACGACTTCGATGCCGTGGCTGCGGAGGGCCCTAGCATGCTCGTTGATCGCTCTTGCTAGCTGCTGCCCTGGCCCTGGGTCCAAGTGCGCCATCCGTTTGACTGGAGCAACAGTTAGGTTGGGGGTTTGTAAGAGCAAAAAGTCCTCCAAATCAAACCCTTCCTTTACAAAAGCATCCTTATTTGTTGAAACAGTGTAAAATAACCAGCTGTTCCATTTAGCTGGTCTTACGACTTCTGTTTTATTTGAAGATTTTTCTAACTGGCAGACGGGAGCCAGACCACTATCTACCGTCCGGCGAAACCTCCGTTTTTCATACAGTTCTTCATATACTTAAGTAGAGCGGAACCCCGCTAAGCCCCGGGAGGAAGTTTACAAAAAGTTCTAGTCAATTCACGGAGGATGTCCTTCCGTGGAATGACTGGTTCATGCACGAAGTCCCACACTCCGTGAATGGACTGGTTCATTCGCGGATCATACAAGTCTTAATTATGCTCAAACAAAATTACTCAACAACCACACAATTGACAGGATCGGAGGCTGCAATGTGATAGACAAGTCCAAGGGCTACCTGCCAATAAAATAATCAAGTCATTTAGACAAGATTTGAGGAAGTTGAAAATGCGAGTGAGAGTCTATGGAGCTGGCGGATTTTTGCCCTCCATCTACTCTTCAGCATCAATCCTCAAATGGGATTTCAACATGACCGCACGAATTATTTATCCCATTCTTCCGCAAGGGTCGGAGGTTCCTGGGTGCGTGGCGCATAGGAAACACTGATAATAGAATTGTTAGTAAAGACACTGTTGAATGGCTAATATAGCAAACTTGATTGCAAGCTTGCGCAGCGCCTGCTCGGCCAGACGGTCGGCTTGATCAAAATAATCAATATCATCTTCGATCTCTGTACCCTCGACACTCCCTCCACCTACGGAAGTTTCATCCCTTGCACGCTTCTTAGACTTGTGCACCTTGACATTCGTAGCAACTTCCGCTCCATTTCGAGACAACTCGAGCGCATCCCTTGCAGTAGTAAGTGCGATTTCCCAATGTGCGGTTGATGGCTTCTTCATCCGAACTCCATCGACTTCGACAGGAGAGGCGGTGGTAGAGCGGTGGCAAAAGGCGTCCAGACCATCGATATAACCTTGCAACATGATATCAAAGAACATCTCGCAAAGTATAGACAGTTAGCCAAAGATGGATAGACATGAAGCGTGGGTGATGTACTCGTCTTGATTGATGCCACAAACTCCCATGGATCATCCTCAGCAGTAAGAATACCTGTAGTCTTCTTCGACTTCTGCCAAACTCCTGTGTCCGAACGGTATTCGAAAAACTGGAAGTTCGCGCCATCACTTGCGCGATCTGATCATTCAGGTTCTTGCCTGATGCCATCTCTTTCTTCACCTGGACGTAAACCACAATGATAGAACCTAGGGCGACGTATTGATGCTCTATCTAACCCTTTGAAGTAATTCCATACAATAGTTGCACCGGTTTCAGTGTTCTCAACCATCCCGTCCGACGGCCGGGGACGGTAGTGCCGTCTGAGATCTCGCCAGGACGGACGGGACGGCACTAAATCCGTCCGTCCCGTCCTAGCAGATAAATGACGGCAGGACGCCCGTTGTCCGCCGGGGACGGTGAAAACACCGTCATCGGCGGTCATCCACCGTCCCCGGCCGTTATCGGGCGGTTAGAGGATATATTTAGATGATTAGCAATTGAGGCTTGAGAGCGCGCGGTAAGTATTATAAATCGATAAATTGATCTTTGGAGCAACGGGGTCAGACATTGTGCGGATGGAGCAGATGCTGAAGGATCTTGCTTCACAGTCAGAGTAATTGTAATGAGTTTTATATGAATATTATTATGTACTTTACGAAAGATCCATGGATGTCGACCGTTGACGACCGGGGACGGTGAAAAACCAGTTGACGGCCGTCCTTTCCGTCCGTCCCCGTCCTAACTCGGACGGACGGCACCGTCTCCGTCTTGCCCTTGGACGGACGGCGCATTGCCGTCCCGTCCCCGTTCTGGGTGATCCCGGACGGACGGGACGGTTGAGAACACTGACCGGTTTGTTCGTGATATATTTCTTGAACAAGCAAATGATAGGACCAAAGAGAGCCGCTAGAAACCTGCACCTGACGTTCTCGTTGTCATGTTCGGTAAGGTTTCCATACTGAATCTCGGCTTGCTGGACATCTTTGACGATATCCTTGAGGAGATTCATGGGTATTCTTGAACGATATATAGGGAACTTGTTGAAATACGCGGTCGCTGCGTTTGGGTTGAGACCGAAGATAGGTGCGATTTCCCTGTATCGTGTATTTGAGAAGGCGAGGTTCAGCCGAGCTCTATATGCGATTAGAATGTATTAAGTTACACGATGATATCCTTCCAACCGCTCACCGGAAAGCCTGTTAAAAATTGTCTCGTCGACATTATACTTGCGAAGGATGTGCAGCAACGCAGTATTCACTGCTACATTCTTAGTCCTGATGATTTCGTCAAATGCTGTAATCACGTCTTCAAACGCCTTGCTTAGTGAAACACGTACGCGGTTTAGTCGACAAAGGCGAGGCTCTTGAGAGTCGATAGTGATAGCGATATCGAGCGAACTGTGCTGAGGCATAGCTAATAGCATCCGGATGCTTTCTGTCAGTAGCTATCAGCGAGTAGGTTTTCAAGGGGCGGAGTTTCCGCCTTGAAATTGCACAGCGAGCTGTTGTAACGCGGCTAGGATTTCAAAGTGGGGTTCTGAGAGCTAATTCACAGTTAGCAACTTGCTCTATCGCATACCCCATACATCACAGCCCCCCCTCACCTCGCTGCTACACCCTTCATCATCTTCCGCTAGTTAACGCAGGGAGTCACTTACTGGCAGCGACTCTGTAGTTGGGTGTTGGTTAAGTTGGCGGGGTCGGAGTTTTGGTCGGTTGCAACTGATGGAAAGGATAAGGTTCAGACTACGATATGAACCGACGTCATGATTTCGACCACCCATCATACCCTACCCGCCACACGCTGCTCGCCACACGCCGCCTGGCACCTGCTACTCAGCGAGTCTCTGCATCGAAGCGCCCTGCTCTCAAGAGCACTTCTTGGGACGTCTTTGCGAGCGTCCTTGCGAGCGTAGTTGGGAGCATACTTTGAAGCGTAAAGTCAAGTATGCTGGGAGTGTGCAATCGAGCGCAATCTGGAGCGTACTTGAGAGCGTCTTGGGAGCGAACTTCGGAGCGTCTTGGGAGCGTTCTGGGGAGCGTACTTGGGAGTGTGCCGGGAGCATCTTGAGCGGGTACTTGGCAGCGTCCAGGCTTGGAGTGTGCAATCGAGTGCAGTACTTGGGAACGCCCTGGGAGCGTACTTGAGAGTGTACAGTCAAGCGGGCTGGGAGTGTGCAATTGAGTGCAATCGAGTGTATACTTGCGAATGTACTTGGGAATGTGCTTGGGAGCGTGTTTAGGAGCGTACTTGCGAGTGTACTTTGGAATGTGCTTGCGGGCATGCTTGGGAGCGACTTGAGAGCGTGCCTCGGGAGCGTGCTTTGGAACGTTCTCGAGAGCGTCTCGAGAGCATACTCGGGAGCGTACTCGGGAGCGTGCTTGGGAGCGTACCTAGGAGTGCCTAATGAAATGCGTTTGGAAGCGTGGAGTACGCGGCATCATATATAGTATTGAGTGCAGATAGGTGCAAATATATGTAGGAAAATAGTCAAAGTCACGCGAAAAGCTGGAAAGTCACGGCTCTTTCCGAAATCAGATGAAACCTTGCGAAAGCCGGAAAGTTGACGATGCTCTCCGAAATTCGCGTAACTTTGAAAGCAGCCCGGAGTACTCCGATGTAACTGATAAACCCATGTTGCCTGTACCTAATTGGGCATGTGATAAGGCAAGGTCACAATCACCTGTGTTAGACAAGGGTTAACAACAAGTCAACTCCCCCTTCAGTCTCTGGCCTGTTGAGCGGGGTACACTGAGCTTTGGAGACGGTGGTGGGGATGCATGTGACGATTCGAAAGCCGAACATTTCCGCGCTGGCTCTACCTAATTACGTACGTAAGTAATTGCTTGAACCTCGAACTGTATAGAGGGGTTGAAGTATTAGAAGTCAGCCTCGTTGCCATTGTTAATACCATTGCGCCGCTCGCAGCAGGTACGGCCGCACCTTAGTCCCGGCATATAGCGGCACCAGCTACAAAAGGATCTAACGGCCAAATCCAGTGACAAATTGATAGTAAGTATCCTAACTGACCCGTGCGAGGAATCTTCAGGTCCTATAATCCCACATAGTCACGTCGAACATAATTTTTCTTGACTCTGATAACGGGATATACTGAATAATTCGGGAAAGAATCTTACTCGCATTCGTGGTTGTCGGATGAGACGTTTCAACGATGTCTAAACAGGCTGTTCCAAATAGCAACTCGATCTGATGGGTGGAGGACTTGGGTTTGGGTTTGAGTCTGTTGACGGAAAGAAAAGTATGTGCATGTGGCGACCGACAATGTAGCGATTGCTCTATCTTAGAGTGGTCCCGAGCTCTAGAACTTGGAGCATAACGTGGCTGATGACGCCTCCTGCCGGTTTTGCTGGTTGAGTCACCCGCTCGCCTTAGCGTGAACCTTCCCGTCCCCGCAGCCTGCGGATTAGAGTTTGTTGGGAACCAGCCCATGCGTATACATATACTTTTAACCCCCCTGACTCCCGTCGCACCGCCATTGTCTCTCGCGTCCATCTCTATTCGCTCCCGCCGTCATCGTCTCCCCACATCCATCGCAATTCGCATCGTTCGAAATACCCCTTCAAGCCCTACCCATAATGAGTCAAATCACCGACACTCCTCGCCCTCACACTCCGCCGCAAGTTCCGGATCGCTCCACGTCGCTTGGAGCAGTTACCGGTTACGTTGCTTACAATCCCGAACGACCAAGAAAAAGCTCAAGAGATCTGCTAGCACTCTAAACAAGCACGTGGATGCAGAAAGGTGGTGGTTCGCCAACGACGAGTTGGTGCGCATTGATCTCGACGAAGCCGTACAACAGTATGAAGAGTCCAAGTTGCTATATACCCAGGGCAAGATGACCGCCGAAGACTGGGACACCTGCCAAATTAAACATATGAATGGCATCGCTGCGCTACGAGAATCACTTGGGAACCTGCAGAAGGAACGCACCGCTTTACACAAAGCCCTGAACCAGAACTTCGACCTAACGCCGCAGCCGTCTAGGAATTTCGTGACATTACTACTCGAATTTCTGGAGGGCCAGGAGACTCGATCTTCGAAATTACGGTCTCGATTCTGCAAAGAGCTTATTGACGTCCATGGTGGCTATGACGAAGGCTGCTGCCCCATTGTCGGCGGCTTTCTCGACCCTGAACGTGTGAAGGCCGCGCACATCTACCCGTACGTGCTAGGCACTACTGTCATGCGGATGATTATCGGCAACGCAGGCTTCCCAAAAGTCCGTCAGAGGCAGGCGGAGGTCTACCCGATTCCGGACTACCATTTGTCGGGCGGAGAGTTTTTGGACTAGGGGACTTCCGGGCCCGCATTTAAGCCGAGTGATGGCTGGGTGAAGCGAGTAATGTGGTGGTGGTGACTGGCCTTCACTCCGAATTTTGCTCATCCACACCTGATACAAGGTTCCTGTGCCTAATATTAGGATACATGAATTGTATGCTATGTAATCTGTTACAAAATGAGTGGTTTTTAATCTAAAGGACCCCGAGATAGGAAGTGGTAACCTCTGCTAGTGCCCGCTAGATCCCATTCAGAGCCCTAGGTGTCTCCACGCATACCCCGCCCTGGACGACCATGGCGGGCCCTGAAAGACTGGTGGCGCCTGGACTATTGGGAAGCCTGCGGCTACGAGGGTATGGGTGAGCTATTCCGCGTGCGTAATGGCCTGCTGTTGGCCGATTTCGTTGAGAAGAGATTCGACAAGCATCAGCTTGTGATTGTACCAGCCAGGGAAGCGGGGTTGCAGCGGGACGGGACCATCGAACGCTTGATGAGACAATCAGAGGAGGGAGAGAAAGATGATGATAATTGAACTGTCTATCGTACAGAGAGAGAAGAAGATAGACATATATAAGGAAAGAAATCATCTCAAACACTAAGAGCGAATCACTAAGAAAAAAGCACTAATCAGGCCCGAGGATTGCGGGGAGATAGGTACCGCACTAAGCCCGAGGCTGGCGGGGAGATAGGCTCCGTACCAAGCCCGCTAAGTCTAGTGCATGCCTTAGTCCCAATGGCCTGCGGGGTAAAGTTAGTGCCCGCCTTAGTTCCGGTAGCCTTCGGGCTAAATCCCTTAGTCAACAACGCTGGGTGCTGAACGTGGCTGACGACTCCATCAAGGACATCAGGGTCATCGAGATTAATGGCACGTTCGCAGACCTTCATGGCAAGGAGCTGGTATTCACGACCTCGGCACGCCCCGCGGCTCGATATCTTTATTTTCAATACCTGATTGCGATGCTACGCGCGAGGAAGCACGGAACAAAGATGTTCAAGCCAAAACCGCCACAGGACGACAAAAACGATGGTTACAATGGTAGTACCGATACTTGCCCTTTCCCTTCGGGCACCCCTGGACCGTACATGAGAGAACGTATGGTGCGAGTGCTCGTCGCAGAGGCCGGGCATAAGGTGTTCGCGGAGCGCGACTTCCAAGAGAGGGCCATTCCCGAAAGGAATCGAAGAGATGGCTGTGGCGGTGCATCTTGTCGGGGATGGAGGCCCGGGTGGGGACACCGAAATGAACGAGGAGTGACCAGGCTCATGACTACCGTTGCCCGGTTTGTCTGTTCTTGTTTTGTCGGGGAGGATGACGGTCGTTGCATCGTCGGAACGTTGTCTGGGGGTATGAATTACAGGTGCATGTCTTCGTTATGGGTTTAAGCTTTCGGCACTACACTCGTTGTTGTTGTTTATTCATACTGTATTCACTCTTACTAGAGTATGACAGGACCTGATATCCCCTCCGCCTCCGGGCGCACTACACTCGTTTATCGGTCAGACGGCGATGCGCGGTTTGTTAATATGTTCATGTGCATGTTTGTTTTTATGATTGCGGTGTTTGGCTTGAGATGAGAGCCTACGACATTAGCTAGCGTTTCTAGTTGTGCGCCCAGAACTCCCTCTGGATGAGGTTGGTTGAACGCCTGTTGCTCTTTTTCAAGGTTGCTCTTTTTACTGGAGGTTAATGGCAAAAAGTCATATTATTGTATTCCTAGATGTTTTTAGTCTCGCGAAGCGCATGTGATTAAGATTAGAAGCGGAATGATACGCCGCAGACAATGAAGGAGATGCATAGGCAGATACCCACCATCGCTTCGTCTATTCTAAGTCATCGCCGCCGGACTTGATGGCTCTAAGCTGCCACATAGGTGTGAGAAAGTCGGTACAAAAATCGAAAGGAAGCGGAGAAGGGGCGAATTGAGCGTAGAGCCGTAAGGAACCCCAGAAGTCAGAGGTATTCCACCTTGGAGGGCGTGGGGGCAGTATTCGCACATCAGAGGGGCCGGTGTCTAGAAGAAGCAACCTCCACTAAAAATTGCGCGAATCGCTGTGAATCGAAATCCCGTGATGTCATGGCGCGGGGTTACCCTAAGTCGCGTCTTCCCTGCGTCGTCTTGCGATGTAGTTAAGGTTTAACTAGCAGCAGCAATCTTTGCGGCGCGACCACACTTCCCACGACCTTGTCGGCTTTATTTTTTCGGCTCGTTGGATAGCATACGTGAAGGCCGCGATTGCAGCAATGACGCGGCGGCGCGGCAGTGCTCGCCGCACACTGCGGTTTGCCTACGTCCCTCTTGCGGCAGCTGCCCACCTTCTGTTCCCCTTTCCACTGTCGACACCACACCACACAGCCCACTTCACTCAGATTCCGACGGCGTATCAGCGTCCTCGAAGCAGACCTGTGTCGTTACTTTCTCTCTGATCTCGACGACGAATCTACTAACCCCTCCGCCCTCGAATCAGACCGGCGTCGTCGCCTTTTATCTTACCCCGACGGCGGATCCGCTCCTTGCTCAGGCCAAAACGATTGTTCGCGTGGTGGCGTCTCCCAAGTTGACCAGTCCCACTATTAGCAATCGACTACCGGATTCTATTACACATCGACCGATTTCCTCGAGTCTCCCGACGAGCCTACTGAGGATATGGTCTACACCGCCGGTCGCAGCACTGCACCGTTCTGCTCATGTCCGCAAGGGATCTTTGACGCTGGCATACCTGGGTCGCCAAATAGGCTCACCAACTGCATTGCAGACATCACAAGGCCCGGATGTATGCACGAGACAAGATATCATCAATGCGCACCCGGTGAGCACTCTCATTTCCTCGATTCTGCACCACATCGCTTTCTAACTACTGACATCACTCTGCTACAGTGTCTACTGAACCTCGCCTACCGGTCATCCGCTAATCCACTCACCTACACCCATTCACGACCCGGAATGCTCTGATCCATCCAGAGACCACCGATTCAAGGGTACGTACAAGGCGCGAAACCGTCGAGAACGTATACGAGCAGCTCATGAAGCAGCGTATTGTGCATATGGGTGCTACCCTGACTTCCGGAAAGACGTGGCTAGGCATGCTTCTTAAGTCGTTCATTGAAGCTAATTTCCAAGAGATGGAAGCTATCTTCTTCAATTGGCCAACTGGTCAAACCACGGAGCTTTGGAACGAGGACTATGAAGCTACTATCCAGCGACGGATTCACAAAAAGACCCCTTAACAATGAATAACGTTATTCTTATTGTCGATGAGGCCTAACGTTCGTATAGACACAACAGCTTTTGGAACGATCTAATCCAATTTGTCGCTCAAGATTCAGCTTCCGGTCCTTACGTGATTTTACTGTCCAGTTTTGGAAGTTCTAGCCAACAATTTCACGAATATACCTGTGATACATCCAGGATTCCCAACTGTCCGTCCGGACTGACCTCTTTCAGGAACTCTCACCGCCGGCTAGACCGGGTGAACAGTAGTTGCCCTATGGTGTCCCGAGCCGAGGGTTGAATCCCTATGACCCACTCAGGGCGACTGTAGGTCCCTAGCGGAGGTTACCGTTAGCGCCGCAGACGCTATCGCTTAGGTGGCGGAACGATCGGTCAGCAACGAAAATATAGCAGCAGAACTAATATATTCAAGTGATTCGGGAATCTCGATGTAGATGCGAGTCGGGTTTCACTCATTTACGCAGCCGGCTGCGGAACTCATGATAATCAGCAACTGGCGCCCCGGGCCGAGACAAATGCAAGGCATGACCTATTACAAGAAGCGGTGAGGAGCTACGCTTTACATTAACGACGTAGAAATGAAAAACGAACAACAGCCGGAATGAATGGCCAAAATGCATGAGACACACCGCCTAGTATAGAGACCGCAATCACGTGATCGGAAAAGCTTGCTGAACCTGTGAGCGAGCTAGCTTCGTTTGTGAGAGTCGCCAGACTAACAACTGCCAGGTATTCCGTTCCTTTTTATAGATCTCTAGAGTGCACGTGTCGTTTCTCCAAACCCCTCCGTATACGGAGTACCTATGCCGTACCTCCGCTCTTTCACGCACTGACACTGTTGGCATGTGAACCTCAGCTGAAATCCGCACCCCCACCATAACATGCTCATCTGCTGTAACGAACACCTGCTATTCGTGTGTGCATTTGCGTAGTAATAAGGTATGCTCACACAAAGGTACATAACGCAACCACCTTAGCCTTGGACACTTTGGTGAGGCTCTGTCAGGTAACTCCTTGCTAACTATCTATATCCTACATCTAGAGTACATGGTTATAACATGGAATTGGTTGCATTCTTGTTAACAGAGCATATTCAGGGGCAGCCAATAACATTTAGGACTAATGGGGGTGTTTAGCTTAGGTTGTTCTGATCAGAGTAATCTGTCGATCTTCGGTTATATTTGCTGTCAAGTGTCTAAAATTAGACTCCTCGTTCGAGGCGCAAAACCACTCATCATTCTCCATAGGTCACTTTCAAAATTAAATTTGCGTTTCTTCGACGTGTACTCCCAACGCCAACTACATGAATACCTGACATTTCCATTTGCTTTCTTTAATTAACTAGCACGCTTCCTATGTTCTCTAACAATCCGATACCATAGCGCCGCACGTTGTTGACGTAATGAAGATAAGTAGGCGATAGTAGTTCTCGTATGGGGATGATCCACGCCAAACGCCGTCCGACTCCTATTGACCATCTCAATTTGTAGTTCTACCGCCTCCTTCCATTGTCCCTGGTTGGAGTATGTCGATGCAAGGTTACCCATGCTAGTCAAGGTATGTGGATGCTCGTGGCCGAGTACCCTCTTTCTCGTCTCTATGACCTTCACAAACAGCTCCTCCGCCTCCTTCCATTGCCCCTGGTTGGAGTATGTCGATGCGAGGTTATTCATGCTGGTCAAGGTATCTGGATTCTCGTGGCCGAGTACCCTTGTCCTCATCTCTACGACCTGCACTTCCAGCATCTCGGCCTCCGTCCATCGCCCCTGGTTCATGTATGTCAATGCGAGATTATGCATGCTGGTCAAGGTCGAAGGATGCTCTTGGCCGAGGACTATCTTTCTCGTCTCCATAACCTGAACCTCCAGATCCATAGCCTCCTCCCATTGCCCCTGGGTCGAGTATGTCGATGCGAGATTGCCTATGCTGTTCAAAGTTTCTGGATGCTCGTGGCCAAGAACCCTCTTCCTCATCTCAATAACCTGCACAAACAGCTCCTCGGCCTATTTCCATCGCCCCTGGGTTAAATATGTCGATGCGAGACTATTCATACTGACCAGGGTATGTGGATGTTCGTGGCCGATTACCTTCTTTCTCAACTCCATGACCTGCACCTCCAGTACCCAGTGAACCGAAGCGGTCAGATCGGTCAGATTCAGGGCTCGACCGGGCCGATCTGTGCCAAGGGCGGCTTTTTCAGCGGTCATCTAGCCCGTTTATCAATTGATAGATATCTACAGCAATTCATCTAGCCGGACTATAGATATCTACAGATCCCCAACCAGTTTTCAATGTTTCCACTCTGTGAAATTGAATTACTTCTATCGGCAGGATATTTAGCTGTATATATACTACCTG
>Ga0307515_10005528_pt1 | contig 25587 bp, 26 predicted proteins | sample 17_EM_MG_FD_194513 | JGI IMG/M metagenome (GOLD analysis project Ga0307515, IMG submission 194513) | Populus trichocarpa ectomycorrhiza microbial communities from riparian zone in the Pacific Northwest, United States - 17_EM | ecosystem: Host-associated > Plants > Roots > Unclassified | place... | reverse complement strand
GTAAAGGTATTAAAATTTATTCTTATTCGATTTTTAGACTGGAAAGGCTTTGCTTTTCATGTCACTTAGAATTATTTAATTTGTTCTCCTTTTTTTTTTGTTAATTTTTGAAGCAAAGTTTTTTTTTTCCCCATGTGGGCATATTTTCTTCAATATATTTTAATTTTTAATCCTAAATAGTTTTTAATCCTCATATTTTCCTGCATTCTGCAATTATGTGTTATTATATTTGATGATTCTTGCTCTTGTTTCTTAATTCCTTGCTTTATCCTTCATGATTTAGTTTCTTCAACTTAAAATTCTGTTTTTTACTCTTGTTTTTCGCTCTGTTTCTCAGATTCAGCTGTCAGGGTCCTTGGTGCTGGGCTTGGAATTAACTATGGTCAGATTGCCAACAACCTTCCATCTCCCTCTCGCGTTGCTGTGATGCTTCAATCCCTCAATGTCAGCAGGTTAAAACTCTATGATGCTGATCCGAATGTCCTACTTGCGTTTTCCAATTCAAATGTTGAGTTCATTATTGGGCTCGGGAATGAGTACCTTCAAGACATGACTGATCCCATCAAAGCTCAAAATTGGGTTCAACAACATCTTCAACCCCATATAACTCAAACCAAAATCACCTGCATCACTGTCGGAAACGAGGTGTTCATGAGCAATGATACTCGGTTATGGTCAAATCTCCTCCCGGCGATGAAAATGGTGTATAGCACTCTCGTTAATCTTGGATTAGATAAACAAGTGATTGTCACCAGTGCACATTCTTTTAATATCATAGGAAATTCTTACCCTCCTTCATCCGGGACTTTTCGGCAAGATCTTGCCGAATACATCCAAGCAATCTTGAATTTTCATTCTCAAATCAAGTCACCATTCCTTATCAATGCATATCCTTTTTTTGCATACAAGGATAATCCAAACCAAATATCTCTAGAATATGTCCTTTTCCAGCCTAACCCAGGGATGACAGATCCGAACACAAACTTGCATTATGATAACATGTTGTATGCTCAAGTAGATGCTGTGTATTCAGCGATTAAAGCAATGGGGCATACAGATATTGAAGTTATGATTTCGGAGACAGGTTGGCCATCTAAGGGGGATCCTGATGAGGTCGGATCGACTCCAGAAAATGCAGCTCTATATCATAGTAATCTGTTAAATAGAATTCAGGCGAGGCAAGGTACACCAGCAAAACCATCTGTGCCGATAGACATATATGTTTTTGCGCTTTTTAACGAGAATTTAAAGCCCGGTCCAACATCTGAAAAGAACTATGGACTCTTCTATCCTGATGGTACTCCAGTTTACAACAGTGGATTGCAGGGCTATCTTCCTGGAATAGTTTATTATTCTTCAGCATCCACTATAAATGTAAGTCATATTCTCTCTTATCATTACTGATGCATGCCTTAAATATAATCAATAATGAATTTAATCTCATATAATGCATTTTAAATGATTCTGCAGGCATGGTCTATCTTCAGCTTGGTGATCCTTGTTATGTCCGTACTTAAGATCACCTGAATTTTGTGCAAGGAGGGAGAGATAAACAACAAAAGCATCACCCAACAAATCGCACGGCCACGAAATTTTTCTAGGTGAGATACTGAGTTCATTTTGATTGAAGGAGTGACCGTTAAATTCTGAAATGTTCATCCAAATTTTCGAACTCGACTGTACTTGGCCTGCATATTACCTCCCTTAGAATCGGATGACTTTCGGTACTGTTTGATATTCATGGATATAGTGTTGGTTAGAATAATCTACAAATCATAAGGTTGAATTTTGGAATCATGTAATGAACATTTAGGGTCTACAAGGTAGAATCCACCTGCATCTGATGTTTCCTCCATCGAGCATGCATCAAGTGGATGCTTTGACATATTTTCCCTGCTTCATTGAAATCTATTTCTGCTATTGAAAAAAAATATGGCAATGGGCCATCATCGTCCTCCACTTGCAATCATGCATGTGAATCTTTCTCAGCAAAATTCTTGTTATCTTCAACTAGACAAAAGTCCAAACCTGCTTCTATCAGGAAAAGAACCTGCTAGAGTCCGGATTTCAGCATCTGTTTTTTCACAATCTTTTTATTGTTTATTTTTTTCTGAATGCTCCAAAATGGACACCTCACCATTTTTGTTCCATCTCCGAAGACGGGTACCTTTCTGTCCACACCTTTATTATCTCCATCTCAAAAAAGAATTTATTGCATCAGCAATAGTTGGAGTAATCCCAGGCCTATTTCAAGTTCACATCAGGAGGCCAAACACGGCTGTCTAGTGAGAGCCTTTTCAGACTCCATGAATAGCAAAGGGTGGTCTGGTCTTTGATCAAATTAAAACTCTGTTCAAGTTATTCTAGCATCACAATAGCTTCCTTCCAACATGTCCTTATCACCTCTAGGTCTTCAAGAATTCGAGTCCAAGTTACTTTCTCTGCTTGATATTTTTATCTCAGAAAGCTAAGAGCAAACGACTCTTTAGGTTTTTAAAGGTTTTTTGAAGTAGTTTTGTTCCTAAGCCTGTCTTCTGGCTTCAAACAAAAGATTAACCCTAAGACTTGTCCTTTTGGTGGGTGCAAGTTTTGTTTCATATTCAACATGCGATAACATCAACCGATACTTGAGCATAAAGTGGGCTGGTGGCTTTCCACGTCATGGACAACCTGCCTTCACATTGGATACCTTCTTGCATCAGCAATGGCCCCAGCAAGGATAAGATTGGCAGATCATAGGCGATTCCACTTGACCATTCGATAGAGTAAACTAGCTAGCTACTACAACGTTTGATTCCCAGCAAATATTTAATGAGCTGCCATTGCAGAACCTACCAAAGCTCTCTCTCGATGGTCCCAAATGCCAGGAGACTAAGAAATCCAAGTGGTTATAGATGATACCGATTGGTTTGATCTTGTTTGGTACTCAGAGACCATGTCATGTTGAGGAAACACAGAGCAAGTGGTGCTAGCAATTGGCTTTTAATGGCAGTCACATCCATAACACGTCACCCCACCAGCATTTGGTGGGCTGGCAACAGTTAATTATGATGCTCACACAGCTTTTAATTACTAACTTCTGGCGTTATCTAATCTATTGCTCAAACACATGGCTAATATTCTGCTACAACATCTTTATGCAGGGAGAGAGAGAGAGAATGGCAGCAAGGGTGGTCTTGTTTCTATCACAGCCATATGACGAGAGATGTTGTTTCTCAATATCTTTACCTCAATGGTCTAGCAAAGCATCTATACAAGTTTCGTGTGTACTAATATTGAAGGAATGGCATTAATCACTTACATACCAGGATGTTGTATCCTGGATTGATAGTTCATCTATAGATATTAATTATAGAAATTTCTGAGGCAACAAGGTGAAATTAAGATAGGTCTTCTTCTTTCTCAGAAAAAATACAAAAAAAATAAAAAATCAAGTAGGGTTCTTAAATTCAAATTTCTAATGAAAAGAAAGAACTTGGTGGAGATGTTTAGGGTTCAACTAGTTTTGTTTTATAGAATTTTAGAATTAATTATTAGTAATATTCTTGTGTATACATCACATGCTTTATTGGTATCTCACCTTACTTTGTTGAAAATGAATTATCTTAACCTGTTTTAAAATGTACTTTTTTTTGTGTGTGTAAAAATTACAGAAGACATTAATTTACATATTTTACAACAGAAATTTGTCCTATTTTTATCGAATTTATCTCACATCTACCTTGAAATCTCCTGCATTTCAATCTTCGGATGGCAAGAAGAGTTTTTTTACCAAATTAATTGCTAATTTATCACCCGACTCGAATCTCGAATCCATTACCAACAACATACATGTTTATTTATATTACATGCATATAAAATATCATCCCACCCACCAAAAAAAAATAGAACTAAAAAGAATATCAGATGAAAGATCCAAAAATCTTATTGAGGATCGTTAGGAGAACTTACAACAAATATACAAAATATACTAAAAACACAACCCAAAACAACACAAATAAAATATTCCAATGCATAAAAGAAAACCAGGTTTAGTCTTCTAAATTTAGGGACTAAAACGACAATTTTCCAAAACAGGGACCAAAATGTAATTTTACCAAAATTGGAGGACCAAACTGTAGATACATAACCATACTGAAATTGCACCCATAAACCATCCTCAATTCTGTCCAGAACGAACCAGGGACCGAACTGTAATTTTTTTAAAAGTTCAGGGACTAAAATGTAAATTCCTAATATTGAGGGACCAAACTGAAAATATTCCAAATCAATTATCAAACTGAGATTCATCATCCTTAACCTCGTAATAACACTGTCCAGAATCCCAAAATACATTTAGAGGTCAAATTGTAATTTTTTCAAAGTTTAGGGACTAAACTGTAATTTTCATAAATCAAGGACCAAAATAAAAATTTATCATCTTCAACCTCAAAACCATTCTGTCCAGATTTTCCAGAAAAATTGAAATGAATTTCTTAACCCATAAAAATCAATTTAAACAAATCAACTCACAAATTCTTATTTCTAACAACAAATCCAAAATCAATCATTTAACATTAAACCTTTAATAATCATGAATCAATCTTAACAACATAAACTTCAAATCCTTACAAACCCGAATCTCTTTTTTAATCCTTTTATAAACAATTCATAATTAAAAATATCATTAGAGAGAATCATTTACTTGCTATTTTTATTTTTCTTGACCTAAAAGTACTTAAAATTAAAAACTGAAATCCTAAGTTTGATGAGAGGAGGGTTAAGGTGGCCACAAGAATTAGAAGAGAGAAAAACAATTCTTTTGCAACTTTTTCTTATATAAAAATTTGGGTATTACACAATTATTGAAAGAAATAAAATTACTAAACCAAATTAATTATTTTGTGGGGTTCTTTTGATTCCTTATGTAATCACTTACCATTCAAGTCTGTAGAATTGAATTTTGATGGCATTACCGCATGACCCAGTTGGAGTTTTAGACTATTTTGTAGTGAAAGTGTCAGGTCCCTACTTCATTTAAACATGCACTGCTTGCAAGCAAAACCCTAAGTACTTACTAAAGCCTGAAACTATCAAGGATCCCAGTTTGTGTAAGAAAGATTGCACTTTTTCTGTAACAGCCAGATATTGCTATTACAATGAAAACTATTCCAAGCTACGCCTCTGAACTTCCTGTTCTTCATCGTAATGTGTGAATTCTGAAGAAGATTGTTGAACCTTAAAATAGGGGAGAGAACAGCATCTTCAATTCTTTCCAAGACATAAAACTTAAAAGTAGGCGGATGATAGAGAGTACTATTGCTGATGTAATGATTAACCAGTAGAGATGATTCTCCAAGTGTATCAATTGCTGACAGGGTGACTAGAAAAAAAAAACTACTATTGAAATCCCTCTATTTACTAATGGTTGTAAGATTTCAGAATTCAACTGTCTTCCAACCAATTTTTTAGTTTTTTACCAGGTTCCAGTTGTATTTCCTCGTTTCTATTCAATTTAAGATTGAATCGGATAAGGGCACCATATGGCTGAAAAGTGGATGTCTTTACAGGACAGATTTAGCTCATCTGCAGCCTGCCAGATGAAGTGGTGTGTCAATTCCAGTGACTTGAAGCTTTCCATTCTGAGAAAAACGCTTGAATCATTATTCTGAGGTGGCTCATCACTGTTCAGATTTGAATTAATGTCGATGCTGATAGTGACACAGCCTGATCAGATAGCAGGTATATTTACAACAGGCAATGCTCGGAATATAGAATGGGCAGAGAAAAAAAATCAGATTTTTGCTTCATTTCTCAAACCTAGCTCAATTTACATAAAAATCATTACACACTTGGCACTTCTCAATGTACAAGAATTTTTGCAAGTGAAATGCCACAAAAAAACAAATGAATGGATGAATGAATACAAGAACTATCACAAACTAATAGTATACAATGAAAATCTTGATGATCAGTCATGTGATACAAGAAATGGAATGACCATGGACATGAATTCGTCGTAATCAAACGATGCTGTGCCGGTATAACCCTTATCCTTCTCCTTGAATTTTTCAGTCAATCCCTGAAATCACAGCAGATTCACAAGCTCATATCAGTAAAAACCAAAACAGAATAAAAGGAGGAATGTAACAAGTTTAAGTTTGTAGGATTATGGTCTCACCTTCAAAATCACCCCGCACCTGCAAGTCAAATACAACAAAGCAACAAGTTTAGTCAAATCAGAAGTCCCAGTAACAAAGAAAGAAAAATGCATACAAGAGCATCGACATGAGAAACTCACTCGACGAAACTGTCGAAATTGAGCTCAATCTTTCTGCCACTTCCATCATCGTACTTGGAAATTAGAACTTGAAGAACTGAAGATGGTGTAGCAAGCCCAATGCCATAAAGAGCATCCCTCAGTTCAAGCAAATCAATTTTACCACTCCTGTCTCTGTCATATCTCTCATATATGCCCTGCAAGAAAAAAAAATTAAATTCTCCCTTTTAATGGCTGAAAGCATGTCATATGATAGCATAAGAAAATAGTGCCAACAACGTATGCAAGAACCTTCAATTAGGTTGCATTGATAAACTAATGTGATCCTCCAGCGATATAAAATATACTCCTCTCCTAGAAGTAGAGGACAGGCCTTAATAACTTTGAGCCAATGGTTCATCAGCTAAACGAAAAGGACTACATCATTCCAAATTTATTTATTTAGAATTCTAAAGCAAACTTTTATCTTTAGTTTTCCCTCTTTCTCCCATCATCCTGCATTAATGGTAGATTCTACGGAAAGCTAACATTTAGTAGATTTGCCATGTCAGTAGCAAAAAGCTTTAATAGTAGATGTTGCTAGGAGAGTTTCAAACTTTGTGATCTACTTCAGCAGCAATTGATAATAATAGTTAAGAAGTGCATATGCTTATGAGATAAGTGAGAATCAGAAGAATTGTGTGAACGTAGGCTACCATCAAACAATCCACCAAGCTAATTCAACTAAGTTTCACTGTCAATTTTCCTACAAAACCCAAATTAGCTTTCTTCCTCCATGTTTAACCTTTCCTCGTTGTTATAACTTATAAAGAATGAAGAGCATGAAATGTTTCAAAATGCCTTGCATTCTCAAAGGCAATGTAGATGAAGGAAATATGTTTCAAGAGAAACAAGAAGAGACTGCTCACCCTCCATTGACCTAGACAACTCCATAAAGCAGCAAACTCTTTGGGCCCTGTATCAGAGAAGTACAGCTAAATCAGTACATAGAATGATGCCAACAAAGTAAAAGTAAAAGACATCATTGCAAGGGAAAAGAATCAAAGCATTCTCTCGCTGCCAAATTTGAACTGGTAAAAAAAAATCAATCAAATAGAAAGCCAAAATCCAATCTTGTTCTGAAGTCAAAACTCAACCATTCACATGCAAAATTAGGCCTAAATAATTCTTCAAAATTGAAGCAAACAACAATTCAAGAACCAATTTTTCTTGTAAAATATCTCATCAAATGCAGTCATGGGTCATGAATTAAGCCATAAATGCAATGCAAGAAATGAAACTTGAAGCTATAATAAGAAATTAACATGATAACGTCCAATGGGCCCATGTAGCTATTAGCTCACAAATTGTTCTACAAAATCTAGAAAATTCAAGAACATCAATGAAAACAAAGCCCCAACAAAAGAAAAGGAAAAAAGACTAACCAAGTCGTAGAGAATCATGAGGATTCTTGAAGAGAAACATGAGCAACCTAACAGTCTTAATATGAAACCTTTGATAACCAGAAGAAAGAGCTTGTTGCAACTCATTTTCATCAATAAATCCACTCCTGTCTCTATCAACCATCTCAAAGCTCCTAATAACATCCGGAGAAGTTCCTGGAGGAAACCCTGAGTGCCCATATGAATAACCACCACCACCACCACCACCACCACCACCACCACTAGTGCCCTGCCCATAATAAGACTGCTGCTGTTGCTGATGGCTGTAGTTACTTGGATAAGAAGTAGTACTGTACGTTTGGCCTCGCTGATCATAGGACTCAGGTAAAGATGGGGCAGAAGGTGCATAAGATGATGAGTGAAATATTTTAGATAAAAAAGACATAGTTCTTGATTCAAGAAACGCTCGAAAAGGAAACCAGAAAGCAAGTATATTTGTATTCAAGAAATTATGGATTTGAGAGAGATAATTGCAAAGACGAATTTTTATAGGGTAAAGATGTTTGTTGGCTTTGCTTAGCTTTGCTTTTGCTTTCGATTTTGCTTTTGCTTTTGCTTATTGGCTTTGGTTACAGCTTGCTTGCTTGCTGAAGTTACAGTTGAGGTTTGAAAATGGTAATATATATATATTGTTCAAACTTCAACGTAAGCGCGTAGGAGAAGGTGATCAATCTAGTAAGTTCCTAAAGTCGGCAATTTTTTTGTCGTGTTGGGGTCTTCAAAGTCAGATAAACCTGCCCTCAGGGAGGGCGGGAATGGTTACCTTAATATTTTTTTTAAAATAAATTAAAATAATGTTATTTTAATATTTTTTAAAAAATTAATGATTTTTTATTAATTTTTAACTTGGTTAAATTGGATTTTACTCCCTTCCAATTAATTAAAAAACTTAATCCGAGTTAAATTCTACATCACTTCAGGAGACGGATTCGGTTTCGTGGATAAAACCATGTTCTTGAAAATTGAATATTCGGAGGTAGGCAAAAAGGGAAACCTTTATGAGGAGGCCACTTCAACGTGTTGACCTGTTCCACGTAACAATCGTATCATCACATACCTGCCCATGGGATGCGACGGTAATCATATGGTGAGCTCATGGCCAGGGCCTTTCCGGTAAGTAAAAAACCCCATACAAATCCAGTCCAAAATCGAAGGTGAGCCCAGCTGTCACCAAAGACAACTTTATTCATCTCCAATGGCGGGAAAACAAGAAGACCCAGAGAGAGGGGGAGAGGGAGATGGAGATGGAGATGGAGATGGAGAAAGTAGTGGCAGAAGCAGAGGAGCTGCCGAAGGCGAAGGCTATTGTGTGCCGGATGGTGAAGGATGCTCTTTCCCGCTGCTCCCCTGACGAGTCTGAGAGCCTTCATTTTCATCCACTATCTTTCCGCCATGTAAGCCCTAAAATAACCCCCACAAATTTAATCCCTTTCATCTTCTCGATTTTAGGGTTGTTTTTTTGGAATTGCGCAAAAAATTCGGAATTGAGGGTTTTTTAGGGTCTAATGTTCTCATTTCTACGTGCTTAATTAGGTCTCAGTTTTTAATAATAAATTTGAGGTTTAGGGATTATGGAATTATGTGGGATATTTTGAGCTAATTCTGCTATTTGTGTGTAAATTTTCTTATGCTGTTTTTGAAGGGATCTTGGTTTGTGAAAATGGGTTTTGTTAATTACTTTGTGATTAGGGCTAATGACATGCAAGGAATCAAAGAGGCAAACAATGAACGCAGATGATGTGCTTAAAGCGGTCGAAGAGATCGAGTTTCCTGAGTTTGTTGGCCCACTCAAAGCCTCCCTTAATGGTCAGTAGTGATCTTTCTTGCAGTGTCATGTCCCTTGGCACTTTGATTTTGAAGTATCCAAAGACCAGGCAGAATCTTTAAGTATGTTTGGTTTCTTGTTGTGTTTATGTAGAAATGAATTCGAAAGGCATGGGCTTGTGGTCTAAGGTTGCTTGACTACTTGTGTGTGGATTTGTTGGGAATGATAGGTGGGTGGGTGCTGCAAAACCATGCTTCACTTTGCAGCTTCATGGCATATACAGGTCTGGTGTGATCAATTAGATGATGCGAAGGAGTTCGTCTGAATTCAGAAATATGTGTAGTGCGAGATAACTGATGGAGTTTTATAGAATTGCATGAAGGATGTCAGAAAAACTTTCTGACAAAGAATTCATATGTTTTCTGTGCTGTTGTATACTTCAAGCGGTGGAAAGAAGATAGGATCACCGCAGACCAAAGAGGTGCAAGAGAAGAGGAACACCAGTAAAAACAAATGATGCTCCATGATAATGCTCGAGCAACATAATTCTTACCTGCTGCTCGAAATCCTAATCTATCTCACCTCTGGGATGAAATTGACAGCGTACCAGCATCTGCTTTTCATAGCCTGAAAACAACTCTTACTCTTGTATCTTTCCTCGTGTTTGCTAGAGAACTCATCAGTAGGCTCCATTTCCTTTTCTTTTTGTGAAAAAGAAAAGGGAATATCATGTCACTGCTTGCTAGTTGTAGAAACTTGCCTTATCACAGTTGATTTTTACGGCAATGCGAAGGGATGACCATGGCTCGCATACACGAGTACGATCTGTTATGGTTATAATCCCTTCAGCTCTGTGTTTGGCGTGTGGATAGTGGAGGAACGTTTTGCAAGGTGGAAGTTTCATTGGGCCATTTTCTCCCATGAAAAACACAGATCCATGCTTTTCTCAGAAGAAAAGGCGAAAGTGATTATAACAAGTTGCAAGCACAAGGATGTACGCAACATTAACAAGAAGCAAATGTAATGCAAACCTGACTGCGTACTATCAACCTCGCAAAGAACAAATGTACACAAGTTTTCAATATAGATGTACGTGTAAAAACTCACAAAAATCAGCTCGATTACACTACAATAATAAGACGGAAAATAAAAAAATGCTAAGAGTTTGACACTGTTGAATAGCACTTTCTTCATCGGTGAAATCAACAAGTATGCAGCAAAAGCAATTAGTACGGACGAAATCTGCGACCATGGCTGGCATCACTGCGCTGTCTACCCCTACTTGAACTGCCAACCATTTTGTTGCCACGCCCACTTCCACTCCTACTATCATTTCTTTGATATGAAGTTGGGGAGTGTAGCTGTACTCCTGGCTGTTGCCTGCAAAGAAAAAGAAAGGCCAGGTCCTCAGGCGTTTCAATTAAGTAGTAAGCTAATTTACTTTGTGAACCAATATTTACTATTGCAGGTATATCTAACATTTATGTGGCAAACTCAAGGATCAGTTGGGCTTGTAAGCATTAATTTGAGCCATGTAAAGTACTCAAGCCTACAGTGTCAGTAAAAAAAATGGATCTGGGGAGGGGTTCCACCAACATCATGATATAATGGAATAGAAAAGATTCATCTTGCTAGGAAACAATGGGGTAAGACATAAAAAGATCAGGAGTTATCCTTAATTTGGACTATACAAGGGGAATGCTGAAAGACTGAAGAAATCAATACACCAGCTATATCCTCATTGTTGATTACGCTAACTGCAGCTTTTTTCTCCCTTTCATTTTCTCCTTTAATACACGAATGCCTGAGGGAAGGGGGTACGAGGTAGTAAGTTGAACCTTTTTTTTTCTTCCTGTTTTCCCTTCCTTGAATGCCACATAAAGGACAAGTTTGATAGGATCCCCAACCCTCCATTTGGAGCTAAAAAAAATAAAAAAGGTTAAAGGATCTACAGTCAGCTTACAGGACATATCCGAACTGCCCATCAGGTAGAAGCATTGGCATCATTGCCATGCCAGCAGGGGCTGGTCCACTTCCATAGATCAATGGCTGCAAAATGGGGGGAAAAAAGAAAAGAATGAATTTAATATTGGCTGAAAGTTAGAAACTGCAGAGTTCAAGTTCTAACAAAGAAGAAACAAATAAATGAATTGTACTAAGAAAATCTGTCATCCCAGCATTCTTCTAATAAGGAGCAAACAGCATAAATTTCATTTCATCTTCTTGAGCTAGCTCATTGACCAAAAGTTTGAAACTCAAATATGAATAAAACAAACTAGAATGGAGGAGAAGGAGGTGACGGAAGGTGAAAAAATCAAGTGCCTGAATTACACTGCACCAATAAGAATTGGCATTAGTCTATGGCCTCTCCCTCCTAAAGTTGGATACTTGGAAGATTCTAATCTACAATTGAAAGCCATCCCATTAGAATAGCTTGGAAACTGAATTTCATGGCCAAGTCGTTGAAATTCAATCACATGCGTGTACATGGGAAAAAAAAAAACCTTAAATTTAAAGCAAGAGTAGATAAAGCTTAAAAATATTACAATTCTTTCGAATCATAGCATGTTCAAAGAAACAAAAAAGAGAGATCAGTTAATCTTCATGCGTATATATCATAAAGCCAAAGCTCAAAATTACTAGAAAAGCTATTAGGTAATCCCCTTGCACATTAAAGCTACATCCGAAATGGTTAATATGCAAAATATACAATGATGATAACCATCCAGACCAAGCAGTTCAAAATAAGATTACAAAGTGTACAATAGCAAAGAGAAACACACAGTCGTATCTTCTGACCTGTGTAAAGCCTGTTGCAACATATCCTGCACCAAGAGCACCATAGGCACTCCCCATCATACCATAACCAACACCAGGTGGGTAAGCTGGTAACAAACCAGCCCTCTGCAAGTTTGACCCTCCAGCAGGCTTCTGCTCTGACTGAGGTTTTGCAAGTGCACACTCGACACTTTGGCCTAAAAATCACAACAAAACAAACCAACATGAATAGCTTGTTCACTTACATTCAGATAACAAATGCATATAAGATGGATAAATCAGTGATCACCATTTAGTTCATATTTTTCAGTATCTTTCAGAGCTTTCATAGCACTAGACCTCTCAGCAAAATGCACAAAACCAATTCTATTTTTCTCCTGTCCAGATTTTGCTGGAGGCAAAACCACTTTTGTGATTTTTCCATGTCGTTCAAATAGCTTCTTCAACTGATCTTGGGTAACAGTCTTTGGTAAATTCTTCACATATATTGCCTTAACCTGTAAAATGGAAGCTGGATTGAATTTCAGAGCACAAGACATCTCATAGCATAACCAAAGACAACCAGATCTAAAGAAACCAGATCATGAAGATGGTTAATCAATTCAAATTTATTACAAGACCTGTGAAGAAGTGGAAGAGTCAGCATTTTTAGGGTCAGCCCAGCTCACACTTGGGGCATTATCACCCAGCTTAAATTTTGGATCTATCATCTTCTGCCTCGAATATTCAGCGCAAGCATTATTGTAGTACTCAACAAAAGCATAGCCCCTGTTATTGCTTGAGCTCTTCTCCTGTGACCAATTGTTATAACCAATGAGTAAATTGCATCTGCTAACCAGATTATAATAAATAAATAAATAAGAGAAGAAATAAAAACACCTTAAAATATCAACAATCAAGTAGAATATTAACTTCACTAACCTTCACCAATTGCACATTGGTTGTACCAGGCCCAACCTCAGCCACAAACTTGCTAAGATCTTCCTCTCCCCAACTTCTAGGAATGTTGCTAAGGAACAACCGGTGCTTTGCCTGAGATGTTGAGCATTTGATTCTTTTACCCTGAATGCGAGAGAAATATCAACACATGCAATTGAAGCAGCATACTTTAAACAAGCACGAACACAATTCCCACAAACAAAGAAAAGTGAGGACATTCACCTTGAATTCAGTATTATTCAGCTCACCAATTGCTTTAGTAGCCAAATCAACACTTCTAAAAGTCACAAATGCAAAGCCCTTATTGTCACTTGAATCTTTTCCTTTCATCATACGTACCTGCAGTCATAAAATTTGTTCAGGGTCTTCACCTTTACGACGATCATATAGACAGATACTTCATAAATTGAAGTAGAGCTTACCTCCGTAACTTCTCCAACAGACTCGCAAAAATCCTTCAAGTCCTCCTCAGAAGCATCATTAGGAACACCACCAATATATACTTCAGAACCATGAGGAGGACGGGCAAGAAGCTCAGCATGTTTTTTCTTCTCATCCTCATCTTCAACCTTTGCCTCATCACCTTGATGGCTACTTTGGATATCACCCCCATTAGCATTACTAGCATTTTCCTCCTCTTCTTCCTCCACCTCCACTTCCTCTTCTATTATTTCCTCTTCTTCCACTTCTTCCACTATTTCCTCTACTTCATACTCAACCTCCTCATCCATCATTTCCTCAGGATCATAGTCTTCATCAAAATCAACTTTCTCATCGGACTCAACCGGCTTTTCAGATTCTGCTTCCTCAGCAGCTGCAGATGCATTTCCTTTTGTACTTGGCATCTTATATATCTAAGTACACAAGCTTGCAAGGCAACTGTGAAGAGGGTACAGAGGCCACAAGAATTCATGGGATATATACACATATTGAAAGGAGGAAACAAAATGAAAGGCCAAAAGGAGTTCCAGGTCATGAATCTGAATAGAAATCGTGTCATAAGTTTGAAGGTGGTTGCAACGTGAAAGACTTCTAATAAAGGATTTAAGATAAAATTAGTTGCAGTAGTAACAGAGATGGGCAAAAGAGATTTCTGAATGAAAACAATGTAGCTTAGGAAGGTGATGCAACCTATGTCCTGGAATAGGAAGCATTAGTTTAAGCATGAAGGGGCTTCATTCCAGAGGTCGCATTTAAGAAATATAAGAATTAAGATTTTAGCTTGTAGATTCCTTTATCAAGTTATTCAGAGAAAAGTGGAAAGGGTCAGATTTAACAAAAAGGTGATCAAGCCACAACATGATCCAATCTCACAAAAAAATATGAGTTCCAAACTAACATACCAGTCTGTCCACCTTCCTGCAACAATTCAAGGCGACACATCAAACTAAACATACCAATTGAGATGGACATTATACATAAGTTTTTAATAACCAGTACACACTTTCCAAACTAAAAAGAACCCTTCATACCAAACTTTAAAAAGATGGAAGATCCTTATAAGATACAGACCATATACACATTTTATGCAGACAAGATCTACACGTTTTAGGGTGCCATTAACATTGCTTTAAAACTTACCTATAAAAAATTCAGCTTTCTCAACAACCAAGCTTCTTAAACAAGTATATTACCTCGTTTTACCATTCTAGTTTCTCCTCTCATTTTCCTCTAAGAACACCAAATCAGGCTACGCTCAATTAAAACACATATAACACAAATAGAGAACATCCGGGATAGGCATTTATCAAGTCGGAACCGAAAGAATTTCATAGACCACAAACTCGTAGTTCAAATACCACCCCAAGCATCAGATTCTTCCATACATGACCTACCTAATTAGAAATCTAAAACTATCAAATACAGCTGTGACACGGAGAACCAGAAGGGTAATATCAAGTTAATCAAGCAACCCACGAGAACCAGACCCCAACGAAGCTTGATTGGGTGAGTTGCCAAATCCCAGCTTTTTTCCAGGTTAGCTAAACCTTAGTCAAAGCTTTGGCTCTGCTCTTAACCTTTTTGCATTTACGTTCTTCGGCTCCTTACTAACAAATCTATAATGATGCATTTAGCTAAAAAAGAATTATTGCATCATTAATTGATTTTTATGTGTTGTTTTTTAAGGTTTCAGTTCAAAATTAACAGCTCATGACCAGATATTTAAACTTGTTAAGGAAACCTAACAGTAACTCAAAAAAAAAAAAACCCAAAAGACACGAAGAAGAGAAACGTAATTAGCTTCAAGAACGTACCGGAGAGGAGAGAAGAGGCGAGGAGAGGATTTCTGTCTGCTATGATTGCTGCTGAACAACTTCAAGCTAAGAGCGAGAGGGAGAGTATTCGATTCTTTTTTTCAGGATTTAAAGGGAAAACAAACCCTAAGCAAATGAGAGCGAAGCTTGATAATGATTAATGGATTCTTTTGGCTTTGGTTCTTTATTTAAAAAAATAAATAAATAAAATGGTGCGGTGGATTAATGATTAATCGTAAGATTTTATTCTTATAAATACATTATACTGTTTAAAGGATGTGCTTTTAAAATATAAAAAATATAGAAGTTAGTTTTCGGGCCTGGGGGCTTTCGGCTTGGGATGCCTGTGTCTTCTCTGGGCTTCTCTTTGTTCTTCGACCTCTACTAGTGCTTAGGTCCAGCTGGGTCGTGTGTAACTCATTCGCTTGCTTTCCTCCTGCTTCGTGGGAGAGGTGGGTCGTCTTTGTCCTTCGTTTCTCTGCGTCTGCTGGGGCTCCAGTGACGGCGGCTTGGGTTTCCAGGAGGCTATTGATTTCATCTGGCTGCACTCGACTATGATTCGTTGTGGGTGTTGGCTTGGGAGAGATGGCCTATAATCATGATGATGCATTAAGTGCAAAGCCCACTTGGCTGGCCCTTCCTCCTTCAGCGGCATTGGGAGAGCGGCTGATTTTCGGATTGGTTCGAGGATTTTAGTTCCTCTTGCCCTTCATTGAACCTCTAATCTTGTTCGGTTGTTAACGAGTTAGTTGCTATCCCTACCATTCTGGTTTGGTTTCCTTCATCTTAACTATTTTTATGGACCTCTGCTTGCTTTGTTGTCGCTTCATGCTCTGTTTTATTGAATTTCTTAGACTGGCATGATACCATTCCTCCAGTGCTCCACATGCTTTCACTTCTTTTCTTTTAGGTCTGGGGTGTGGGTTGTTTCAGGCTCACTTTATCTTGGCTTTTTTCCCCGTTCCTATTCCTTTTCTTTCTTTCTTTTCTGCTTCTGTTGTCTCCCACTGTTTCTCCTGGACCTGCTTCTTCCCTTGCTTCTGTTCTTCTTTTTTACTGTCTTGGCTTGGCTTTTCTTTGTTCCATTTACGGGTTTTTGCTCATGCTTTTTTGGTTTGCTCTCATTGAATCTGCAAGCTTGCTTTTTGTCCGTTGTGCTCTCAGGAATAGGTTCCCTGCGCCATTGTATTTTGTTCCTCGGCTAGCTCACCGTTTCATGTTGGCTGCTGTTTTGGCATTATCAAGGTCAGGATTAGGAAATCTGCATTCGAGTTTGATTTGATCACACCCTTAATTTGTATAATCATCCATAGAGTGTGACTGTAATTTTTGTTTTGTTTCATACGTGGCAATCTGATTGGTGGGGGGCACCTGGGGTTGAACACATGCAGTGCTTTCAATCTGACTGCTTGGTGTTCCAGATTGCCATAGTCTTCGAGACAGATATGGTTTTTATAATTACAACTGAATATTTTGGAACATTGCTGTGATTAAAGTCCTCCAGGCAGATTTAGGATGGATGTACTGAGTCATGAAACAATCTTTCGCTCACTGAGTAGGGTTAGAAGTTTGGGCAAAAGCTTGTAATAGGAAGTGTTCAAGGGAGTTATGTAAATGAAATGATGTACTCAAGATGGGTTAGAAGTTTGGCATTACATTTATATGTAGAAATTTAGCTAATAAAAGAAATATTGTTTTCTATTAGGATATTTAGATTTCAACTTTTTTAATCACTACCTATCACTAAATTCAATTCCTTCATTTTAAACATTTTTTTTTGTGCTTATAAATATTATCTACCTATAAAATATTTATTTTAAAAAATATAGTATAGTAATTAAGATTCTGAAGGCTTTAGTTATATAGTCTATGAATAAAAATTTTAATAAATATGAAGTGGGATTACCACCATCCGATATTTAAATATCAAAACAATTTCTTCTGTCATGGTTATTTAAATTACCATGCTGACTTCTATTTTATATTAGAATAATCTTCAAAAGTATTATGCAATTACAAATCCTGCATCAAAGATAGAGATTTTGTAAGAACTCATTCATGTTAAAAAAAATAAAAATAGAGAGATTTCAAATGCTCTAATTACTAAAAACAAATAAAAATTGGTAGCATTAATTTATAAAACCAAGCATTAAATTCTGATAAACCATAGTTTCTCCATCAAGAAATGGCTTTAAATGATAATTAATCCTAATTTATTTGGAAGTATAAAGAAATACATGTTGACCTGGAATAACACAGGTGCACTTACCCATAAAACCACCTCTGAACAGAACAGTTCTTTCCTCTCCCAATGATCTTGAGCAACCGAGTCAACAAATTGAAATGATTACTCCCGGAAATCTATCTACCGTTTTCTCAATCTAACAGACTGATCCGATTACTACACGATGGGGAAAAAGAAAAGAAAAACCTTGAAGAAAGCAACTCACAGTACAATTTGATTAACCTGTATTCATAATCTAATCAAGAAGTAGGACAGATCTCCCATGACTGCAATTTTGAATTATAAAGATGATGAGTATATTCCAGAGTTTGACTTGATATAATTTGCGATTGAATGGAATTTCCAACGGGTTAAAGTAGGCAATTGATAATCAACAATCCACCACTTTGAATCCAGGATGATACAGCACTTTCAAATCTTGATAGGCGAATCAGAGTTCTGACCTGCAAGTGGATTGTGTAAATATGCACATTTCTTCCATGAATCGGTAGACATGCCTCTTCCTGCGCCTGGTAAATCATGAGCAGGTTCCAATCTCATCTTCTATTTCATGTATTCCAACACGCTCTGGATTACATCTTCAAGGAAAGACACAAAACCCATGACACTAGCAAAGCCACTACCATCAACATGCTGTTCCTCAATGAGGTAGTTCTCAAAAACAGAGGCATCATCCTGCCCTCCCCGGATAAAAATCAATTTTGGAGTGATACTCCTTTCTTGCTTCAGTTTGTTAATCGTGCTCCTCAATAAACCTGATAAGAGTACATTGTGTCTTAAAAACAGAATCAAGGATATTCTTTGAAGAATAATTTCTCCTGCATAAAAGCAGACCTAGATGATAAAAACAACTTACAATCTTGGGGTGGAGGGAAAGGAAGTGCTGGGTCTGCTGTAGAAGAATAGAACACAATTAAAGTTGTAAATGCGTCAAGGAAAAATATTGGACTATCACTGGTAATCAGTGCAGCACGACTCAAAGAGTGGCGAGGATAAGCTTGTTTATCTGGTGTAGAATATGATGTCAATACTGGATATATAGCACGTTGAAGGGAACTGGGTTCCAGTGCACTGCAGCAAGAAAAGTTTAAGAGAAGTGAGACTACTAATTTCTCATACAAAAGAAAAGTAGGGTTAATTCTCAAGTAACACATTTAAAGTTGCCAGAGCATGGCCTAATTGATGGCCAACCTCTCTAAAGAGAAGTTACCAAGGTCACCCACTCCCTAAAGCCATTGAATGATCAACAAAGAGAAAGGTAATGGACGGTGATCTCCACAAGAAAAGTTAATTGCAATAAAAATTATAGAAGTACAAAGTTTGACCTTATGCACGAAAATAAAAACAACAGTTATAGACACCAAGGATGATAAAATACAAAATGCAAATTAGGTTTTAAGACAAAAATCTGCAACATTCTTCCCCACCCCAAAACAGGGGTGGGGAAGGTGTCCTGTTGAAGAAGACCACTGGACATTTTCTGTGACATTATGTTTATCTAATAAATACAGTCTCCATGTGCTTCTAAACTCATCAATAGTTCACAGTTTTCAATTCAGTTCTGACATTGCCATAATAATAATTCAACAGCTGAATAGAAACCCCCACCTCCTCCCTCCTTGTGGGTTTTCTAAAACACTAACCCAATCCCCAGGCATATTAAATATAGCAAGTCAAATGTAAACATGGTGTACCTAAAAAGGCATTGGAGGTATATCCGGTAGTCAGGATGAACACCTTCTTCATGGAAGCGAAGAAGAGGATTTCGAAGCAAAGCAAAAACTAGGCGAGGCAAGGGCTGCAGTTGTTGGCACTGTGAAAATGCAACATCTACCTGAGCAGTTAATGAACCACCATTCTTAAACTGGACAATTTTAGAGGCATCATTATACTGAGCAGTGAGGATTACGAGCCAATCGTGAAGCAACATCCTGCCCTCCCGGACTCCTTGCTCCAAAGAGGCTAATATAACCTAGAGTCAACAAGTTGCATAATTAACCGATGATGAATAAATGTACAATCAATTAGCCTAAGGAGAAAAGTCATTGTTATTGAGAGAGAACAGAGCAAATCATACTCGTGCCAGGAATGGGGGAGCATAGGGGAGGAGGATTGCCCATGTTGCGCAAATTACTGGCTAAGAGTTCTTTCAGGAAGTAAGCCATACACAGCAAAACTACAACCAGGCCTTAGGATGGGGTGAATTATATAAGAAATTAGCATTTCTCTCTTGCATACGCCCTGTTTATTGTTTGATTATTTTGGTTCACGTTGATCACTGTTTTCTTTATTTTATTGCCTGCTATGATTATGACCAAGGTACTAAATACCCCTAGGTTCACTAACAGAATCAAAAACTTTTTTTTTTCTTCCAACAGATTGTTATTATGCAAGAAATGGGGGGATACCTTGTGGACAAGTATTGATAGAACAACTTCAGAATCAACATTGTCATAAAGTTCATTCATATTCCTAGCAGTACCAAATTGCAAAGTTCTGATTCTTAATCGACGTTTAAGCAAATGCTTGCCTCTGCATAAACATACAACAAACCAAGATTAGCCCAAAAAGTGATGAAAATGCAATAAAATGCTTGCAAGAACCTTATGGTGCATCAACAATATATTATGCAAGACCGGTCATTCATACCAAAACAAGATATTCAATAGCTACATCAGCTTTGTCATACCTACTAGCAGAAACCAATCTTGGAGATGAGAGCTCCTCAGGAGGCACAACAACTGTGTATTGAAATGCTATCTGTAGTACTGGTTGTTCTGATGCATATCTGCAAAAATAATGAAGCCATTGCCTTTCAAAGTGCAATTTATAATTTAATTACTGAAAAGAAACTCAAACAAACTCAATAACATTTGATGAGTTACAAAAGCATACAAAAGGAAGTGAGCAAGAGTGAGGTGGAATAAATAAAAACAGGAGGCCTAAAAACCAAGTCAAGCCAACCATGGAATTGTCGGTCAGAATGATAGTTTGAGAAGGCAACGCATGAATCTTATGAAAGTGTCCCATCTTAAGAGCAATAACAAGTGGAAACTTCCCATATCAAGTTACAGCAGATAAGGAACATATCGATCCTCCATCCTCGTCCACCAAATCCAAATATTTGTTTGCACATGAGTAAATGCAGTTTTGTGAGAGATAACATCAACTCAATTGAAAGATCTAAGACACTGAATAAACCAATGAACTATAGTGGGCAATCCTCTGCTCCTTAACTAGCTGAAAAGTGACTGAACTGTTCCTTGATAGACTTTATGGTTGACCACAGAAGGAGCAGGTGGCATTCAACAGTTAATATGTGACTTATCAGCATAAGATTAAATAATATTGCAATGGATATGACAAGATGCACTCATAAGTTTTGAATATAAGTGGCCAAACAGAAATCTAATATCACCACATCACTGCCGATTAATAGTTGAACTCCAAGATGTCTTCTGACAGCGGTTATTTTCGCTTTTTCTTTTCTTTTTTGAACAGGACAGTTGCTTTAGCTTGTATCCATTTTTACGTTGTAAGTTGGTCATGTCTCTTATCTAAATAAATAAATGAGGAGATGTTTACACCAAGCAGGTCCACCAGATTCAGTTAGGGCAATACCATTCAGATTACAATAGTATTTGCTTGAAGTTGAACATACTCAACCCAACAAACTGTGATGAAATCATTTCATGGGATCTAAATGAACTTTCCTAGATATTTCTATACAGATTGATACATTAGTCAAGTTCCAATGACATTTAGCCAACAAAAGATCATAGTTTATTGGCTCTCAGAAATAGATGGATACCTGGAAAATCCAGTAGCACTTGTAAAGTCAAAGTCATAAGCATATGTGGCAAAAGAATCGCAGCAAATAATGTGTTGAACGTTCTCATACTGTGGATCTGGGAAGAAATGTCCATACTGCAGGAAATATTTAGAGCACATAAATAAAAGACATAGTACCCTCTGCTCAACAAACTCAAATTAAAATGAATGTCACTTACAGAATGACCAGGTTTGAATTCAGAAGATGTCCTCAATCGCAGTATGCAACCGAAAGCATATGGTCGACTAAGCATCCGATACCTTCAAAAAGATAGCACATAAAATCACATGCGGATAATAGAACCACTACAAATGGATTATAAACTTACATCTTCAAGTAAAACAACAGACCAGTATCTATTACATAAAAATTATTTATTCGTCTTACTAGTTAAACATGTAAAATTGTACATCTTAGAACAAACACCAGACGTTCATTGCACTCATTTTGCAATTAAAATTATGCTACCAGTTCATTGATGTTACATAACAAGAAAGGAGCTAGGAATTCATGTATCTTATACTAATTACTATTGTAACCTGTACTCACATATCCTGAGGAAGTGTTGAGTCATCAGTGTTTGAATAGAGAAACAATGTGCCTCCACTTTCAATACTAAGAAACTTGAGGGATGCCAGATCCGTATACTCATTTGTTACAGCAAATATGTCCACACAAACACCTGCTTGGACAGCCACAGCAGCCTGAAAAATATTTGTCAATGCTCACATTTCCTAAAACTTGCAATGTTGAATATAATTAAAGGCAACAAGATTACCAGATCTTTGTAAAATGGAGTCTGCTCTGGAAGCAAAGCCCTGTCTGCATCCTCTCCTTTACTAGCATATTGTTCACCATACCTTCTTGTATCTAATTGCCCAGCACCATAATCAGGAGGACCGGATATGAAAGCAAAAACTCTAGCTGCAATCAATAACAAAAAGGACAAGCATTTGAGCACATCTTCAATATACAAACTTCAATATACAAAAGACAAAGGATGCCTTTATAAGACGAACTCCATGCATCATGTACCTAAAGCAAATGTATTTCCGTATTCTGACCCAAGGTATTTCAACAGGGCTTCCATTGCCACACCAAAACCTCGCCCGCCCATTAGAACTCCATCTAGTCCTTGTCCTGCACCTGTGGTTCTCTCCCATGAGGTTGTTGGTCTGAGAGTGTCAAGTGCAGCAGTAATACGGTCTTTACAGGTTTCCACCTGCAGCACAACACTGAACTTAGGATGGTGCCAACATTAAGTAAGGCAAAACCTGGCAATTAAACTGCCAAACCCCATTAGAGAACATTACAACCACTCAATGACAATAAAAAGATGAAAAATATAAAGCTAACTCAACTATGCATTCTATTAAACATCAGTTTGGTTACATGAGTGATTTCTTCTTTCCCATTTAGCTTTATCAAGAGCAACAAATGAATAAATGAAATAAAAAATGTCAAAACATAAAACAGTGTGCCTAGCATACAGGGGCCAAGAATTGTGACAAAGGCATGACATCTTCGAGCTCAGTTGGAAGGGTTCCTTCCATATCAGGAGGAATAAAAACATTCTTTAAAACTGGAATGGGCCCTTGAACATCATACAACCCCATTTTGTGGCTAAAGGTAGCAAGCCCAAATAGAGAACCAGGAGCAAGAGCTGCAGCAAAATAAAAACAATAAGTCACCCTTAAAGGACATAACCCATGCAGTTAAGAACTAATATATTATTTTGAACTAAAAATATCGTATAACAAAAGAAAAAGGTCAACCTTCCAAAGCTGCTTGCAATGCACTTTTAGTAAGCTCCAAAAATTCTTCTGAAGCTGCAGACAAACTCAACAAATTCAAAAGCTGTCACCTCTTAGAAAAAATCAAAACATAGATTAGAAAGATCTTAGCCTACAGTATAGTATGAGATAATCAAAAGAACTTCAACAGCTATCACTTTTACCCTCTATGTGCGCTCTCATTCTCTACACGCTCAAATCACAACTAAGCAAAAAGAAAGGAAAAAAAAGAGTAAAGATGAATACTTGAGTAGAAACAAACACAATAGAATGCCAATCAATTCAGCAACAAAACGATATCAAATTCAAACGATTCACTATACTGCATTGCTGCGTTTTCAATTCCACTTTGCAAATTCACATGCATGACAGTCACCGGTTTCAATTCAAACACCTCCAATGTGATTAATTTTGCACAGAAAACAGCAATTTCGATTATCATTTCCATCTTCCACCCTTTTGGATATATAAAATAAATGCTCATACATTGCACAAGTACGACTAAAATTGAGAACATTTGCACAGTTTTATAAGTGAATTTTCTGATTCAGCCGCTAATTATTATTGTGAACTTCATAAGAGTTTGCTAAATTACTACTGCAACGGAAAATTCTTCAGATCAATTCAATTTCAATTATATAATCATATAACAAAATTAACTAAAAAAACTAAAAACTAATCCCACTAGAGAAAATCAATAATTCTTACACGACAAGTCAACCGCCGCAACATAAACCGGACAGGCTTGCATCATTTCTTCATCCGATCCCTCCACTACACAAACCAAACACTAATCACTAACCAAACCAGATTACAAACTTCAAAACCCTAAATTAAACAGAATATCATTCAAACTACTCACTAGGCAACTCGAGATCGACAAAAGAGGACATCATCTCAGCGCAAGACTGAGGATGCGAGTAACGCGCGATGGCTTGAGAGTCGAGTCCGTTGAGGGTTCCACATAGACTACAATTCCAGGCCCACTGATCAAGCTCACAGTACGTGTTAAAGTAAGCGTAACAGTTCTCGCAGCGAGGTAGCAAATCGCCGTTCGATCCGTACACAGGAGACAGTCCGTTCTCGTCTTTGGAAGCAAATGGCGTAACTGTTATTCCCCACGGTAGTCCTGATGATTCCTGCACATCTTCTTCCATTGGAAATCGCGACATTGTAGCTCGAACCGCCATTGTGGAGGTGGAGGTTTTTGATTTCTCTGGGTTTCTCGGGAAACCGGGGGATTTGGGGAAGTAAGAGGGGGTGGAAAGAGAAGAGGGGATTTACGTGAAATTTACCAGTGCTGTTATGCCACGTGGGATTAATGGCTGGTTGGCGTGGCACTAGTGGTCTTGCTGGCTTTTTTTTTTCTCTTAGGGAATATTCTTTTAGGAAATATCAAATTAATTACTCTTCCTTGCTAACATAATATTGAATTCTCGATTTTAGAATTATAAAATTAAAAAAAAAACTAATTAATTATGTTCAATTGAGTCTTTCTATTTATGTTTATATGGAATTGGAAGGATTAGTTTGATCATTTTGTTTTGGTTTTATGATGAAATTGATGATTGAGTGATATGTTAATAATAAAATTAAAGTTTGTCTTTTATTTTTTACTTGTTTTTTTGAGTGGTTTTTTCCTAAATTAACATAATAGAAATAACAATTATAAACTACTATAACTGAAAAAAATAATTCTCAAACTAACATAAAACTTGAGATGTGCAGGTCTCATAAGCACAATCTATCTAGACGTGCGAATGATAAACTCAAATTTAAGAACCCAAAAAAACCTCATAAAACCTAATTTCCATTGGGCTCCGTCAATGAAAGGACTCACCTCTCTTGGGCTCGGTCAATGGAAGGACTCAACCCTTCTTGGGCTCAATTAAGGGAAGTTCTCATCTTTTTCAGACATAACTATATTTTGGATTTTATTCTCCTTGCACTCATTAGATGTATAAAAGTTCTCGAAAAACTCATCATGTTTTCATGATATTAATGTTATGTAAGAGATAATATGTAAAAGTCCATTAAGAGCCCACCATATTTCCATTCACATTAATACATATGTCAAGGATATTTTTTCTTATTAGTACATATGTCAGGAATATTTTCCATCAATATTAATACATGTGTCAGGGATATTTTCCCTCTTCAATACTATCAGGGAAGTATTACATTATCTTCTCCATAAAAAGACTTATGGGCTATAAATAGATCATGAATCATTTAAACAAAAGATTTGAAATCTTCATTCTCCACTGCATATTATATGC
>Ga0307515_10005527_pt1 | contig 25588 bp, 19 predicted proteins | sample 17_EM_MG_FD_194513 | JGI IMG/M metagenome (GOLD analysis project Ga0307515, IMG submission 194513) | Populus trichocarpa ectomycorrhiza microbial communities from riparian zone in the Pacific Northwest, United States - 17_EM | ecosystem: Host-associated > Plants > Roots > Unclassified | place... | reverse complement strand
GCCCCAAGCACCCTTAAACTCGTCTCCATTACTTGCACCTCTAACTCTTCAGCCTCCTTCCACCGCCCTTGATTCCAAAACGTCGACGCCAGATTAACTATGCTGGTTAGCATGTCTGGATGCTCCGCCCTAAGCACCCTCTTTCTCGTCTCTATTACTTGCACCCCTAACTCTTCAGCCTCCTTCCACCGCCCTTGATTCCTGTACGTTAACGCCAGGTTGGCCATGCTAGTTAGCGTGTCAGAATGCTCCGCCCCAAGCACCCTCTTTCTTATCTCCATTACTTGCACCTCCAGCTCTTCGGCCTCCTTCCACCGCCCTTGATTCCAAAACGTCGACGCCAGGTTGGCCATGCTGGTTAGCGTGTCAGGATGCTCCGCCCCAAGCACCCTCGAACTCGTCTCCATTACTTGCACCTCCAGCTCTCCGGCCTCCTTCCACCGCCCTTTGAGATGGTATGCTAATCCTACCATCGCCATACTACTTAACGTCTTTTTATGGTCTTTACCAAACAGCTTCTTTCTTACTTTTATCGACTTTACCGACATCTTCTCCGCGTTAGCAGTACTTCCTTGTTGCCACGCATACCATGCCGCATTGTACAGTAATAGAGCCCACTCCTTGAGTGACTCCTCCCCCTTAGGCTGCTGCGCTAATGCCGACTTTACATGCGGGAAAAGCGCCCGGCATTTAGTCCAATTCTCATACTTCCCGGTTGGAAACTCCCTGCAAAGATTCGTAATATACTTCTTCTTCCATCCTTCAAGTTGCCCCTGACGTTCCAGCCACTTCTGGGTGGCTAGCTGCACTAGCCCATGCATCTCAAACGTGGTTGCATCGGTGGTAAGGGAGATAAATGAGTAGTTTCTTAGCGCGAGAATATCATCTTCAAACCCGTCGTCGACGCTGGCATCCAATGCGCTATTGTCGCCATCACTCTCTTCATCATTTCCATCTGCCCCCGAGCTTTCGTACCTATTTCCCGTCCCGCCCCGATTCCGAAGCAGCGCTTCGGGAATTCCTTGCCGGTCAAAAAGGCTCATAAGTGACAGCAGGTCAGCTGCGGATCGCCTCGTCTGAAATATATAATCGAACGATATTTGCCAGGTTATAGTAATAGAGTTTTTGGCTTCCCAGTCTCTACGAAGATGCCCTCCGTCGTAGTTTAAGAGACTCGTCTTTGCCTTATCGCCCTTCCGCAACACCTCAATATACTGCTGTACGGAACATCTTGGCGCTCGTTCCTTGACGTACGCAGCCGCCTGAACGATAGCAAGTGGCATAAACTCAAGTGCTGTCGCTAGTTCAGCAATGGCTAACTTATTACTCTGTATTCCCAGCTTTTTTTCACAGAGCGCCAGCGCTTGCCCTTTATCCATTGGTTCCACAGTAATTATATTGCCCTCTTCCACCATTTTCAACGCCATGTCTCTACTTCGCGTCGTAATAAGAATCAACCCGGTTGCGCTTGGAGGCAGATACAGAAAGAGTGGTTGCGCAGAATTACTATTTAGGCTGCCTTCCTGCGCCACCTGGCTCGTGGTTTGAGGCGTAAAAAGGAAGTCTGCATTGTCAACGTTGTCGAGAATAAGCACCCACTTTCCCTTCCTCTCATCGCGCAGCCAGTCGTGGACGAGCTTAAAGATATTCGCCTTTGGATTCGTCCGGTTGGGAATCTTGACTTGGTCTGCAATTGCCCGAAAACTTTGCTCAAACCGGGCGGCGTTGCTCCCGTGCACCCAGAAAATCCACGTATTTTGCGACTTATCTCTGACTCGGTAGGTGTATTCAATGGCAAGCTGTGACTTCCTATGCGCTGGTCAGCAATCAGAACTAAGCTCCAGGCCGTTTAAATTGTACCCTACTCCGCCGAGGCCAACAAGCGCCGCCCTAGATGCTGGCATGGATAGTTTTTCGTGGATTTGATCGAGCAGCGACTGTCGATCGACGTAATGGGGGTCGCGGAGGAAAGGGATGTTGGAGGAAGGGCTCGGAGGTGAGTCTTCAAATTCATCCAGTAGAGACTCTTTGATCTCCTTCTGAAGCCGATTCAATGCCTTTTTCCGTCCCTCACCGTATATAAGCGGCATATGGATGTCGAAAATGCCTAGTAGAGAGTATGCCGCGTCTTCTTCACGTTTTGTCTCACGTCTTGCTGCCCATAACATTCGCTCATCAACGCTGAAACGAGGCAATGGCCTTCCTTGAAGAGCTTGAATGCTAATTCCTGTTATCTCATGAATTTCTTGCATGAGTGAATTTTTATCACCAAGCCGCTCGCCCTCTGCCGAATAAAATTCGACGGATTTTGAAGCAATAAGCTCTTGAAGCGTCCAGCCCCGAGTAAACCATCTGCTATGCTGAAAGGCTGGTTTCCATGTCCACTGAGAGGACAGCTTGTTCTCGATAGAGCTACCGATTGAAACATCGGATAGATATACGTAGCATTTAGTCGCATTACGGTACCAGCGAAACATAGAGTTAATAGCCTCTGAAAACTCCATGGCGCTTAATTTGTCGATACAGCAGGTGTCCACCCAAAAGTATTGTAGACTGTCATTGGCAGCTTGCTTTCCACAGAACCGGATTTTTTCATACCCAGCTTTGTCCTTCCCTGTACCCTCCACTATGTCCTTAAAGGTGACCTCTTCGTCATCCGCTCCCCAGGTGTGCGAAAGAATAGCATAGCGCGGAATGTTATCGCCAACAAACTCAACCAGGCTGAACTCGCCGTCTTTAAGTTTCAAAAGACGCATTATGATGATAAGATTGTCGGAGAGCCCCAGGTAAGGAAATCGTCAAGATAGATATGTGCATGTGGTGTATTCAAAGAACTACAAGGTTTATGGAAAGTACGTGGGGCAGCGGGCAATGCAAGGCGGCTGAGCTTCAATGATTCACTATCACGTGGCTCGTGGACCGCCTTCCGGGTAAATGTTGCGGTCCATGCTTCAGCCATGACTCGTTAATCATGCTTATGGGTAATATATAACATCATTAAAACGATGAAGCACTGCTTGCAGGGAGGGTGGCCAACCCGCTCCGGCCATACCCTTGCGAGCCGCTACTTTCACGAACAATGATAGTGGGTAAAAAAATGATCATGGTTGAGATTACGAAAACGCACTATTAATGCTATAGAACACGTGTTTTAGATCTGACGCTTTACCAGATGTGTAAGGTGGGGCATTCCGTCGCAGGGTTGAAAGTTTGCATTTGTTGCGCTCCCCAAGATGGAATCCCGAATCGGAGCCAAGACCTAGCCCGGCGGCTGCAAGCCATCGGCTGTGGCTGATGGCTGAACTGCCAAGCGCATCGATGCGTGTAGTGTATGCACATGCACAAACGCTCCTGTTCGTGTTCAGCACCGTATGCTGTACCTGGTAGAAGGGCGGGACAGATAATGCAGGTGCGTTAGCTGAAAGGATCACGTTTTTGGCTCAGGGTTTCACAGGTAGATACGGGAGTGAGATAATTAGCGCCTGTCCCCACCCTCCGTCTCCGCCAGATCCCTCGGTTCTCGTCTACATTTGCCATGGTATTTTGATAGCTACATAGCAATCTCCTTGTATGCCCCTGACATGGGACTGCTCAGGCCTACGCCGCTTAGCTTCTAGCTGCTTCTTTTCACCAAGTTGGGTTTCCTGCGATCCGTCTTGTCCCCTGCGCTTTCGTGTATGCAGCTCTTCTTGTTTATCGCCCGGCGCTATTTGGCTACAAGCTCCCAAATCAGCAATGATTCTCGTCTAAGGTTCCGCCGGTGCTGCTGATGCTGGCCTTGAGCTGCCCTTACCTGGAGCTGGTACATAGACCCGGTAAGACCCAGCTACGTGTGTAGATTCTACAGTCGTAGCTCTCTACACGACTAATAACATTTGAGGCGCTCATCATGCTGTTCAGGAATCTCGCCATTGGTCTAGCTGCTGGATTTTGGAGCTTTCATCACTGTGTGGCAGTCGCATTTGAGCCCCGCGCCAATGAGAAAAAATGCCAGAAGACAACTGTTGCTATATTGTAAGTCTCAATTGAGCTCTCCCAAGTTTTTAGACTGACTAGGAACGTGTAGAGGCGGTGGTGTTGCTGGAATTACAGCTGCGGTAAGCTTCTTTGACCTTCCCTACTCTACCATAGCTCACACAACTCCAGCAAGCTCTATCCAACCAGTCAATTACTGACTTCCTAATTGTTGAGTACAATGGTGACATCGGAGGTCGAATGGCCCACACCAATTTTGGCAAGAAATCGGACGGGACATCTTATGTTGTAGAGCTTGGTGCGAATTGGGTTCGTAGCTCAACTCACTGTGAAGCGACCCCACATCGGAATTGAATACTCATATATATCTAGGTACAGGGCCTTGGAACCGAAGGAGGCCCTGAGAATCCCATATGGACATTCGTACGTCTTTCCAATGCTTTGATCGGACTGCCTAGCAGCAATGCTAAGTGAATTCTCTAGGCCAAGAAATATAACATCAGCAACGAGTATTCAAACTATTCCTCTATCCTCACATACAACGAGACTGGGTATACCGACTACTCTAGTATGCTTGATGACTTCGAGAACGTTTACGCAACCATGGAACAAAACGCTGGCTATATTCTCACAGAGAATCTACAAGACCAAAGTACGCGAACCGGGCTGGCATTGGCAGGGTGGAAACCAAAAAAGGACATGGCTGCTCAAGCCGTGGAATGGTGGGAATGGGGTGTGTATGAATCCTTTGCTCTATGCTGATCCTTCAACACAATTCTCTAAGGGAGTGAAAATTCAAAAAGCTAACACTCCCGCAGACTGGGAGACGTCCTACACACCTGGCGAATCTTCTCTTGTCTTTGGCATCACCGGCTATAATCTCACATTTTACCAATTCAGTGATGCAAACAACTTCGTCATAGACCAGCGCGGTTTCAACACTCTCCTCAAAGGCATCGCGTCGACATTTCTCAAGAAAAACGATTCTCGCCTTCTCCTCAACACCATCGTGACTGACGTCACATACTCCAAGGACGGTGTTACCATTACCAACGCCGATGGCTCTTGCATCAGTGCTGCCTATGCTATTTGCACTTTCTCGGTCGGCGTGCTGCAAAACGATGCCGTAACATTCAAACCAGCTCTGCCCGACTGGAAGCAGACGGCTATCGAGAAGTTTCAAATGGGCACGTATACAAAAATATTCCTGCAGTTCAACGAGACTTTCTGGGACCCGAATACCCAGTTCTTCCTCTATGCATCGCCGACAACACGAGGCTACTATCCTGTATGGCAGTCATTGTCCACTCCCGGTTTTCTACCCGGGTCAAACATATTCTTCGTGACGGTTGTAGAGTGGGAGTCGTACCGCATCGAAGCTCAGTCCGATGAGAAGACAAAGGCGGAGGTCATGGCCGTCCTTCGCGAGATGTTCCCAGATATTGATGTTCCTGAGCCTATCGCGTTTATGTACCCTCGCTGGAGCCTCACGCCCTGGACGTACGGGTCCTACTCCAATTGGCCCGTCGGAACCACTCTAGAGATGCACCAGAACCTTCGCGCGAATGTGGAGCGGCTGTTCTTCGCGGGTGAAGCAACTTCGGCAGAATATTTTGGCTTCCTGCACGGGGCCTGGTTCGAGGGACGGGAGGCGGGTGAAAGGGTCGCGGGCATGCTGGGGAAACAGTGTAAGAACGGCGATGGAGGGTGCGGTGATTATAAGAGTTATGAAGTGCTGCACGGGACGACACCTGTCGGTGATTATGGTGTACTCAATGGATGGCCGGTGAGCAGCTTCTATGACATTGGGTTTTAAGAGCAATGGGGAGAGTAATCTTGTCTGAATTCAAATAAGAGCATTATAGAGGTGTTTAATATTTAACTGATATGGCCCAAAATAATTAGCGAGGTTAACTTCGCCTCAATTCTCGGTTGGCAGTGGGCGATATCGGCGCCAAAAAGCCTCCTTTTCATCCCACTTGAACGTGCCATTCACTGTCTAAGAGCTCTATCAATTCTCTCTTCTTCTTCTCCCCAAAGGTGTTTTCTCTCGGAACCTATTCCGTGCTCGACGAATTGGGGTGTCATGTGCCATCCCACGCCCTATCGCCCACAGTGGTGGCACACACCCTTTGAGTCAGCCATCGGGCAATATATATTGAGCCAACTAAATACGACTACAAAATACCATGCAGCTGAGTAGCAGAGAAACATCGTTAGATCAAAGTATTCACAGTAACAATTGCATGACACTGGTGTTCGTCAAACCACACTCTGTGCGACCCACCTGCCGAGGTCATTCGGGTGACTGGGCGACGTTCTGAGAAATACGGTCTGGATAACTGCAGCGAAAGGGATCATGCTCTGTTTCCCCAGTCCTCCGCCAGAGCGCCGCTGACACACAGATAAGGATGGAGGCGCTAACCCACTCTCCCTCGCAAGCCGAGAAGCCCTCTCATATGAACCTCGCACCTCGTGAAATTCTTCCTACCCATAATCATACCGCTCTGGAACATCCGTCGACATTCATCGGGAAATTGGAGAAGCAATTCAGGCAATTGGTGGCCTACAATCTCGAAGCTCGTGGTATACAAAGAGTAGAAGCGGACGAGCGCCATGACCTCCAGTCGCTGGGATACAAACAAATTGCCATCCTATGGTTCTCAATCAACCTCGCTGCGAACAACATCACATTGGGAATGCTGGGACCGGCCGTCTTTGGCCTCGGATTTTTGGACTCAACGCTTTGCGCTGTGTTTGGGATGCTCGTAGGATGTCTTCCTGTAGCCTACATTGCGACCTTTGGACCAAGATCCGGATGCAGAACCATGATCTTTGCAAGATATACGATGGGCTGGTGGCCGTCGAAGCTGATTGTTATACTGAACCTGATTGTCATGCTAGGATACTCCTTGATTGACTGTGTTGTAGCCGGCCAGATACTCTCAGCCATTTCTGCACACAATATGTCTGTAGTTGTGGGTATCATCATTGCAGCTATCATTACATGGGGTGTTACCACATTCGGATATCAGATCTTTCACTACTATGAGCGCTATGCTTGGTTACCCCAGCTGGTTGTCCTCTGCATCCTCGCAGGCGTGGCAGGTCCTAAATTCGACACTTCCACCACTTCCGAAGGCGATTCCAGAACTGTTGCTGGGAATCGTTTATCTTTCTTTGGAATCAATCTGGCAGCTGCAATCACCTACGGTGGTTGTGCAGCTGACTATTTTGTCTACTATCCTGAGTATACTCCTGGTTGGAAGATCTTTTGGATCATCATGGCAGGCCTGTCCACCAGTTTTACATTCGCACTTATTCTCGGCATAGGGCTGGCTTCCGGCATGGCCACAGATACTACCTGGTCAACCGCATACGGCGTCTCGCAAGGTGCTCTAATTGTCGAGGGCTACCGTCCATTGGGCAGCTTCGGCAGCTTCTGTGGTGTTGTGGTTGCATTAGGCTTAGTAGCTAATCTGATCCCGCCAACGTATTCATCTGGCGTCAACTTCCAGGTCCTTGGTCGGTATGCTGCTCGTATTCCTCGTGTGGTCTGGAACACGATCGGAGTAGTCATCTACACTGTCTGCGCATTGGCTGGACGAGATCATCTTGCTGAAATCTTCACAAATTTCCTTGCGCTCATGGGTTACTGGGTCTCCATCTGGATAGCTATAACGCTAGAAGAGCATCTAATCTTTCGCCGAAAATCCGGGTTTAATTGGACAGCTTGGAATCAGCAGAGCAAATTGCCTCATGGCATCGCTGCGCTTGTTGCTTTCTTGGTTGGGTGGGTAGGCGCAATATTGTCAATGGCTCAAGTCTGGTATATTGGTCCCATCGCCAAGCTCGTTGGAGATTATGGAGCTGATGTAAGTGTTTCTAGTCTCATACATTGTTCAATGAGCACTAAGCTGATTTCATCATTTTAGATGGGAAACTACGTTGGCTTCACATGGGCTGGTTTAGTATACTTGCCTCTCAGGTACTGGGAGCTCAAGAGGTTCGGACGCTAGTTTCGGTGTGTGGCGGAGTTTCAGTCTTAGTTTGTAGTGACACGTAATGTCATGCTTCTATACCCTAGACTCTATACTCCCTAGTCTTCCCCATGGTGCTTCCTGAGTAGTGTTTGCTAGGTGTGAGTGGTTTGTGCCTTCGGGAGTAGCAATATTGAATGACCAGTAGAATTATTTGTATCAAGAGCAGCCGTCTTATTTTAATATTTTATGTTTCTAAGCATGGGTCTAAGAGTTTTGCCAGCGAAGCAAAAGTGATTCCTACCTTCGCCGCTATAAGTTCGTGCTACAAGGTATCGTTTCCGCTTACCGCTCATCCTCTACGGTCGATAAAACGTCTCCTGGACTCTATATACTTTTCTTCGCAGTTGAATAAATCGGTTGCGTCAATTTCTAGGAGCGTCTCGAAGGCTATGGTTCTTATACATGAAACAAAGGAAAGGTCTACATCTGTATGAGCCCAAAAATTGGGTGCGAAAGAGTTTGATTGTGTGGATTACATCTATTTGATCAAGAGTGTTGTATTCGCTTCCATTTGATTCTCATGATGTCGTCGTGCTTGTGTGTATCTCGAACGCTATTAAATACTTTCCAAGAGCACTGGTTTGGGTTAGAGACCTGTACGCCTTGTCTCTGTCTGCACCCGAAAAAGAGTATATGGATGCTGTCAAGCCGTATGCTCAGACTTGCTATTAAGCAAGCAAGCCAAGCCGGAAAGCCTTAGCTTGCTAGCTTGAAACTTTTCACACCCAAAGCTAGCTTGCTTGGCTTGATAGGTCAAACAGTCGGCTTGCTTGGCTTGCTTAAAGGCTTATTTAATTTTATATAGAAATTTTAGAGTAATATACAAAATCAAGCCTAAGCCACCGATTTGGCTAAAAAGCTCCTCCGCAGCCCCAATTTGTAGTCATTGTAATATAAGATTATGTAGAGATAACGTAATAAGGAAGCTCGCGTGGCCGAGGGCGTCTATCGCGAGGCTTGGCATGGTGGTGAGGAAGGCTGTAGTAGGAAGGCTTTGGTAGGGAGGAAGATCCTGCTGGTGACTCCAACGGTTAGCTACTAGTTATACTAATCGCGGTGAACTTACTACCTTATCTACTAGATTTTTTGAAGCCCATTCTTAAATAGCTGCGATTACACTGTAAGGCAGCAATAATATTAGGGCGAAGCTTCGAGCGACGTGGCTCTAGTAGATCACCAGCTTCACTAAACACCCATTCACAGTCGTCGCTTGTAGCCGGTATAGTCAATATATCAAGAGCCATCTGTGCGAGCTTCGGCCGGGTCGTTCGCTCCTGCCACCAGTAAAGTATGGGGTCGTTCGCCAGTGGGTAATCGTCTAGTAGTAGCGGCAGAGTCTTCCAAGCTTCGTATTCGTCCGACGCGTTAATAGAGCTTTAAGCCACGCGGCTAGTGTTGGCACGAATATAATCGTCTCTGGCTAACGACGCGTACGCGCGTCTTAACGGTAGATAAGCTAAAGGAGTATTTAAGGAAGGACTCGGTCGCTCTATATATTAAAGCCAAAGCTTCTTAAAGGACGCGTCACCTTTAATCAACTACTCCAGGTAATCTGCCCATGCATTTTAGCAGAAGAGCTTGTACCGAGGATGTAGTAGAACAGCTGCGTAGTAGACGGGTATGTCATCAAGCTTCTCAAAATACTTCTACAGCTTTAGCCAGCCGCGATTAAGGTTAATCGCGTAGTGATCCTTAATTGCGTCTTAATCTGGGTAGTCATCTAGAGTCGCGTTAACTACGCGATCCTTCTTCTCTTTAAAAAGCTTAAGCAGCCAATCAAGTATAGGAATGACCTCCCAAATCACTCCATGCAGGCCCGACCTGCCTCTGGCTTCAAGCATCTTTATAGCGTCTCGAATTGGTAATAGGATCTCAATATAGTTGTTAATAACACCCCAGTCGTAATCGTTTAAGGCGCCGGCTGCCACAACGGGCGGTGGTGGAGGGACCTTCTTTCATCTGGCGCGTAGAGGAGCTGCTTCCTTCTCATATTTATCAATCATATATTGTGCGATTAAGTTAATCGGACCACAGAGGACAACAGCTCGTAGGAAGGCGTCGTAATAACTATTCCACCTAGTCTTAACTAGCTTCACCACTTCTAGTATTTTAAAATCGGGGCTCGGCAAGGCCTCTTGCTTAGCCTTTTAGTAGGATTCAAATAGTTAATAAAGCTGCGGTGTATTAATGGAATTAAGGATGTCAATAAGGACGCCAAGGGGGCCTTCTTTTCGCCATTCTTCGAGGAAACGTTCTTCGTCCTATACAGTAGAAGTCAGTAAGCAAGCAAGAAGATAATATTAACTCACTAACTCACCGGTACGTTCTCTTAATCGTTCTTATACGCGTCTTTATCTTTTCCAAACATAATTAACTAAGCAACAAGATTAAGCGTATAAGCCGCGCACCAAATACGCCGATCGTCCTTTCTAAAATTAAAGACGGTAGCTAGATAATCTAAGCAGGTGTTATTATTTCCAGCGTTATCAGTAATAAAATAGCCAAGGCTCTCTTTGGTGACTTTAAAATAAGCCAGAACGTCGCCAATTACCGCGGCGTAGTTAATTCCAGTATAGCGACCGAGTTACTCTGGTAGAGCGATCAAGTAGTCGACAACTCTGCCCTCACAATTAAGATGATGAACGCAGACGCCAGTAAGTAAGTGCTTACCGCTGCGTATAGTCCAGCCATCAAATAAGAAGTAAAGCTTTAAGCGGGCGTTCGCAAGTTCATCACACACAGCTAGTTAGTAGGCTTTGTAGTCGGCCATTACATAGACGCGAATTAATTAATAGTTCTTCCAAATACAGCTCTCGGCGTCAGGATTCGCGGCAGCTATCATACTACGGAAAGCAGGTGTTTCAACCTCTCATAGAGGGTAATTGTTTGCGGTTATCCATTTAATTACTAATTACTTAAAGCGCTTTACATTAAAACCGCCAATAAACTCATTTGCAAGTCCCTAAGAAATTATATACCTATCGTAAAGAAGTTCTAGAACTATTGCCTTGCGCTTCTTTATCTCAAATATAATCTCGCCGTGCTTATCGTATCCATAGCCTATTCTATTTTCTGCAAGGTGTCTCTTAGAAGCAGATATGGCTATAGTAATATTAAATCGGCCACCTAGTATAGAGTGCTGATAACAATACGCGCACTCCCAATATATTCGCTTACTAACACAATATTAAAGCCAATATCCGTACTTATAGATGAAGCTAGGGTTCCTTTCCAAAGCTTTATATAGCCGCTAGTAGGCTTTAAGTCAGTCCCAGTCGATACCGTCGTAATTAGTCTCATTATTAATCTCATCCGTAGAGGAATTGTCATCAGGCGCGACGTCTTCAGATAGTATAATTGTCGGTATAGGCTCGGCTATCGCGTTTAGATTTGCTTCAGTAAGGTCCTAAGGCATAGCTAATAAAAGGAATAAAAGAGAACGAGTAAATTAGTAACGTTGTTGGGGGGGTATAGTAAGGAAGACTTCCTAGAGTATGGACGCGTCGAGAGCTTAGCAGAAAAACAAGTCAATTAGGCTTAGTAGTTACCTAAATAGTCCTATTTGCTCTATTTGCATACTCAGAAATCTTTAACTACAACACCAAAAGTCTATCACGAACTTTAGGTCTCTACAAAAATTATATATATATATTTCCTATCAAGCGGGCAAGCAAGCAAGCAAGCAGGCCCTCCTCTGGCTTGCTGGCTTGCCCAAATCAGGCCCTTCGGCTTGCTGGCTTGCTTAATAGCAAGTCTGCGTATGCTTGCTGGTCTCGGAGTGCATGGGACCTTTCGAGGTCAAATGTTTGGAAGGGTATATACGTGGGAGAAAGGTTTAAAGCGAATATAGTCATCAATTGTGAATTAATTTTTGCGGGAGGTGGTTCAAGAAATCGCATAAAGGAGTGGTCTTTCCTGCTCGAACACCACCCACCGGCCCATAACCAGCGCACAGCTTTACTAACGAATAGCCTACTCCGGAAAATTTCATAGTATTACTTTGTAAAGTTTTTACTCCGCAACCATAAGGAGCCCGTTCGTCGCGGGGGTATTCCCATCCCCACACTATCGAGTGATATTAGCAGCGCCATTCACAGCACGTCCGCCTTGACGACAGCTTGTCACCCGCCTCAACTCAAATTCTATTTTGATTTCTGTGCAAAATACATTCACATTCCTCCCATTCCCACCCATGGCTGAGGCATCGCCAAAATGCCTCCCACTCTTGAGATAAATCTCACGGTCATCGAACGGAACCTCGATTCCATACACCAGGAAGCAAAGCATGTTCTCAGCAAACTCATAGAATCCTGTCGTAGGGAATCTGAATTACGTCAAGAGAATGAAGCCTTACGCCAACAAAGTACTAGCCTTCAAGCACGCCTCGATCAAGCCGAAAAGGATAAGGACGCTATCCAGGAACAGCTCACTGATCTAGGCGACTTGAGGACGAAGAACGATAACCTCTCGCGCGAGCTTGAAGAAGCGCATAGATTAATTCGGCAATTAGAGGAGGAGATTCATGAGGATGAGTCTAAGATTGAGAGCATCGAGTCTATGCTAAGCTCACGTCGAAAGCGCCCTCGTTCGTTTGGCCAAATTCGAAACTGTAACGATTCTGATGTGGAAAATTACAACCCGTCCAAACGCCACCGTCACGACAGCGGCTTTGATGAAAAACTTCATGATAGCTCCCATAATTCCTCATCGGCGCCTGTTCGCTGGCGCAACTCAGCACAAGCTCTATCAGATACACTCACTCACAACCCCATGAATCCTCCATCATACCATGCCTACAATAGCCCTCCGGCAAATGAGCTCGTAGAGTCTCGCGACCGCTCTCCCTCTAGAACGGCCAATAGCATCTCTACTCCCCAGAACAATTGTCCGACTGCTCTAAACGGTGGTAGCAACGGTCACCGCCGTAGTGACTCGGACACACACTACCCAGCCGCTTTGGAAACGTCGAAATTCCCTCCTGACGCAACCTCCGAAGCCGGGCTGAGCATCTGTGGTCGCGCTATAGACTCTAGAGCCACTGGGGAAAGTCGCACCCAGGCCGGTACGTTGGAGCGAGGAAAGATCATCTGCCATGGTTGCTGGGAGCATCGTCAGAACTGCTATACAGAACCAAACCAGGTGGCCTGTAGCAGTTGCTTACGAGAGAAAATACCTTGCACTAGAGCGCTTTGCCTGGACTGGCATCAATCGGGGAGATGCTTCCGTGGTAATAAATGCCACAACGTGCATGACGAGAAGGGCTTCAATGTTATCAAGGCTCAGCTCGCTAATCGCCCCAAGGTCATGTTTCGTGACGAAAATCACAAATGATAGGCGTATATCGCTGTCACGGACTGAAGACCTTAGTTTGGCATGGTTGGTATGGAGACGGAATATATCTCAGTCTGGAATGAATGTTGGCCAGCGTGTGCTCAATGTGCTCGATGTGCAATATGTAGGCTTCAGTGATTTTTTCGGAGTGGAGTGGAGTGGATTTGAGCTCAATCCACTTCAAATTACTTGTAGTTTAGCTCACTCCTAAACAGGACTAACGCTTGCCTATCAAGGCTAGCAGTCCACTCCACTCCAACTTTGACTAGTCTCAAAAGATCACTGGTACTACTAGGCTTCAAGCTTTGAAGCAATAGTTCTATCATAACCGGTGTTTTCAGTTGAGAATAGGCTTGGGATCGACTGATCATCGAGATTATGATGTATTGATATAGGGAGAATTTGCTTCATTAGCTTCCTTATTCGTTATATGAGGACGCAGAGTACAAAAGGGTAACACAAGTTCAAGTAATTCATACAGTTGTCTACTCTGTAGTTGAGGCTCGCTTGAAGTCGAGGCATGACAGTTATAAAATCCGGTGGCTCACCAAAGATATTAGCATGCATTCTGCTCTGGCATTCAGTTTCTGGGCTTCCGCCTTCTCCCCAATGCCTCAACTCACAGAGCATGACCTCATCTGTTCTCCTTCCATCTTCCATCCTCACCGTCGCTGAGGTAGATGAGTCAGCTCCTCTTGCTTCACCACTTGTTTTCTCTTGTTTACTTCATCCTCTCGCAAGCCTCCCAAACGCTGCGACTCAATTGCTTGTGGCCACCACTATACAAAGTATCAGCAACTGCTCACCATAACTAGTATCACTTTGATGCCAGGTCAATGCAAGGTACAGCCTTCCTCACCGCTTTATCACCCAACACTCGGGCGTCTTCTGAACTGCAAAGACGCCCACTAACCAGACTGACTCAACAGATAAAATCCAGCTTTCTTCTGACGATCCTTGGTTCGGTCTCGACGCGCTTACCGATGAATCTTTCCTTCGTACCGGCAAGCTTCCACCTGCCTTTAGCATTCCTGTTTCGCAGTCCCAAACTACATCCTCTTCTATCCCGGCGCCCTCGCCCACGCTCACACCTACATTGATGGCAACATCAAGTAAAGAGAATGACGACTTCGCAAAAGGCAGATCATGTTCTCCCATAAAACTGCTAGTTACTGCAGGCATGCAATCAAATTCTTCCTCTTCATGTTCACTGAAGTTCCCTGCTCCTGATATGGCGCCATTGCAGACCCGTGATAACCATGATGGAACCTTTCCTTTCGGCCAGGGATATTCCAGTGCTGCTAAGAGTGGCGGTACCATCTCGAACTCCCCTGATCGATTGGAAATGTCGGCCAAGCATATAGGAAAGAAAGGCGAGGAGCGAAACGCCTCGCCACTTTACCGGACGTCCAGTGTGGAGACCAAGACTCGGACTGATGACTCGCAGTTGCACGCTCACTCATCTGTGCCAGTCCCTCCATCCTCAACTGCCCAGGAGATAGCGCATGACAAGAGTGACGAGATCAATCTCCAACGATCTCTTGAGAATAATCCAGCTCTGAAGTCCACAAAACAAGCACCAAAGGTCGTTGCGCAGAGCCCAGCGATGTGTGTTTCTAAAGACAACGAGGAAAAGGTATATTCTGCTACGAGTATACGCATTGCTAAAGTGAAGGCGGAGCTTGAGGAGCAGTATCGGCAGTCTGACAATGAGATAAGCAATACGGATGGTCGACACGATAAACCTGTGCCCAACGAGTGGAATCCAATGCTAGAAATCGAGCAAACACCCCAAAATAATACTGACCTTGCAATGACTGGGTCGTACAGATATCTACTCCCACAGGCTGCGCAAATGGTCAGGTTGGATGAATGCGTGAACCCAGCAGTCCATGAGGCGGTTCCCTACTTCAGTGATAGTGTTACGAACATGGAAATTACAAAGGCCCAAGCCTCGAACTCTACTCCACAGGCACCTGGACATCCCAGAAAAAACCAGACTTTCCAGCAGAGAGCTCAGGCTGCTGGGGCGAGGGTAGTTACACTTATGCAGGCCCCTGAGACTTCCAGGAAGGCAGCGGGTGATTTGAAGCAGGCAGCGCAAGCCGAGATTTTGAGTCTCGAGCAAAAGTGCGCCGAGAAAGAGCGAAAATCAAGCCATGCTCTTGGGGAAGCGCAAGCTAGGATCCTGATACTTATGAGAGAGTGTGCAGAGTTGAAGGTGGCAGTTAATAAACCTCTGGAGGAGGCCAAGACGAGGAATGTCGAGCTGGAGAAGCAACTCGGAAACATGAAGAATACGGCTGAAGAATCTGAGCGTGGAGCAAAAGTCAAAATGCAGAAGTTGGAAGAACAGGTATCGAAGCAGAAGCAACAATATGCTGTACCAAAACGCCAGTTTTCCAAGTGGAAAACAAATCCAGCAGAGGTGATCACACAGATGGATGAGAATAAGCAGACTATCGCCGAACAAGAGAGCACCATTATAGATTTAAAGAAGAAGCTTGAGGATTCAGACGCCGAGGTTGCGAAGCTTACAGAAAATTTTATTACTCATGAGCGAGAGATAAGGCGCATCATTGGAACTGAAGTTCAGCCTCTGAAGAAGCTGCTCGGAGAGGCAACAAAGTGCGAGAAAGACGTGGAACTAAAACTGAAGGGAGCGGAGGCACGCAACCAGGGGTCGGAACAGCTCCTAGCAGAAATTGTAGCTACGCTAGCCAAACTGCGTACCGAAGCAGTACTTCGAGCATCAACGCAGCAAATGCAAGATATTTCGAACGGTCTTCGATCACAATTGAAGGACAGAGAGGCGACGAATGATCAACTTCCGAAGAAGCCACATGAATCCAACGAGAGTGTCGTGCGACTTAGCAATGAGCATTCCCAACTCAAAGAGGGCTACAAGAGTCTAGCACTCCCTAAAACCGGCGAAAATGGCAGTAAACTTCAGCCACAAGCTGACGGCTCTGGCAAGATCGCGATCTTGAACCAAGAAGTCCAGCTCCTGAGAGAGCAGCTCTCAAACTCTGACGAGAAAGTAGCCCAATTGGTGCAAGAGCTTTCGGCGTCTGACGAGAAAGCGGCTCAATTGACGCAAGAGCTGGAGACCCATCGTGGAAGCCATATGGATTACCATACGGTAGTCGATCTTCGGAACTTGTCTGACCAGAAGGAGTCTACAGCCCGAGAAATCCAGGATCTTGAGACCGAGCCGACAAAGTCCGAGCAAGATGTTGCTTGGTTGACGAAGAATCTGGCAGTCACTCGATCCCAGAAAGCCACAGACCAGCAGCTTGCAAAACAGGTTCTCTGTAAAGATAAAGATCTGGTCCGGGGCCTTGCACAGAAAGAGCGCCGCATCCGAGACCTGGGAACCAAGCTCGCAGAATATGAAAACAAGTGCGCATTTCTTAGCGAACGGCTCCGCCAGTCGGCGATCGCAGGCTCTGCCCAGCAGCAGCTCACCGATCTACGTAGGAAGATCCAAGAGTCCGAGGCGAAGAATAATCGGTTGGCTCAGGACCTCAAGGAAACACAGAAACGGTACCTTGCTCTCAAAGGCGTCGAAGAGAAGCTGCTGGGACCCGCCAGCCTATTCCGTGGCGCCGCTCATCTCATCGCTCCGCCAGGCATCGCAAAGTTGCCAGAGACGGTTTTCGCGTGTATCGAATGTTATGTGAAAGGTTTGCTGTGTGATAATTGCTCGACGTGCGAGAACTGCAAGGCGGGTGGACATGTATGTTCGCGGTGGAAGTGCAGCATTTACAAGCATCTCGGCTACTGTCCAGAAATGCCGTGCGCGCTGGTTCATGACGAGGATGGGTGGCTGATTACGAAGAACGCAATTCCGCAGTGGTGAGGGTTTGGAGGAGGTATAGCATAGGGTATTTTATGAACAGAGTGGACTGGTGTCCTTTGATTTTCGGATTACTTCGCGGCTCGCTCGGCACTTTACGAGAAATCATGTATGGGGTGGCGGTAATGGAGGCGTAACAGGAAGCGGTTCGTGAGCCCAACACTTGGGCGTGGGTTTTCGCTTTTTACTGCTCTAATCTATCTTTGCTTGTCGAATCTCCCATGCTTGTGAGAGAATGCTGTAGTCCGCATCTTTCTTTATGCTCCTTCTAGTGCAGTGTGGCCGTCTTTGATGTCCTTAGGAGAAAGCTTTAATTTTCCTGAGAGGGGTTTTATTGACACTGGAGACGGAGTTTTGTCTCTCGTTTTACGGTAATGTGGCATTGACATCTGAATTGTGGGAGGATGCTATCTTAGAACTTTCAGCTATGTAATTTATCAACTACACTAGTGTTTTAATGGAATGCTTACTTGTTCTAAGAACGATTCTGGTCATAAATTCGCAAAACTCTTTAGGATTGCTTGAGCAAGCACAGGGGTCTGGGGTTGAAGCGCGTAAATATTTCAATTGCTGGTAGGTATACATGCCTAATGTAACCATTTGCCGGTCAACAATGCTAGTGCAAAAAGCAAGAGTGGAATACGTCCCCTTGTTTCCCCCATTTTCCGCCCCTTGACTCCACTTAACCTACAAATCAACATAATACACCAGACTAAGCCCAACCACGTTTAAATAATCCCCTCCATTCATCTAAATTCGCGTGGATAGGTTTCTTTACTCCTTCTTGCCGCCAAACCAGCCCACCATGCCGCTCTTCATGCTCTTCATCTGCTCCTCCTGCAGCTTCTTTTCCTCCTCGGCCATCTCGCGGAGCCACTTCTCGCCGTTCTCACGGATCTCCTTCTCCATGACCTCGTACTGCTTCATGCCGCGCTCGCGGATCTGGTCGCTGAGCATCTTGCCCTGCTCGAAGCCCTCGGCGGCGCTCTGCTCGCCGACGATCAGGCCCTGCCCGCCGCCCTTGAGCCCCAGCGCACCCATCAGCCACGACGACGCTGAGTGCTTCGGCCGCTTGGCGCGATCCGCCGCCAGCTGCGCGTTGAAGGCTTCGCGGGCTTTCGCTTCGCGCCGCGCGAACTCCGTCGGGATGTCCTGCCCTTCGAAGGACTCAAGGGCTTTGCGCACGTCGGTGATCCCCATCGTCGCGATGTATTCGAGGAAGGGGATCAGGGCGACTAGGTTGCGGTCGTTGGGTTGACCCGTCCAGGGGGGCAGGATGATGGCGTTTTGGCGCTGGAGTTTGGCGTGCGAGGGTTTCGTGTCGACGAGGATCGTTTTGGAGAGGTCGCGGTTTAGGTAGGATAGGTCCTGTTCATTGTGAGTTGGGATCAGCATGAGTGGGAGGGAGATCTTGCAATATATACCTTGATGTATTCGCCATTCTCGTAGCGTGTGGCTTCGCGGAAGAGTGGCCACATGACGACGCGGAAGGGGTCCAGTTTTCGAATAACAGGGTCAGCGGAGGTGGAGGGGAGACTGGTGAAGATGACGAGCTCGTAGTACTGGCTTAGATAGCGGAGGAAGTAGTCCACGCCAGGGCGTTTGGCAGTCCGCCAGCCATGTTCCCGCGTCCATTCGCTGTGGACGAGCAGGTCTTCTAGGCTCAGCACGAGCGTGTATGGAGGTGCGGGGTCTAGATCTGGGAGTAGTTTCGGAAATGTCGGTTCAGTGTAGTAGCCCATCTGGCTGGACAATCGAGCTCGCGCACGGTCGTACATTAGCATCAAGCCCCAACCCGAGGGTGCTTCGGAGTGTGCCTTCTCTTCTTCTTCGTTCTCCCAATCGCGGCCCAAGTAGATTGCGCCTACAACACCGAGGATGGCACCCATGAGGTAAGAATAGTTTGCTACGCGGTTTCGTCGTCTGTCCACAGACGTCTCGTAGGCGGATTTGGGTAACTCGCTACCCTCTCGGCCACCGCCAGAGCCTCCTGCCGCAGATGGAGGCTCTCGCTCTGCATCTTCGCTGACACTCACGGAGCGAGGTGCTGGCTTGGTGTCTGCAGCGGCGGCGCCGAATTCGGCGTCGAAGGTGGAGGGAATGCCTTGTCGAAGATCTGGTAGGGGCTGGCTTGGACTCTCGCTGGTAGGCGCTATGTTTGATTGAGGACTTTGGGGCGAGTTGAATCCTTCCTGAGATTTACTATACATCTCTTGCGAGCCTGGCTCGACCTTTACCCCCTCCGTCACCCCGGGCCTAGCACCGCCATGTTGCGCCCCCGTATTCCTTCCTGGCGAAGCACCAGCATCAAATTCCACTTGGCCCTTCGAATAGTCTGCATTCTGGGATGCATTCTTGCTTTCTGTTGACCCTTCCTTCCGCCTCGAATATGCAGTTTTTCCGGTGTTGAAATTTAAAGGCTGGGAAGGCTTCCATGTCCGGTCTTTATTGGCAATATTGCTGCGCTCGGATTCGAAAGGTGAGGGCTTTTTAGGAGGGCGATTTGCATAGTGTCGTATCCACCGTGAGGTGGAAGCTGCATGAGAGGGAGACAGCGCTGGTCGTCCTTTGAGGGCGCGGGCAGCAGCGCGAGGAAGCATGCCGAGGGGGCGCAAGAGATATGGAAGAGTGAGAATTAAAGAATTAAAGAGAATTAAATGTACATTGAGCAAAAGAAGGGTGGCCGGAGAGGGTGAAGGGGTTTTTGGGTGTCTTTTGGCCTTTCACACTTTGGCTGCAATCTTGGATGATAGAAATCACGCCGGCTACCAAGTCCCCCTCCGATCAGTTTCTCCGTCCAGTTTCTCCGATCCCGGCATCAGCTTCTCACTGCTCTGACCTCAATCCCCATAACTCACGATACTCTTCAAAAAATGCCGCCAGACCTGTCGCATCTTGCTGTACTGCCCTAAGAGGCATTTTGCTGTCTTATGTTAACCAGCCATTCCCATGCATTCCACAAATAACCTCCGCCGGGCATGCAATCGACTGGGAGGCCATTGGGAGGGCCTGCTTACAGGCCGGCCGGACCCCCCCTTCAGATGATATGGCTCTGTATACTACTTCTAACATTCTGCGCGGCCCTCGGGGAGTGCATGACGGACGAGGCGATTCAACATCTCCGGTATTCATTCCTTTGTAGACTGCACATTACTTCGCGCGTGCTCATTCTGTCTGTAGTCAAGAAACACGAGACATCTTCTATCATGGTTATGACAACTATATGCGACATGCTTTTCCGGAGGACGAGCTTCGGCCTCTATCGTGTGGTCCACTTACTCGAGATCGCGAGAACCCAGCGCGCATTGAGCTCAACGATGTCCTCGGTAATTATTCTTTGACCTTGATCGACAGCTTGTCTACGCTAGCAATCTTAGCATCCTCGCCTCCCACAAATCGTGGTCGCAACAAGGCTTTGCGCGACTTCCAACATGGCGTTATATCGTTGGTGGAATATTACGGGGATGGTACCGACGGGCCCTCCGGCCAAGGGAAAAGAGCGAGGGGCTTTGATTTGGACAGCAAGGTTCAGATATTTGAAACGGTGATTCGAGGCGTTGGTGGCTTACTCAGTGCCCATCTTTTCGCGATCGGAGAGTTACCAATTAGAGGCTACGAGGCGAAAATCCAAGAGAAACATGGCAGAAGGGGAATACTATGGCGGGATGGCTTTGTGTATGATGGACAACTGCTACGACTTGCTTTAGACCTTGGAAAACGACTTCTTCCAGCATTCAATACACCCACTGGTCTCCCGTATCCCCGTGTGAACCTACGACATGGCGTGCCGTTTTACGCAAATTCTCCTTATAATACCGACTCGGAACAAGGCCAATGCCAGAAATCTCCAAGCGGGAATCCGGAAATCACCGAGACGTGTAGTGCAGGCGCCGGAAGTCTTATTCTAGAATTCTCAACTCTGAGTCGATTGACCGGTGATGGCCGGTTTGAGAAAGCTGCGAAAGAAGCCTTCTGGGCAGTGTGGAGTCGCCGAAGCAGTTCTGGTCTCATCGGGTCTGGTATTGACTCCGAGACCGGCCAATGGGTGACACCGTACACTGGGGTAAGGTTTTGTGTTATGTCGCTGGATTAGCCGCACTACTGACTCGTATCAATCAGATTGGAGCGGGTATTGATAGCTTCTTCGAATATGCTTTCAAGTCCCATATTTTGCTCTCGGGATTGCCATACGACCCCAATCATGCTGATCTTCATTCGCCTGATGCATTCCTCTCGGCGTGGGAAGACGCGCATGCAGGGATTAAGCGGCACATCTATCGTGGTTCTGCTTATCAGCATCCACACTATATTCAGGTAGATCTTTACACTGGGGCCACGCGAGCCTTCTGGGTAGATAGCCTTAGTGCTTATTACCAAGGACTCCTGACGCTCGCTGGCAAATTGGATGAAGCGATTGAAACTCACTTGCTTTATACTGCTTTATGGACCAGATACTCTGCGCTACCCGAGAGATGGTCGACAGCGTCTGGTACCATCGAGGGTGGCCTAAGATGGTGGGGTGGTCGCCCCGAATTTATCGAATCGACTTGGTATCTGTACCGTGCGACCCAGGACCCGTGGTATTTGCATGTTGGGGAGATGGCCCTTCGTGATATCAAGCGAAGGTGCTGGACCAAATGTGGGTGGGCTGGCTTGCAGGACGTTCGCACTGGCGAACAAAGTGATCGCATGGAGAGCTTCTTCCTAGGTGAAACTGCGAAGTATTTGTTTTTGCTGTTCGACCCAACTCATCCGCTCAACACCCTGGATGCACCGTTTGTTTTCACAACTGAAGGCCATCCACTTATCATCCCGAAGCGGCTCCGGCAGCCGCAATCGTCGAAAAGACCTGAAAACGTTTTTACCCCTGAGGAGCATCCGATTCCAGCAATATGCCCTCTCCCCCCTCAACCAGTGCCGTTCAGCGTATCTGCTACCGCTGCTAGGCAAGATATATTCCACGCCGCCAGCCTCGCCCGTCTGCATTTGATGCCAAGCCTTGAAACGCTAGAATCACCTCTCACCGAGTTTAATGCCGATCACCCAAGTATATCTATATCTGACATACGGTCTCCGTCAAATTACACATATTATCCATGGACTCTTCCTCCAGAGCTTATCCCACCCAACGCCACCAGCTCCAAAATGGCGGTGCGGACTACGTTCGATCTTTCCTTCCCTAGCCTGCCGAACACCGTTCTCAATACCGGCGCCCTTCAAAGAGTGGGCGGTGGCATTCTAGTGAACTCGATGAGTGGACTGCGACTCGGGATGATTCGTGAACCGGACACATTTATTGGCGATGGCGGAGTATCAATCGATGTGCGCTTTCGCATCTACGCCATCTCGAACGTCGCTCTTGGTCGGGACGAAAAAGTATTCATGTCGCGCGAACTTGTAGACAGTTTTAACCCCATTGACCCCTTTTTTACTCGCAAAAGAGACGTCCAAACGCTTGACCTAGTCATTGATGCATCACCTCCACCGTCATCAAAGTCCGATTCCGAATCTCTCTCTGATCTCCTCGATACGGCCCTTTCCAACTCCTCTATCACTAACCTCGAATTTCTAACCAATTTCGACTTGGACTTTGACCTCTCCTCCACGCCAGCCTCCTCAGGTGATCCTTCCTACCTGAACGCATTCCTCCAGAGCATCCAAAACATGCTGTCATCTCCGACAGTTCCCCTTTCCTCGATGCCTTCATCACCGCCGATCAAGCGGTATCACATCCCCGGGACGCTCCCGACAGGTGCTGGGGCGGCTCCATTACCCGACGTTCCGGATGCCGATCTTACATTCTCTATGGACAGCCCTCTGAGTTGGCACAGTATCTACTTGCACAACAGCCCTCTCTGCGAGGATCGATTACCGCTGGATGTAGTAAGGGAACACCAGATTGTGGTGATCCCCCGCGGTGGGTGTTCCTTCAGCGTCAAATTACGGAACATCCCGGCATATGCTCCGCATGGCTCGTCACTACAGCTTATTGTTGTAGTCTCGTATCCCGAGTATGAAGTGGATGTCGTGGCAGAAGAATGCCGTTCGATACGGGATCAGCGTCGCCAGATGAAGTGCGAGGTGAACCCGCTAGTCCAGCCATTGCTAGACGAACTGCAATATACGCCGAGCGGGCTGCCGCGTCCCCACCCGTTGCCGCTGATAATGGTTGGGGGTGGGGATGAGACGATGGCACTATTGCGGCGGGCGAAGGGGGTCGGGGTAAGGAGAAGATGGTTCTTTTCAAGCCAAGGTGTTAAGATTGGGAATCTGATTGTTTTGTAAATATATAGTTACGCAACGAAAAGATATGAACGGAGCATACTATCTGATTATTCGTCCAAAAAATTTGGCTTAATCGGAATGTGATATGAAATGTGCGCCTCGATGGTGGATGAGATGAGCTTAAAGATATTTACATCCATCGTTAGTCAAAACCTAAGTATATATCGTATTGCACCATGAGGTCAACACGTGAAATCTGCGATGAATAACCTCCAGTACCATTCCCACGTTACAGTTTTCCCCTGATCTATTTCCCCAGCCCGATCACCAAAGTGTCTCGTGGACTATTGGTCTTCCAATCCCATCTCGGCGCCAATCCTTATTTTCATTCCTGATACGTGACCGTCTTTATCCTCAAAAACTCCTCGATTCCCCAGCTCCCATTGAACCTCCCCCATCCACTCATCTTGGCACCGCCATGCGGCAAATTACTCTCATCGTGAACTGTCATGGCATTGATATGCACAGCACCGCTCTCAATCTGCCTCGCAACACGCAGCCCACGCGCCAGATTCTCCGTAAAGACGGCGCCAGACAGGCCATACTCGGTATCATTAGCAATAGCAACCGCCTCCTCCTCCGACTCAATCGAAATGACCGAGACGCTCGGCCCGAAGGACTCGGTGTGGTAGAGCTCCATATCCTTGTTGACGCCGCCGACGACAATCGGGCGCATCCGCGTGTTCGACACCTCGTCCGTCTCCGGGCGCCGCCCGTCGGCCTGGAGGTCGCCGTGCAGGATCTTCGCGCCGGCCGCGACGGCCGACGCGACGAGCCTCTTATTCTTCTCGACGCCGGCTGACGTGATGAGGACGGGCGCGGGCTTGTCGGCGCCGAAGGCCTGCGCGACGGCGGCCCGGAAGGCTGTCGTGAAGCGGTCTAGCACGGCGCTGTGCACGACGATGCGCTCGGTGCTCATGCAGATCTGGCCGCTGTGCAGGAAGGCGCCGAGGGCGCAGGCGCGGGCCGCCTTGTCGACGTCGGCGTCGTCGAGCACGATGGCGGACGCCTTGCCGCCCAGCTCCATCAGCACGGGCTTTAGCGCCTTGCCGGCTGCCGAGGCGATGATGCGGCCGACGGTCGTGCTGCCGGTGAAGTTGACCTTCTTGACGGCCGGGTGCTCGATCAGCGTCGTGGTGATCTGGGCCGCGTCGGCCGGGCGGTGGTACAGGACGTTGAGGACGCCCGGCGGTAGGCCCGCGGCGGTGAAGATGGACCCGATGGCCCAGAAGCAGCGCGGGGAGAGCTCGGAGCCTTTGAGGATGACGGTGTTGCCAGCGGCGAGGGCGTAGAGGATCGCGCGGACGCCGAGGATGTACGGCGCGTTCCTGTTGTGTATATATCTTCTTTAGTCCAGCTTCGCAGAGCTAGGTATCTGATGGTTTTTCTTTCTTTTTGGCAAGATGGGGTTTTAGGTGGGAGGGGGGGTGGGGGGAATTGGAGCTTACCAGGGCGCAATTCCTAGGATAACTCCGAATGGCTCCTTTAGCACCAGCGCGTTGGTCCCCTCGTTCGCGCAAACCGGTATAGACCCCATGATGCCGCTGATTCTTCCCGCCACATCCTTCAACATCTCGCTCGTTAGCGGAACGTTGAAACCGCCCGAAAACATCGCCTCAGCTCCAGTCTCCTGCATCATATAGCCCGCACACTCCTCCGCACGGGAATCGAGGATTTCGGCTGCTTTGAGGAGGATGTTGCGGCGGAAGGAGGGCTTGGTTTTGGACCAGGCGGGGAACGCGGCACTCGCGGCGGCGATGGCAGCGTGGGCGTCGACCACGGAGGCGGAGCTGCTTTGCCATATCGTCTTGTGAGACGCGGGCGAGGTGACGAGGAAGGTGGTTGAGGTGGTGACTTCCTTGCCGTTGATGAGGAGGGGGACAGTGTAGCTGTCTGCGGAATGGCTGCCGCTGGCGGACATGTTTACTGCTTGATATGGTGGTTGAGAGGTCAGAGTGAAAGAAAAATTGGCATTGGTGTGAAATATATAAAAATGTCTATTCAAAGCGAAGTCACGCCTTCCCTCCGAACAGCAACATCAATATCTATCACAATCAGCCTTTCGGCTTTTCGCTTTGAAATAAGGCTTATTAAT
>Ga0307515_10005526_pt1 | contig 25589 bp, 24 predicted proteins | sample 17_EM_MG_FD_194513 | JGI IMG/M metagenome (GOLD analysis project Ga0307515, IMG submission 194513) | Populus trichocarpa ectomycorrhiza microbial communities from riparian zone in the Pacific Northwest, United States - 17_EM | ecosystem: Host-associated > Plants > Roots > Unclassified | place... | reverse complement strand
GTATCGGTGTTAGTTCCCGCCGGATCGGGACTCTTACCTGCCGTATCGGGGATGGTCAATTGACTCGCACACGAAATTCTCTTAAGTCCCAGTTTCTCATGATGATTTCCCCCATCTCCTCTGATCGCTCTCTTTCTTGTGCTCAACCCTACCATCACCTAAGAACACGACGTTAAGTCATCCCTCTCTATCTCTCCAAGCCATTATCATGAGTTAACACAGAGTACAGCATACACCAAGTACAGCATCATCCCAAGATCGACAGTCTCCCGCTCCCAGCCAGTTTCTCATCTCTCGGCGGATGTTGTACTCAACTCTCTACATTCCCAGAAGTACAAGTTAACCAATGAATAGAGTCTCAGCAGCCGTCGCGCCTCCCTCCAAATCGACCGCCTCCAAGTACTACTCCAATCTCACCCGATCATAGCCTGCAAGTACATCTCCAAACTCGCTTGATCACGGCCTCCAAGTGTATCTCCAGACTCGCTCGATTACGGCCTGCAAGTGTATCTCTGAACTGGCTCGATTACGGCCTCCAAGTTCGCACGAGCATGGCCTCCAAGTGCATCTCCAAACTCACTCGATCACAGCCTCCAAGTGCATCTCTGAGTTCACTCGATCTCAGTCTCCAAGTGCATATCCAAAGATACAGGGGTACCAGAGGTGGACAGAGTGACGGGGAGTATATATTAGGCAGACCCCGGAGTAGATACACATCATCTCATTTCCATCTCCTCTTATCATACAATGAAAATTCACACTCTATCTGTCCAACTTTTGGTCTCACTCGCTCTGTCCGAGATTTTGTGGATCCTCGCAATTGCGTGGATCCTCACGGCTGGATAGTATCATATCTTCTCACCTTCCTACGCTCCTCGAGCTTAATGTAGAAGGAACGCGAGGAGAGATTTTCGCAGCGTCACCCATCTTCATCCCGATACAAATGTGTACCCAATGAACCCATTCCGACGTATGGTCACAGTTGGCCACAACGCCAGAGTGTTTGTCTAGAATAGGAGACCGGCAGAGCGAGAAGACACAGCGAAACGGCGATCGGAGGGCGATATGCAACGCGACGCGTGGTATTGACGCCGGGCGCGGAGTAATCCGCCACCGGGGTGTCTCTGACGGCTCTGACGGAGCGCGTCCACTCCGACGGAGCCATTCCGCCCGGACGGAAATGTTTTTTGCTGACGGCATTGGTGCGTTTTGCTTCAACTTGAACATCTCACACTCGTATAGTTCGGTGATCGGGAACGCTGCCAACATAGTGTACAGACGCCTACGAGCTAATCAATACTGTAGTATGATTGCATCATAGGTCTAGGTGGCGGACAACCACTACTATGCCAATGTAGATTAAACGACACGTATAGGCATGCATTCTTTAGGCAAGTCGTACTCTCGCAGTTGCCATACCATCACAAGTCAATGTGCGGGGATGCTTCAGGCCTCATATCGACAGCCAGTGTCGTAATCTCTCAATCACGCCATAGCTTAGGCCGAGACCATTCTCTTTGACCGCGGATTGCCCAATTTCCAACCTCATACAAGAGATTGGCCTCAAGATCCCACTGAATAGCTTAGTGGCTAACGATTGCCATGTCTGCAGATACCAACTCCTTTGCTTTACTCAGATCAGACATAATCACTGTAGCATTGGAAATAAATCTGGTTGCAAATAACATGCTCGGGAGGGTGGTATCCCATTCGATCTAGCAGTGTTATTGCATCATCAAATCAGCTGCCGCAGTGTATGCTTTCAAGGAATCCGCTAAGTCTACACTTAATCAATCGAGACGAGTACCACTCATACCACGCTAAAGGTAATCATGACTGAAGTTCTGGGGATGCCTAGGGTAGTCGTTTTGCATGTCAGATAATCCGAAGATTACTGACAAGTACCCATCATTGGTTATCCCAGGTTACATATACTCTGTTAGAGGAGAACCCCTAACATGTAGTCGATATTACCTCTATGCCACAACAGTTTGACCATTTTGACAAGAAGCTTTGCATGGATAATCCTCAAGAAACTGTCTTGTTTCCAATGCTAGGCAATGTCACATGTTGGTGAAGTGACAATGTGTCACTAGAACTTGCATTCTGACTGCTTGAGCCAATTGAAGACATTGTAACCCAGAGTATTTGCCAAAGCCAAAATGGAGAGAGAAACAACTTAGAGCATACACTCAAACATGATAAGTGGACACCAGAGAATTGGATGAACTTTGAATCAAAATGGCAATCATGGAATCATTCTACCACTGCCCAAAGCATGTACAAATGAACCAAGCGAATGGATTCATCATGGATATCTTTCTAGCATTTGGCGAACTACCAATACATTTGGAGCAGGGAAAGATTTGGTATGCTTCCATGATGGGAAGTAATGTTGCGACTACAATTCATAATGGCTGGGCTGTTCTTGATAAGTTCATATTGCATACTCAAAATTTGAAACATCTTCATTCATCGACCACTGCAGACACTATATACATATGGATGTCACCACTGCATTGTAAACTATGGTTACACAACATCTAGAAAGAAAGCTTGATTATTTCCGGAAGGAGTGGACAGGTTGTCCAAAAGTGATTTCTAATACTGAAGAGAATGTTAGAATACTTTGGGAATTGAACTACAAAAAAGCTACATCATTGCAAAGCAGTGACAATCACAGTATCCAAGTTTTAACTGATAGTTCAACTTTTGATATTGGACTTACAGCTTGGCAACAGAAGAGGTGAGCCTTACAATCAGTGGAAATTGGTGATGACCTTATTCAATTGCAATAGTCGGAAACTGAATGTGTTGGCGAAGTTGATATTCTAGCCTATTAGTTGTATTAGAGAATGATACCACAGTGGAAAGATCTGGCCAAAATGGCTTTCAAAAATTTGAGCAACCTAGTGATATCTACAGAGCCTCAGTGTGTGTTCAGTGATGCAAAGATTTCACTTTCTGGCCAAAGAAATGGTCTGGGTGATGCTATGATCTAGAAATTGGAATGAGTCATGTAGTGGAAACCTGAAGGATTGATTGCGGCGGTTCACACCGAGATTCAAATGGTGAATCAAATGCTGGATGCTCTTACCCATGAAGACAGCATGAATCAGTGATACAGGTATACACACCATTTAGCCATGGGTTCGAATGTGTGTATTTATACTACATTTGCACTGTTTATCAAGCATCAATCGAAAATACCAGTGGCAGTGGAAACGGTTGCTACCTATTGATTTCAACAGTACAACTGTATGCATTAAGTACCTTGGTTGTCCCAGACACCCATTGTTTCCCCCAGAATAAAGAACATAGATATAGGCGTTTTATTGGCCTGGCCTGTCACATGTCGGCCAGCCCAGACCTGACCTGAAACTGGACTGCCTGGCCCATTCAGAACACTACAAACCACATGCTTCACATTATCTTCATAATTCTCAGTAGTTCTGTACAAATTCTCTGAATACTCTGAAGATAATTTTAGGCTATTGAGGTATTTTGTTGTGATTTTATATCATTGTAGATTCTGTCAATCTTTTTGATTACTTTTTAATTGCCACTCCAACTGCACTGCAAATAATGTACAACAGTCTATATCATTATGTGGTGCAATTTGTGTCCACTGGCAAAAATGACCTTACGCAACGCGTAACTCATAGAGAAGCTGTTTCTGGGACATTAATCCATGCATATTTGATGCGTGGCACTATGAGGTCCTATGGACCTGTGCGTTGACTGGATTACTATGATACGCATGCAATTATGTGCGCTCGATACTATACATCATGCTGCATTCAACAAAACTGCCAAATGCACTTCATTGCACGCTCCCAAGCTCTCAAGACGCTCTCAAGCATACTTCTGATCACGCTCTCAAATACACTCACAGCCTGCTTGACTATACGCTCCCAAGTAAGCTCACAAAATGCTCTCAAGCACACTCCCGAGTACGCTCTCAAATACACTCCCAATTGCACTCGATGGAACACTCCCAGCCTGCTTGACTGTACGCTCCCGAGTATGCTCGCAAGACGCTCTGAAGCACACTCCCGAGCATGCTCCCAAGTGCACTCTCCAGAGGCAAGACACTCCCAATCTCACTTGACTATATGCTCCCATGTATGCTCCTGGGTGCTCGATCCAGAGACTTGCCGAGTTACAGGCGCCAGGCACCGGGAGGCGGGTGGTGGTGGCCGAAATCATGACGTCGGTCAATATCATAGTCTGAACCTTATTTTTAGCGCGGCCACCGCGACGAGATCTCACCATGCCTCACGGTCATGGTGTTGACTATTGCAGCCTGAGATTCTGCAGGAAAGGTAGACAATTCGATCTTGGGGAGAGCAGATCTCCGACTCAGATTTTCCAGCGGAATCTACTGCTCGCTTCCCACCGATTGTGGGCATATGTGTGCGCATTCGGGGCTGATGGTGATGATGGCGATAATGATGGTGTCGGTGATGGTGATCATAGTACCAGAAGCACTTAGACAAGTAGGTTGGCTACGTCAACGTTAGCATCAAAGCTTCCACAGACTTAGTAGAGCCTTCTAGTAGCCAAAGCTTCCACAGACTTAGAGCTTTCTAGTAGCCAAAGCTTCCACAGACGTAGAGCCTTCTATTAGCCAAAGCTTCCACAGACTCAGGGTTTTCCATCGGCCAAAACCTTCCCGTGGAAAACTCTACTCCTTGCGAAGCGTGGCTCTCTCAAGCAGGCTTCCAAGGCGGCTATGAAGCAAGGCTTCGAAGTAGGCTCTCAAGCAGGCTTCCATGCAGGCTATCAAGCAAGGCTTCGAAATAGGCTCTCAAGCAGGCTCTCAAGCGTCAGCGGGCTCTCCAGCGGACTCAGTACCAGTATAACAGCCAGGCAGTGAAGACAGGTATAGGTCCATTTCCGGCCGCCAGCCATATATAGTTCCATAGGCGCATGCGCACATCTCTATGAATCGACTATAGATGGCTATAGACTGCGCGTCGCGCAGGGGTCCACGGGAAGCTTGCTATGAGCTGTGTGTGTGCGCGTGTGTGCGTAGCGCAGTCTATAGTCGATTTGCACTTTTGCCGATGCTCCTTTCTAGTAATACATTATTTGGTGATTGTGTTCTCATATCCCTTTAGATCATATTGATCCACTTTATTAATTTGCTTTCATGCCAAGTCATAAGTCATGTACACTGCATAATGCATCCTATTTCTGACCACTTTCAAGAGAGAATGCTGAAGTGTTACTATCAAGTTGTATGGTACAAACTGCATAAATTCTATTTGCAGAGGCTAACTAATCTATATATACAAAAGTAATTACACAGCTGACATGTACATATTGTACGTTCTATAAGAACGAAGCGAAGTAAGGTCAAGCATCCATAGTCTGATGGAGCAAGTACTGCAAGGCGGAGTAAGTGTAGCAGACAGAGTAGGTATCGCAAGGTGAAGTAGGTGTAACAACACCGAGCAAGTATAGTGGGGCCAAGGAAGTACCCTAATACATTACACTAGGAGACGAAATATCTACAATTTCCCTTCCAATTAAATCCACAAGTTTTGGTTCAATTACCCAGTGTTCTATACATGAAATGTGCAAAACTATGTGTCCTTTTACCTCCCTATCTCTGATTTACAATAGCTCCAATATTTGGTGTGTTGCTTTAGCTCTTCCCAAAAGACTGCTCAAAGTGAATTGTTTTACACAACAGCACAATGAATATTTAGATATCTTTAAATCGAAGACAGGGAGGTGAAAATATGTGCAGTTCTGCACCATTTATGTATCAAACACTTTATGATCGTGTTGACTAGGGATTTGGCCCGGCAGCTTACGGCCCCCATTGGCCTCGCCTGCCCCCACCAGCCTCGCTTGCCCCCATCGGCCTCGCTTGCCCCTGTCGGCCTCGCCTGCCCCCATGGCGAGGAGGACGGCTCGGCACTGGTACTCGGCATTGGGCTCCGGCTTTGGCAGTCGGCATTGGGTTTTCCTTCTCTCTCTTCCATATATAAAGTTCATAGCTTTCCTTCTCTTTGTATCGACAGACAATTCATCTTCTTCTCCATCATCTTCTCGTGTCAACAGATCGAACCAAAACTCGTGGACTTAATTGGGAGGGAAATTGTGGATTCACACTGTAATGCCTGGGGCAATAAGGTAGATACCTCCAGTCAACCAAAGAGAATGCTTCGTGGTGACTGCATATTGATGATACCTACGTCTATATACGTATAATGACTAGTGTTCCTGAGTGGCCCGGCCGGCCGCATAATCTGAGGCCAGGCGACTTAGAAACACTGGAAGACGGAGATGTCCTATACACTTAGACAGATCAGTTTGAATTATCCTTACTGCGGTTGATACCTCCTCATTCTGTAAAAGGGCGAGTCCAACAACCTCGGGCTGATTTCATTAGAACCGGGACGCTATTTTGCTAGTCTATCCATACTACCAGTTCACTGTTAACCTATGGTCATCTATACGGAGCACTGGTCCTGGGACTTTCGGCCTCAGACAGACCATTACCTTGGTGTAGGGCCCCTATCGAACCTATCTGTGGGGTCCCGAAAGGCGCCAGTCGGACCAGACTGTTGGGAACCTGACCCAGGCGCAGCAAATATCCTCCTCCTGTTTGTGTTTGAGATAGCCTCAGGTGATACTTTTGCTCCTGTGGTGGGTGATTGATGAGCTATCTGTGGTACATCCTGCACATCTCCTACACAGCGTCAATTGATTTAGGAAATTCTCAGGTTGTACTGCGTAATTTAAATGTAGAAATATACGTGCGATACAAGCACATTTGTTGTGCCACAGAAGAAGAAAGGTTTGGTGCCATCTCAGGCGATTGCGCACATCAACACTAAAAAAAAACAAATACGTACAACGGTCTCAAATCTTGGTAGTCACTTGTTCACATTAAATCATTCCTATCTAACCGCTCCAATCGTCCCAACCATGTCCTATAGGATCATGCAAGCAAGGTAGCCGCCGTCTGGATCTCGTCACCCCACCTAGATATCAATCAGTGTCCTGTTTGCACTGGCGCCTTGTAACTATGAAACAAGATTCATCTAAAATAAATATCCCTTTGACACGAACTGTAGTACCATACGGTACCAGCTCTGCTCATATATGCAGCCACAGCCCGGTCCAAGTCGGAGTTTTGTAAGCATCTACAGGAAGCTGGCGCAAGCTCACAATTGACTCGACCGTAAGGAATATCATAGCCATGAGATAGACAATCAGTGAACACATTGAAAAATCAAACTTCAAAAATTGAAACGTATTTTTGGCCACTTCGCGCCTCAGTTCAAGGAACACCGACCAGATCGCATTCCCAAAGTTCCCAGAACCTGCCCGAAGCCGAAGCTGTTGAAAGCAAAAGAGAAAGGATGAAGAAGCTCAATTGTCTATCGATACAAGAGAAGGAAAACACTAGACTTATATACAGAGAAAAGACCATACTCGGCGAAGCCAAGTATCACAACCGAGCCCGAAGCCGACTACTGGTGCCGGAGCTAGGCCTCCTCCTCAGCATGGGGGAGGGCGAGGCCCATGGGGGCTACAAGCCACCAGCCTGATGCCCGCAGCATTAGGCTGATGGGGGCTGTAAGCCCCCGAACGCCACCGAAGCCACCAGGCCAAATCTGATGCCAACACTCCCCCTTTGGCACAAGGCTATCCAAACAAAGTAAATAGACTAAACAAAGAAACAATCCCGAAATAAAACCCATTAACAAAAGGAAAACCAATTAATCTCCCTGTAAATTCCATCAGATCCAAGCGCAAAACCAAATCCAGCTCAAGATCCTGCCTGGGTCCAATAATTCCATTCATGCTCAAAACCACAGGATTCTACCCAATTCAAATGTGCTGTACAAACTCGCAGAGTGATACTCCCCCATGGGCCTTAGTGAGTGAGATCAGCAGCCATAACCATGATCGCCGAGCCCAAGATGGACACCGAGACACGCTGGGTGATCTTATAAGAAAAAAAGACTCGACACACGGTCGATGCAATAAGCGGTAGTTGACCCAAAGTCGACACAAGGCCTGAAGTAGACACAAAATCCACCCAGGGACTATAGGATAGGGGACACGAAGTGCACCCAAGGGGGTGGGGGGCACCCAGAGGGGGGTCGTCACACAGTCGACCCGAAGACGTCATCACACAGTTGATGAAAGGGGCTTGTCATCACCATGTTAACAAGAGGAGGTCGTCGCCAAGTCGACCAAAGGGAGTTGTCGTCACCAAGTCGACCAACGGGGGGTTGTCGTCACCAAGTCGACAGGAAGAGGATTGTGATCACCAAGTCGACACCAAGGGGATTGTCGTCACCAAGTCAACACAAAGGGAATTGTCGTCACCAAGTTGAAAAGTGGTTGTCACACCTTGACCGAAGGGGGTTGTCGTCACCAAGTCCACCAGAAGGGGGATGATGTCACAAAGTCGACAAGAGGTCATCGCACAGTCGACCGAAGGGGTTGTCGTCACCAAGTCAACAAGAGGTCGTCACACATTCGACCAATGGGGTTGCCGTCACCAAGTAAGCAAGAAGGGGATGTCGTCACCAAGTCAACAAGAGGTCGTCACACAATCGACCAATGGGGTTGCCATCACCAAGTCGGCAAGAAGGGGGATGTCGTCACCAAGTCGACAAGAGGTCGTCACACAGTCGACCGAAGGAGCGGGGACACCAAGTCAACCCAAGGACCGGGGACACCAAGTCAACCCAAGAGCGGGGACACCAAGTCAACCCAAAGAGCGGGGACACCAAGTCAACCCAAGAGTGGGGACACCAAGTCAACCCAAGGAGGTAGGGGACACCAAGTCAACCCAAGGAGCAGGGACACCAAGTCAACCCAAGGAAAAAAGGGACGGGACACCAAGTCAACCCATGGAGAAAGGGAGGGGACACCAAGTCAACCCACAGAAAAGTCGCAGGGCGTATCAACTGATCGATTGAACGAGGTCGATTAGGAGGAAAACGCCGGGCTCATAACCTGTTGAATGCAAAAGAGAAAGGATGAAGAAGCTCAATTGTCTATCGATAAAAGACAAGGAAAACACTAGACTTATATAGAGAGAAAAGACCATACTCGGCAAAGCTAGGTATCACAACCGAGCCCGAAGCCGACTACCAGTGCCGGAGATTGGCCTCCTCCTCAGCATGGGGGCGGGTGAGGCCCATGGGGGCTACAAGCCACCGGCCTGATGCCCGCAGCATTAGGCCGATCGGGGCTGTAAGCCCCCGAACGCCACCGAAGCCACCAGGCCAAATCTGATGCCAACAGAAGCCTCCACAGTGCTAATACGACATCGTTGCCGGTTTGCCCCAAAACTCTGAACGGTAGAACAAGGATTCCACCAGCACACAACATCCCCACACACGTCATCCGCCACAGCCAGCACTCCACCAAGGTAGGAAAGTGAGCATTCCACGCTGTGATATGAAGAGCGCCGTAAATGGCGATTAAAATTGCAGGAAGGCCGATGGATAGTTGCTTCTGTCCGGGGAGGGCTAACATTGCTGTTGCTAGATCGAATATGACCCTACAGAACATGTATGCTGCGCCCGTTCGGTGTTCTTCGGTAACATAGCTACCTAGTGGCATCTTATCTGTATTTTGTGGTTCGTTTTCGGCTTTAACGATATAAAACTCGGCGGTTTCTATGTTGGAAGCATAGGGGGCGAGTGGCGGAAGTTCAATAGGCTGATCAACGTCTAATGGTTTGGACCACCAGAGAGTGTATAGGACTACCGCAATCAAAACCTGAATGGACACATGAACCTCCAGCAAAGTCACCGGCAAGCGAGCGGCCAGACGCCCAACAACCTGTACCAGCATCCATCCAGCCTGAATGCAGACTATCAACTTTGCGATATTGTTGGCTTTTCCTTTGTCGACGATGTCCTGTTTGCGAAAAAAGTCCTGAGGCAACAAGCCATTCTGTATTCCCCATTTGAAGCCTTCCGACGTTAGAGTGGTGGTGTATTGTGCGGTTTCGTGACTCCGTGGGGCTATGAAGCCACCCATCAGCACGAAATATGCTCCCTCAATTCCAATCAGATCCCCCTCTTCCCCCGGATTGGCGTGGAATTTTTCGCACCACATGCGTCGCAGTTCTATCGCCTCCATCCATTGGCTGCAGGAGCGAAGTAGAACCAGTTCAGGGAAAAGAACTGCAATAATCGCCCAAAAAAACTTGTGTAGAACGCGGTCCGATAATGTGGCATTCGGTGTAATATTTGGGTGCATGGCTGTCCATACGGACAGCACGAAGGTAGTTAGACAAGACCAGAGAATACCGACCGTGCCTCGACCCTTAGGTTCAGGAACATATCCGTATTCGACCATGGTTGAGTTGTATAACAGTGGAGTAGCAAGGGCTGTAACCGCCGCGGTAGTCGCGAGGAACGCAAATGCACGAGCACGGTCCATTTCCGAGATCTGGAAGGATTGATATTGATGGGACGGGTGTAGTTGGCTGGATCGTTCGAGTGATTTGCGAACGTGCGCGTGGAGACGATCTGACTAGGTTATAATGTCAGTTCTGTTCATCATTTTTATATTGCTTCGGCATTACACCTACAGACTCTCTTGTGAGCTTCGGGATCCGTTCTAATGTAAACTCTCGCAAGTGGCTAGCTAGTGTACGGCGTGAGGTTACTACTGGAAGGGCGGCCTTGCCTTACTAGGAGGGATCAGCTAGGGGATTTTTGTTTGGAGATCGTTTGTCGATCAACCTTAGATTATTCGTTGAGCAAAGATTCGCAGTAGTTCGAGAGGGTATATAAGTGCCACTAAAGCTTTCGCTGGTTACAGGTAGGAGTTGTGATGAACAGTTCAAGAAATTACCGGTGGGAGTATATATATGTCTTTCTATTCCACTTCTAGTGTGTGAAGTAACTGACAGCCCATACTAGAATATATATGGGCGTCGTATTGGCAACCATTGGCTCCTTGCTGAACTTGGTGCTACGGCAAATTCTGTGCCAAAAGTTGATTGTGACCGAGAGGTACATCATATCATCTGTTGGGGGTGTAGAGTGCTGTATTTTCTGTCATTATTGCGGAAAGTTCTAGTTGCTATTCTCTTCTATTCAGATGTGTCTGGATCAAGGAGCTTATCAAAGGCATTATGCGCATTGCGTACTCCATACAGTGTGCTACCATTTGGGACCACACAACCATCAGGAAGAGTTTTCAAAAATAACCAAATCTCTCTCGAAAAATAGTCAATGGTCTAATGACTGCAAAATTTGTTTTTCCGCTGATTCCCAAATCATGCAAACACAAATGGCGTTCTGTAAGGTTGATGGGGGATCGACAACACAGCATATGGCCTTACAATTGCTTGAAGTTCTGTCATATTCACAGTCTGTGATAAAGCTTGATTGAATTAATGCCAAGTTTATTGTGATGGAGTTGATGGGTCAGAAATATTTTTAACTTCAGTCGCAACTCTGGCAACGATCTCCCAGACACGGTTTCGGAATGTAAGACGTGGAAGTGATTGGGCATGTTGGACACCTGATTGCTAACTGTTCATCAAGGTCTAAAACCGGTATGTAGCAGTGATGATCGTTGGGTGTGGATCTCAACCACTGCCGTATAACCAGTGTTCGTATGAAAATGCTGCTGAGTCAGCAGTTTATACACCCTGTTTAGGAGTGCAGATGAAGTTGTTACACTAGCACTTACGAGGCTCCCAAATGACAGCAGGGGCACCGGAATTGAGAACAGATGCATCAGTTTTCTACTGTGTGATTTAGGCACCAGCTCTCGGGATCGCATGCCAAATGATATGCCATCGATCAATTAATATGGTACAGGGGTCCAGGCCAAGACGGTCGAGTTCAAGACTAGCAGTCGGGGTCCAGTACAGTCTGGCGTCCCTCCTGGACTACGATTTATCGGGCAGAGGGTTTTTGGACTCGGGGACTACTGGGCCTGGAGTAAGCCGAGTGATGCAATGGTGAAGCGAGTGATGCAGCAGTGACTGGCCTTGAATTGGATGTGCTCATCCGCTCCTGTTACAAGGTTCCTTGCCCAGCTTTAATACACAAGAGTTGTATGCTATGTAATCAGTTACGAAGTGAGTAGTTTTCAATCTAAAAAACCCACGATAGGCAGCGGCAACTTCCGCCAAGGCCCGCTAGATTCGCGTTCTGGGCCTTAGGTGTCTTTCCACATGCCCTGCCCTTGATGGCAATGCCGGGCCCTGAAAGACTGCCAGCTGCCCGGACTATTGGGAAGCCTGATGAAGTCTGTAACGTCCCAGATGCTATGATGCAACAGGCGGATTTACGAGTGAGTAGAGTGAGATTTCTTGGAGGGCCTAGGAGGGGTGTACCGGTGACCTCGTTATAGGCCTCATTGCAATATAAACATTGTGTGATAACCGGACACACATTCGTGAAGTCAATATGGGGTAAAGAAAGAAAGGGTCGCTGGAATGCCCATCACAGGAGTCACCGACACGTTTATATTTATTTAGTAAGGTATTCAACCCCAGCACTCACACACACCCTCTCGCCTAGTACACATCCACTACCATATCATAATCTCACCCCAACATAAGCTCATAAATCATAACTGTAGCATCTAGCAGTAGTAGAAACAAACCCTTGCTACCCTATATAACCCAGCATACTTACCACAACCCGGGGATCAACCTATACTTCACCTTTTCACAATATTCATCCCACGTCTTCCCATACTTCGCCTGGCAGCGATCCTCATCCCTAATACATCTCTGCACTAACAGAATTGTCATATAGATAGCATACGTCCAGGGCAGAATCGTAAACTCGCGAGCTGCCCACCCAGCCGCCGCACATCCGGCAAAGCTAAACACTAAATCCGCCGAATAATTCGCGTGTCTCACAATGCCCCACCAGCCGGAACACAACAGGACCGTCTCATGCTGCTTTTCGTCTTCGGTCTTGTACCGCGCCGTGATAAATTCTGGCTTCTTTCCCCAGATCGTGCATTCGCAGTTGGTGCGACGCGCCAAGTCTTTTTGGTGGTTTACCGATCGGAAGATTACGTACGAGCCGATGCCGGTGAGGAGCAGAATGGCAGCGGCGGTGAAGGAGAGCGAGTTGGGGTATAGCGCGAGGTATTGTGCTTGTAAAGTGTACATTGTCGGGAGCCAGACCATGCATCCCCAAGCGAGGTAAAAGCCATAGTGGTCATGGCAGATGTCGATGGTTCGGAGATACCTGGGAAGGGTTAGCGCTGAGGAGAGAGAAAGGTGGGGGCGGGTACCAGTCTTCGTTCACAAAGAAGTCGACGACATAGAAAGCGTGGAGGATGTTGACTATTACCATCGAGTTCGTGATGTATCCGTGAAGCTCGTACTGCCAAGCCATAAACGAGAGGTTACTAGATCATGTCAGCTACCAACACATGTAACAAATCCCACCTCAATAAATGAAATACTCACATCAATGTCCACCCAGCCATCCCCAGACATCCATTGTAGAAGAGTTTGAAGTCGAACCAGTCTCCGATTCTGGGATTCAGCTCAATCCCCATATAGTAGTCGTAGATGATGGACCCGCTGAACTTGAGATCGTCGGCATGTGTTGGCGCGAGATGTGCCTTGAGATACACGACAGCGGCCAAAAAGTACCCGGAAATATTGAAGGTAACCACCAAGGGCTGCCAATTCTTCGCAATGATAGCAGGATCCATTATCCCGATATACACGACGACGGCATACGCGACATGGGTGACAACCCAGGCCAGCAATCCATTGACACGGTACGGTAACAGATGTCCGGCAGGAGTGCGTTGCCCATAACCCGTCTGCGCAGGGAGAAATGCGTACAATGCCACCTGGAAAAGCACCCATGCAGCATATCCTGCCAACACGGGTAGCGAGAACCGAGGTGAATAGCGAGCGGCAAATTCTAGCGGGCCGATATATACGATGGCCTCGAGACAATTCCAGAGGGAAGCTTCGAAGTGTACAAGCGCAATTATGTATATGATGACGAGCACAGGGCAGATGGCGACGATGCCTCCACAGCCGATTACACACGGCCAGGTGCCGACATTGAAGCGTCCCCAGTGGGGGTTGACGTGGTTTTTTCGCACATCTGCTGCAGACTTCTGCTTCATGTTGCCGTCGTTTGAGTGAGGAGAATACCTCCGCCGTTGGACTGATGTAGGCTCGCTCTTGTCGGCCATGGCGGCAGCACGTATCGGTTTGTGGGACGAACGCGAGGCAACGGTGACGAATAGTCTGTTGCGAAGTCTGATGGGGGAACGCTGAATGGAGGGAGAGTATAGAAGAGAGTGTCTGATGGTAGAGGATGGCCGGTGTCTAGTTATGAAGTACGGGTGTAAGGAAGAGAGAGGTAGAGAGAGAGGATATAGAGAGGTGCAGGAGTGCAAGAGCGGGACAAAGAATAAGTACAAGGTTATGTGTGAGAGAGACTTAACGAGGGGGCTATGCGAAAGAATGTTCTGTCCAAAAGAATGAGAAGATTCATGTTTTAACCTATCAGGGAAGAATTAGCTGCATGTTGTACAGAATAAGTTGTTTTGTTGGGTTGTGCGACCACACTATATTCACCAAAATCAAAATTAATACCAGAAAAACAAAGAATACGACACTGAATGCTAGCCGTGCGTCATGTACTTTACAGCCCCAATTCCGACGTGGCCTTCTCATCGACAAGACATTATCTTGTGCCTAGCAACCAGAGCCTCATTCGCAAGCTAATTTCTCGGTGCCTCGTCAGAAGCTCGCTCAGCAAGAGCAGCTTAGAAAGAGCAAGGGAGACGTTTCCTGTGAATTCCCAAATCAATAGATAAATATCAACAATAGCTTACACAAAACCAAAGCAAAAACACTAAGTAGCGGCCAAGTTTTTGAAGTTATATGCCTTTGCGCAATCAAGAGTCAGTTTTGGTGCAGCGTTATAGGGATGTTATTGCCTTCCAACTTAGCAGAGTACAACAACTGCTTGACCCTGCATAACGGCACAAAAGTGCAAGAAAAGTAAAACAAGAATATAAGTATTACAAATTATCACTAATTTGTAGTATTCTACGATGTGTTGAAATATTGATTGCTAGAAGCTTGTATTCTAAAGTATAGGTATATTTGTGATCTTATATACGGCATTCAGAGTATGCCTTGTACGCATGCATGCGCACTCAGCTGGCATCTCCAGCTGAGTCTGGAACGACCATCACCATCGGGAGATCATGATCCCCATCAGCCCAGCTGAAGCTCATAAGCCGTACATCAGGGAGGCGGTCCATATATGCAACACGATGAATAAAATTCTAAATCATGGGTTTTTACATTCTGAAGTATTTTGAGAAGTCAAGGCTGAGACCTCCAGTTACCGCTCTCATAACTACAAAACTGCTATCGGGAAACTGCAGTAGTATTTTCCTTTACGTTGTGATTAGTCGGAGTTGTTCAAGTAGTGATTGAAATACCCTGCACCTCATCGAGGTGGGGTAGTGGGGCTCCTTTAGCGCGTCACCCCAGTCGATGGACTTAAAATTCAACACGTGGCTACCACTGCGGTTTCCAAGCCACTGCTCTACAGAGCAGCGTAAACACCTTAGTTTAATTTGATGTACTCCCTAATAATAGAACTACTTCCGACCCTCTACCACTAACTAGCACTCTTTGTTTGGGAATGCGCTGGCTCGGTTCCGGCGTAGACAGGGCGCTCAATTCGTCGATGCAGTCAATTTTCTTGCCACACCAACCTGGGACGAAGCTCCGAATCGAGCTTTGGCTGCAAAAGTGTCTGTATCCTCCACAACATTCTGATACCCACTTACACCTACCATGACTCCCTGCTGTTAGTCTCTGCATTTCAGCACCTTTCGTGATGAAAACAATCAAGAACTAATAAAAAATAAAAACTGTTGAATTGCCTACCGTACGAAGAGAGCGTAAGATAGAAAAATATACAAGAAAGGTACCATACCTAGGGCCGTACCACCCAGGCCAAGTTTACCGGAGAGAAGAGTACCATAGCCGTAGCCGAGGGTTACCAGACCAGAGGCCAGAGTACCTTTCATCTAATCCCTAACGACCTTAGGGCTAAATCCCTAGTCAATATTCATTGTCGTTTTTTGTTTTAATCATACTGTATTCACTCTACTTAGAGTATGACAGTCCCTTAATCCCCTCCGCCTCCAGGCTGGCCGGTTAGATGGCGGAGCTCCACTCCTGCTACCCTATTCATTGTCGTTTTTGACTAGCTGCTCGCTGGAGATCTACAGCAGTGTCCTTTCTGATGAACCTATACAATACCCTATGAATATCTTAACATTCACTTCACCAGTTTTGCATGCTTCACTACTGTTCCTTAAGATAGGTTCTTTTCACACCTGCTCAGCAACCTTATGTCATGTTGTAGGTCTCCCATTGGTCGATATACATGTTTGGACGGTGCGGATTGATGAGAAGAACAAAATAGTTAGTATTGAGTCTCCGTAAAACCTCAAGTATATTTCCGACTAGTAAACAGAGAGATGAGGCAGCGGAGAGGGCATATCTTGTAGACCGGAGTCTATTTCGACTTCCCGTAGGTAGCCAATCCGGTTTGACTGGGGGTAATGTGGTTCCACTGACATACAGATTAACTAATTACGTTTACCGAGTAGCATATAACATTTAATCAACGCCGATTGAAACTGTTACTACTTACTAGATATTTACTAACTACCAGACGGAGGAAAGAAGTGAGTAGACACCAGCGTCTTGGCACACCTCGCCCACCAATGCAATTACTCCATAACTATGATAACTACACATAAAACTTGATTGAAAGAACATTTACATGCTAAGAGGTGTCTATCAGCAAGTACGGCATGTTCCGTTGATATAAAGAGTAACAACCCACCCATGACATTTGTTTTAGCGAGGCGCGCCAAGTCGTCAGAGTCCACTTTCACTCGTCTGCTGGGAAACAAGACATTCGGTAGAATTTGTTTGATCTGAAACTGCGACTTTTAGCTACCTTCGATCTACTGCTTTGTCATTGCCGTGAGCCGAGACTTTAGCTATGTGCAATACTCGAATAGTGTTTGCTATAAAATGAGCTGTCTTGGGACTGTCTTAGGACATAATTTCAAGGCTATTTCTAGACTGTTAATCCCACGGGCCACGGCGGCAAGATTTACGAAAGCTAGCAAAGACGTACAACTGAACGTCTGGAGTTCCCTGAATACGTTGCTAATCCATTTTGTACTCTTTGTAGCATAACCTAAGTGCAATCATTCCCATGCATGTTTTCAACATTAACTATTGCATATATACTGGGATAATCTGGTACGGCCTTAAATGAGGATACGTGCTTGTACAGGATACGGAGTGATGCGCCTCAGTTAGATAAATGCCTATGAACACGCATGTTGGAGACTGTATATAGACGGCCCTGATGGCCTCGATAGACACAATCAACCATCCACAGTAACATCGACTGTTGAAATATGGAAAGGGAGAACCGTGTGAATAGACTTAAGATACAGAGACTGGAGAGCAGGAGAAAGACTCGAGATATATACAAGGTATTTGGGTGCCTTATGCCCTACCGGCTGTGTGCCTTGACATCAGCTCAGCTGAAGCTCAGCTCGGTCAGGTTCATGCAACATCGACAACGCAGGATCCGACGAGTGATAATACGTGATATATGCCAATGGCATAACAGGATTTCCTCCATTACTGCGTGGGTGCCAACAGTAGAGAACACTAGCCATTGCTACGTCTTGTTCGGCAGTGCCTCTTACTCATACCCAGCGATTCGTTAGATGTCGTATCAATTACCTACAAACCAACCCAGTTGCCAATCTTATAGTCTCCGCTACGTCACAATACTTCTGCACAGCCACCCCAACGTCTTTTACACACATCCCCACCTTGGGGAGATTCTCCGGACAGTTTCAGGTAATTGTTTCACGGCTAATATACCTGCCTCAGTGCTAGGTTAATTGATTGCAATTACTGAAGCGCCATGTAATAGCAAATGACAACAAAAATGATCCAACTGATAGGAGTCAAAATGAAAATAGATTTAGAGACTTTCTCATCAGAGCGCAGCGTTTGTCAGTCTCCTGGGATAGTTAGTTACATAGGCAGCTTCATAGGAAAAATTTGGGTGCCATCATTACTACCACCACCATCATAGGCTACAGCAAATATATTTATAAAATCAAATTTCCAATTTCATTGATCATGGTATGGATCATCTCGTTTAATTATAGCTAGTGAGAATGCACACTCTCATGTTGGTGCCATTTTTATCATTTCTCTAAACTACATAATTTTATGGCGCTTCGGCAATTAACGTAGCGTTGGGACACTGATATTAGCCGTGGAGCAGTTACCTGCAACTATCCAGAGAGGCTTCATAATAAGATAGGTATAGAGATATGATATTGTCAGGATCAAAGCAGATTTGACGGTTAGATTCGATTTCATAGTGGTTAATATATCGGCACAGCACATGCCGAGATGTCGAGATAGTGCACGATTTCGGGAACCAATAAACACTATCTTTCTCCCCACTTAGAGTACAGTACATTGCTCACCGATGGTAACTACCGTCAATGTTTCCCGTGTACACGTCTGCATAGGAAAATTCTTCCACCCTCCACTGCCATTACCGGGCATCCCATTCCTTCACTTACAATTGGTCTGCACCTTCCATTCTGACCCTAGCTGTGCATTGAAATTCTTTTTCAAATCGAGTTTGACACAAATCTCATTTCAGATCATTCTTACCGCCACCGATTCTCGGCGTTAACTTGCCAGCTGCGAATGGAAAGCAGTTCGCGGACATCTATCTGCACAATGAACTGATCAGTGATACTTTGATCTGTGCGCCTGTGGCAATAGGTCTGAGAGATGATGGACATTCGGTGTGATTTGTGGTAGTTTGTAGTATATCTAGCCTACCTTTGCGGACCTGTGCATGTACGTTTGTCGGAATTTGCAAAGTACAGGTTTAAGCTAGGTAACAAACAGTACGAGTAGACAACGGGCATAAGAAAACTTCCTGATTGGCCGATGCATACCGCTATCTCTTGGTCTTGCGATTGAACACGAATGACGACGACGTACAAAGTGCACACACAATATGCATTCGATCGAGTGATGACGTAGCACTAGATATTATCAAAATCTTTGGGGGGTGTTTGCGTACAACTGCATACATGGAATAGAAATCACTCGCCAATCAGTATATTCCAATGCAGCAAATCAGCTATCTTGCATAAGCTGATTCATTATACGAGGCAGTGGTCTGATACGTACCCAGTTAAATCCTGCCATGCGGCTGAACGTCTGGCATAGGTACGCAATAACCTGTAAACAACTAGTTCACTGTCGCGTCGGATGCTGTGCTCAGATCCTTACCCACTTCGTTCTTTCCGTGTGGTTGGATGTTTCAGCAAAGGTTTCCGACTGCGTTTGATTGCAGTTGCCAACAAACAATACGTCACTCACCGCTATTTACCTGCAAGAACTATTTTGTTCAGTCTATATAATTTCCCTTTTTTCATGCGTACACTTTGTAAGATCTGAAAGCTAACTCTCACTACATAGACACGATCCCCAAAGTCTACTCATTTCCATTCCTTAACCTTTCTACACTGAACTGGCTGTAGCTTTGGCACCCACCCTGCCGCAAAATATTATGTTTTCAACACGCTCCTCCGCTGCATTTTCCGATGGGATATTTAGTCGTCACTCTGCCTGTTCGAAGCGCACATATAGTGACCGTCAAAATGATCTAATCGCATTTCTTGCAATTGTCCAACAATGCAATGTCGACTACCTCCCCATCACGTGGCAGCCTGGTCTCGATGATCTCGGTCAGGGTGCAACCGGAACCATAAGCCAATCTGAAGTCATCAAGGACTTATCATTTGCATTTAAGCGGTATAACGACAAAGGAAATACAGACTCCAGAGAATCAGACATGGACTTTCTACCGTTGATGTCAGAGGTACTGATCTTGAGCCAACCCCCTATACAAAAACATCCACATATAGTCAACCTCCTAGGTATTTGCTGGGAAATCAAGCTCACAACGCAGAAAGCCGTGCCTGTCTTGGTCTTTGAAAAAGCATCGTGCGATCTACAACAGTTCTTGAACTCAGACAGTGGAAGGAACATACCCATGGAGGACCGACTCAAATTCTGTGCCGATATTGGAAGCGCGATGATGACTATGCATGCTTATGGTTTGTGAATGCCAGTAGTTTCAACAAGTTCAAGTCTAACATCAACACAGGCGTTATACATGGCGACATCAAGCCACAAAACGTGCTCGTTTTCAACGATGCTACCGGCAGCGCTACAGTTAAGGTGGCCGACTTCGGGTATTCCACTCTTACCGCGAGTGAAGATCTGGGCTCGGATACACAAGGTCCGCAAGGAGGGATATGGCTACCGAAGTCAAGGCCGTGGAATGCTCCAGAGCATAATTTCGAGGAGTTCACAGCCACTGCGGCCAAAAAGGCCGATGTGTATTCCTTTGGTATGCTGTGCCTTTGGATTCTTTTTGGGAGCGCTAATCCTCCACTGAACGGTATGGATCGCATGTCTGGGATTTCGTTTGGCGCACCCGGGCACTTAGAACCCCATACATCGCTTGAGCGGCTCAAAGATAATGATAAAGTGGAATATACTGCATGTGAACTCATTCAATCTGTGTCAAGTTTGAGCGACGAGCATAAGAGTCTTCTGCAGGAATTTTTCAGCATGACCGTTCCCAGTGACCCCGAAAAGCGGACATCTGACATTAGAAAGCTTGTGGAACTGTTGCACCAAGCACGGTGAGTTTCACCTAAGATCATGCTGATAGCAGGAAGTTCACTGACAATTTTAAATTCAGAGCTGGGATACAAAACTTTATTCCACTTATGGTGCCACTTGGTATCGCTTGGGGCTGGTTAAGGGAATCGGCTAGCTGGATAGCTAAAACATTGACGAATACCATCACACCATTTAAGGTGGCGCCGAAGTTTCTATCAAATGCAGATTTCCGGGTAATTATATATCCATTCCCATATTTCTCCAAAATACTCCGCTGAATACTATTATCCAAGATCGCCGAAAACCTTGCCGACTTCGTTGCGACCGACTACCGAGTGCGGATTCAAATTAAAGATAGCCTTGAAAAACGTTATCTCAGGGATCCAAAACAAAGTTTGACTACCCACATCGCATTCCAGATTGCATTTTGCTATCTGATTGGATTTGGGACCAAGGCAGATAGCCAAGAATCTCGTGAATGGCTAGAAAAAAGTGGTAAACAACTCGACGATTTAAGAATTGAAAAAAACGCGGTACAGCCAGCGCACTGGAGGAGTAGGAGGATGCGCGACTTAGATGGGTTTTTATCGGTGGTGGATATTATCCACGAATATAGAACAGGGGGATTAAACCAACTAGAGGAAGCCCGGATAGAGTACGAAAGAGAGGTTGGAGATATGACGCGAGAGTTTGGAGAGCTCCACTTCATACCATTGGCCTTGAACGCAACCTTCGCCGATCTGCTGGATCAATTAGGACAAGTTGAGGAATCAAAAGTGCTGCGAATGCGGATCAGAAACGGAATAGAACAAACAAAAGGAATTAGTCTTCCAGATACCTGGACCAGCATGGAAAAGCTCTCAGCGACATACCATGACGAGGGAAATTGGAAAGAAGCCGAGGCGCTGCATGCACAGCTCATGAAGGAGAAAATGCGGGTATTCGGCCGAGAGCATCCTGCTACTTTGACCTGCATGGATCGTCTTGCATTGACATACAGAAACCAGGGGCAATGGAAAGAGGCTGAGGTACTGGGGATTAAAGTCCTGGAGGCGAGACAGAGGGTAATTGGCCAAGACCATGAAGATACCTTGACCGGCATGATCAACCTCGCATCGACATACAGTTCCCAAGGACGATTAAAGGAAGCCGAGGGACTGGAGGCCCAGGTAATGGAGATGCGTAAGAGGGTGCTTGGGGAAAAGCATCCTGCTACCTTGTTGGCCATGAGTAACCTTGCATTAACATACACGAACCAGGGGCGATTGAAGGAGGCCGAGGTGCTATTTGTGCAGGTCTTGAAGACGGAAAAGAGGGTATTTGACACAGATTACCCAGATAAGTTGACCACGATGGGTAACCTTGCAATGACATACACAAACCAGGGGCGATGGAAGGAGGCAGAAGAGTTGGAAGTGGAAGTGTTAGAGACGGAAAAGAGAGTACTCGGCAAAGATCATCAAAATACCTTGGCCAGCATGAACAACCTCGCGTCAACATACCAGAACCAGGGACGATGGAAGGAGGCCGAAGAGTTGGGGGTGCAGGTCGTGGAGGCGTTCAAGAGAGTACTCGGCAAAGAGCATCCAGATACCCTGACCAGCATGAGCAACCTCGCATCCACATTTTCTAAACAAGGTCTATGGAAGGAGGCCGAGAAGCTGCAAGTACAGGTCTTGGAGACGGAAAAGAGGATACTCGGCGAAGAGCATCCAGATAACTTGACCAATATGGGTAACCTTGCATTAACATATACGAACCAGGGGCGATGGAAGGAGGCAGAAAAGCTACAAGTGCAGGTCTTGGAGATGGAAAAGAGGGTACTCGGCAAAGATCACCCAGATACCTTGATAAGCATGAGCAACCTCGCGTTCACATACATGAGGCAGGAGAGGTTAGGGGAGGCTGAGAAACTGGAGGTGCAGGCGATGGAGACGCGAAAGAGGGTACTCGGCAAAGAGCACCCTGCTACCTTGTGCGGTATGGGCAATCTCGGGTTGATATTCCAAAAACAGAAGCGATGGCGGGAGGCGGAGGAGCTGGAAGTGCACGTCATGGAGGCGAGAAAGAGAGTACTCGGCCTCGAGCATCCAGAGACTTTGGCAAGCATCGCCAACCTCGCACACACTTATAATCATCGAGGGCGCACGGAAGAAGCTAAAGAAATGATGATGCAACTATCTGCTCTTCATTCTCGTAGACTTGGAGAAGACAATAGGCATGCAGAGAATTTGGCATCATCCTCGCGATGAATCTTGTTATTGAGGTACTTATTCCTTCAACAGCACCACAAATGAATCTCCAAGACCGAGAGTTTCGAACTGACTTAGTGTAAACTTCAGAAATTAATCCTCCATTATTATCGGGCAGATACTCGAAGTTTAAGCGGATGCGTGTCCTCAGAAGCCTGAGTTCGGTATTGTGGTCTGCTGGTCGGGGTGTGGCTATGGTTCTCTTTCACATTTTAAGGGTGGTGACACTGGATGGACTTTTGGGATTACTAGTTTTCTTCAGTTTTCGGTTTTGGCGAGGCAGTTTGGAGGCTAAGACAGGGAGGAAGTGGGAGAATGATAGATGATGATGGTTTGAGCTCATTAGTCGTGTAGTTAGGCATCAGGTAGTCAATGTTTTTGTTCGGTATCTGTTTGTTCGGTATGCATCTGTTTGTAACTTTAAAAATGTAGGTCCGTGATGTTGAAGTAACCGTTTTAATACATCCCCCGCTACGGGGTAAAGCCTGGCCTATTAAATACCGGGGTGGTGATCATATCAAGCGGAGCGCGGGTTGAGAGGGCGAGAGTGAGGAGGTGAACCGACCAGCCTGCAATGAGACGAGAGGGGGAAGGGGTCGGAGTGGGACTTGTGTGCAGTATTATGGTTAGTTCGGGAGTGAGAGGAAGGAGGCAGCGGTGAGGAGGAGGGTAAGGATGTACAGACAGGTGCGCGGGGAGATGTTTGGGTTATGGAGGGAGAGAATGGAAGTTATTATTGGGAACGCTACGAATTATACCATGCAGGAGGGTGAGGCTGGATGTATAGGAAGGCAGCTGCGTCATCGGCTGGACGAATGCTAACCATGAGAAAGGATTTGTGTTCAAATGTGGTAAGCCAGAACCTAGGGTGAGGTCTTGGTCCGTGGTACTGAATTTAGGAAGTTCAGTGGGATGGTAGTAAGTTGTAGTTGGGGGCGGCGGTGACATACCGATCGCGAGTGACTAGCGACTCCAATTCACCATGTCAGGTTAGCGAGGTGAACATCTTAGTCGAGGTGGACAAACCCGTTAACATTGAGACTGAGACTGAATCCTCGATTGCCAGTTCATTCCAAGTGACATGTACCTACAACAAAGCAATTGAGATCGGTGGTGCGTAATAGCTTTTAGGGCGCTAGTGGCAAAGTTTAATTATTAGGCGGCTAGCCCCCTGCCTAGTTACCCCCTGTCTAGTTAGAGCCACTAAAATTTTACGCACAGTTATTGTAACCCCTGTACTCTACAGGATTCTACGCAAGTTCACTGCAGATACACTACACATCCATGGCTGGCTTTGCAGGAAGTGTATATTATGAAGCAGCCCAGTCCATGTTATCTGAGGGGCGTAGATCTCAACCGGGAATTTAATCCGCTCATTATATAGCTTGCTGTTTATGTACTATGTTTCCGTAGTGCATAGATTCATAAGCGTTAAATATCTCATCCGCTGGCTTCTCCAGCCGGTGAAACACGGCTAGTATGAACCTCCAATACTCGAGGTTTATATCCGTTCTTTTCTTCTTTCATTTCTATTCTATCTATCTTTCAATTTTTCATTTGTCAGCGGGGATGAAGGGTCGCGGGGGGGGGGAGCTCCGCCATCTAGCCGGCTCGCCCGGAGGCGGAGGGGGTTTTAGGTCCTGTCATACTCTAGTAAGAGTGAACACAGTATGAATAAACAACAACAACAACCTCCAATACTCCAGTAGTTAAACTAACCTGTGCAATTTCTGTTTGGCGCGCGCAAGTACCAACCAACGGACGGCACTATGCACGTTATCACACTGCCCAGGACAATATACATGCATACTCTACACAGGCCAATCGGATGGGTAATGATATCTATCTGAGATTGTTATATATTCATACACCACACCCCGACTTGATCCTCCTACGATTGACAATATTTGTATCGTGTCACTTCCACCGCGATGAAAATTTGGCGAATCGCCAGTAAAACGCACAGAAGGAAAAGAAATTTGTACAGGGTTGGAATCGGACAGGCGTATTGCATTGATTCTTCGATCTTGGGTGGTGAAAAAATAGTACTGAGGCATGAATTAAAGTTAGAGGCCGCTAGACCAGAAGTCTGAAGATCGTCAAAATCCGCCATTTGGTTGAGTTATTGGAGATTCTCAAAGTTTAACAATTCAGCAATCGGAGGACCGATTGCAGCGTACTTAGTTCTCACATAAATTCTTGCTTGTGTCACTGAAGAATGTTAACCCCGTTCCATGAGATATCTATCCCTAACTCCATCACGAAGATAACAATTTCAAATAAATCCTCTTGAGTTGGGGTTTTGAGAGTTCCTTTGGCGCGGAACGAAGTATTAGAGAGCTACCGAACCTTGTATCTAAACTGAGTGTTGAGTCGGACTCGGAACCGACATCTATCCCTTCGCCGGTATTGGGCCCACGAAAGGGCCCACTTTCGCATACGCTGCGCCTTGTCGCTTATAACAACACAGCCACCCACTTAAACCCCCCCCTAGAATATTATGAATTGAAAGATAACTAGTAGAAGCTTCTATTTAC
>Ga0307515_10005525_pt1 | contig 25589 bp, 26 predicted proteins | sample 17_EM_MG_FD_194513 | JGI IMG/M metagenome (GOLD analysis project Ga0307515, IMG submission 194513) | Populus trichocarpa ectomycorrhiza microbial communities from riparian zone in the Pacific Northwest, United States - 17_EM | ecosystem: Host-associated > Plants > Roots > Unclassified | place... | reverse complement strand
GTCGCAGCTATTTGTTTCTGGCGCGGCGCCTATCGCTTCGGGCCTGCCTTGAGCGAGACATCCGGAAACATCGAGCTGTCGAAGACCGCCGCGATCGAAGCAACGGCGCGCCTGCTGCGCCTGTCGGGCAACGATGGCCGGATGACGGGACAGTTCGTGCTTCATCTGCTTGCGGACAAGGCGCAACTGCTTTTCGGCCCCGGAGCCGGAAACGAGGCGGGCATAGCGCGGCTGTTTCAGCGCATGGGGCGTCGCGATAAAGCAACCGCGCAGGCATTGCACGCCGCAGCCGAGGCGCTGATCGAACGGGGACATGCCATGACGCGGTCAGATCTGCATCGCAATCTCGAGACATTCAGAAAATTGCTAGGGAGCATAGACCTTGGATCTAGGTGAATTTCGCAATCTTATCGCTACGGTTCGCGGCGAAATCGGCAAGGTGGTGCAGGGGCAGGATGCGATTATCGATCTCGTCCTGATCTCGATCTTTGCCGGCGGGCACTGCCTCGTCGAAGGGCCTCCCGGCACGGCCAAAACCCTGCTTGCCCGGTCGGTCTCCGCCGCCATGGCGCTGCAATATCGTCGTATCCAGGTCACGCCTGACCTGATGCCCAGCGATGTCTTGGGCGTTAATCTCTTCAATTTCCAGACCAATCAGTTCCACCTGACCAAGGGCCCGGTCTTTACCGACATTCTTCTCGCCGATGAGATCAATCGAGCCCCGCCGAAGACGCAATCCGCCTTGCTTCAGGCGATGAACGAGCGACTGGTGACGATCGACGGGACCGATTATTCTCTGGGGCCGGACTTCTTCGTGCTTGCCACGCAGAACCCGATCGAACAGCACGGCACCTATCCTCTGCCCGAAGCGCAGCTCGATCGCTTCCTGTTCAAGCTTGTCGTCGATTTTCCCGACCGCGATACGGAAATTGCCATTCTGTCCAGACATGCGGATCAGGCGCTGAAATCGGATCTGCGCAATGCCGGCATCCGTCCGCTCGTCACGAGCGCCGCGCTCGCCGAGGGACGCGCGCTGATCGATGCGATCCATCTGGACAACACGATCCTGACCTACGTCGTCGACCTGGTGCGCGCCACGCGTTCCGATCCCGACATTCTCTACGGCGCATCCACCCGCGCAGCCGACGCTCTTGCAGCGGCCGTGCGCGTGCGGGCAGCTTTTGAAGGAAGGGACTACGGCTTGCCGGATGATGTTCAGGCATTGCTGGTGCCTGCTTTGCGTCACCGCATCGTTCTTTCGCCGTCTGCGGAAATTGACGGCCGCACGCCGGATGAGGTGCTGCGCAATATCATAAACCGCGTGGATGCGCCTCGTTAAATGCGGCCATCCTCGTATCTGATCGCGCTTGTTCTGTTTTTGGCTGCGGTGACGGTTTTCGTCAGCGTCTGGTGGCGCGACATGAGCTACCCGCTGCTCGGCCTATGGGTCGCGCTTGCGGCATTGACGGCAGGCGATCTGGCAATGTCGGCTCTATCGGGCCGGATGACGCTCGAATTCGATCTGCCGCCGCAAGGCTTTGTCGGCCACACCGCCGCGTTCACGGTCGGCATAAGCCGGCGGAAGGGCGCGCTGCCTCAGAAAATCGAAATCCGGCTCGATCTCGCTCCCGAGCTTGTCGTCGGCGAAATCGGATGGCTCAACCCTGCATCGGGTGCCGGAGAAGAACAGGTCAAGGCCTCTCTGGATCTTCATCTGACCCGGAGGGGACGATACGCGGTCAACGACCTGTGGCTGAAGTGGCCATCGCGATTGAGGCTGCTCGAGATCATCGCGCGCATGCAGGTGGGGAAAGAGATCGCCGTCCAGCCAGACATATCGCCCGTGCTGTCAGGAGCGATCAAGACCCAGATCCTGCCGCTGGAGGCCGGCCAGAAGGATTTGCGCTTGCGCGGCGAGGGATCGGAATTCCACCAGCTGCGTGAGTTTGCCAGCGGCATGGATCCGCGTAGCATCGATTGGAAGCGGTCGGCGCGCATGCGCAGTCTCGTCGTGCGCGAGATGAGGGCCGAACGAAACCACCAGATCATCCTGTGCGTCGATTCCGGGCGGCTCATGGCCGAGCAGCTTGCCGGCTTCACGAAGCTCGATCGCGCCATCAATGCAGCGCTCGCCATGTGCTGGGGCGCAGGCCTCGCCGGGGATCTCGTGGGCTTTTACAGCTTCGACAGCCGTCCGCGCCTGTTCGTGCCGGCCCTGCCTGGGCGCGCAGCCTTTCCGCGGCTGCAGACGGTTTGCGCCGGGCTGCGCTACGAAACCCAGGAGACCAACCATACGCTGGGACTGACCCATCTGTCGGGACGTCTAAAGCGACGTTCGCTGATTGTGATATTCTCCGATTTCGTCGACACCATCACGGCGGAGCTGATGATCGAGAACATACAGGTGCTCGCCCGGCATCATTTCATCGTCTATGTCGCCTTGCGCGATCCGATGCTGGCAAAGCTCATCGAACCCGAGGAAACGACGCTCGATGCCGTCGCCCGCTCGGTTGCGGCGCGCCAGATCCTTCACGAGAGGCGCGCCGTTATGGAAAAGCTGGCGCGTCTCGGCGTGCTTTGCCTCGACAGCACACCGGAGGCACTGACCTCGGATCTCATTGCGCGCTACATCGAAATCAAATCCCGTGAGATGATATGATGGATATCGGTATCGACGGCAGGATCGATAAGGGTGCTGCGGCGACTGTCGGCGCTGTTCAGAACGATACGCTTCGTTCGGCCCGCTTCCGGCTGGAGCGCGAGGCACACTGGCGTCAACTGGACGCACTCGTGACGCGTGCCGAGAAAGGTGGCGCAGCCACGCTTGGCTATGATGAGGTCCGCAATCTTGCCGCCGGATACAGGCAGGCGATGAATTCGCTGAGCGTGGCGCGCGATATTTCTCTCGATCGCGCCCTGATCGCCTATCTGGAAAGCCTCTGCGCCCGGGCCTATCTCGTCGTCTACGCCCCGCAGGAAAGCCTGGGCGGTCTGATGACACGCCTGCTGTTGCACGGCATTCCCCAGGCAGTGCGCCGCTCGGCCCTGCCTCTGTTCATCGGCTTCCTGGCGCTCGTTCTCGGCGCTTTGGCCGGATACAGGCTCTGCAGCAGCGATCCGAGCTGGTTCTACACCTTCGTGCCGCCCGAGATGGCCGATCAGCGCACGCCGGATGCCTCGGCCGACTATCTGCGCTCGACGATCTACGGCAATGAACGGCACGAGAGCGATGGGCTTGCCGCCTTCTCGGCATTTCTCTTTTCCCACAATACCGGGATTGCCGTGCTGATCTTTGCGCTCGGCGTCTTCGTGTCGGTGCCGAGCTTCATCCTGACCTTCTACAATGGCCTGATCCTCGGTGCGTTTTTCGTGATGTTCCAGCAGAGGGGGCTGGGTTACGACGTCTTCGCCTGGCTCTCCATTCACGGCGTGACCGAGCTTGCTGCCATCTCCATTGCCTGTGCCGGCGGGGCAGGGCTCGGGCTTGCCGTGCTTCTTCCAGGCGCGCGAACCCGCCGGGAGGCGCTGCGCCATCAGGCGCATGATGCCGTCAAGCTCGCGATCCTGGCGGCGCTGATGCTTGTCGTGGCGGCCTTCATCGAGGGCTTCCTGCGCCAACTGGTGCAGGAGCCGGTCTGGCGGCTGGTGATCGGTTGGGGCATGGGTGCCTTCTGGGTTGGCTGGCTGCTGCTTGGAGGGCGCGAGAGCAAAGCTTCGCGCGGGGCTGTGCAATGAAACAGCCAAAGCAATCGGACCAGACAGTCAAGGACGGCAAACGCATCATGCCGTTCATCCCACCGGAGGGCGTTCCGATCAGTTTCGCGATCGCCTCGATCGGCAGCCGTTTGGGCGCGCAAATCCTCGACATCATATTCATCTTCATCGTTTTCTTCATTTTGGGGATCGTCGCCTACGCAGCGGGGTTGGCCTCGACGGGCACGCAGACGCTGTTCATGTTGCTGGGTTTTTTGCTGCGAACGCCCTATTATGCTCTCTCGGAGCTGATCTGGAACGGGCGCACGCTCGGGAAAAGGATAACGGGTATCCGCGTCATCAACGTCGATGGCCGGCGCCTGACCCCGCATCAGGTGACCGCGCGCAACCTGATGAAAGAGGTGGAGATCTTCACCCCCGCCGCCCTCCTGTTTGCGATCGGCTCGCAATCCCCATGGCAAGACGGCCTAACAATCGTCTGGCTTCTGGCGGTCGTGATCGTCCCGCTCGCCAACCGACGCAGGCAGCGGATCGGCGACATCATCGCCGGCACTCTGGTGGTCGACAATCCGCGTTCCGTGCTGCTGTCCGACCTCGCACTGTCTGCTACTCTATCGTCGCAGGCGGGATTCGAATTCTTGCCGGAACATCTCGACGTCTATGGGAAATATGAGCTGCAGACGCTGGAGGACGTGCTTCGCGACACGACGAAGAGTTTCAAGAACGAAGAGATCGTTCGGATCGTGCGAACCATCACCAGAAAGATCCGGTATCCGGATGCGGTAAAGTCCGGCCAGGAGCTGCTTTTCCTGAAGGACTTCTACCGCGCACAGCGCGAGCATCTGGAGAGCCTGAAGCTTTTTGGAACGCTTCGCGAAAACAAATATCATGAGCATACGCGGACGGAGGCGAAGAAACTTGTTTGAGGCGAGTTGGATGGTTTCGTCTCGAATGCGGCCATTCGTTACGCATCAAATGATGAGAGAGCGGTGGCATCCGATGAATATCGCCAAGTGCACATCAAAATTATAACCGGCAATAGTGGGATCAGGTGCGTCTTGTTGAAGTCACTTTTCTTGAATTGGTATTTCCCGCCCGTACCTGTGCTTTTTGCGCTTGGCGGTCTTTGGATCATGTTTCGCGAAAACCCAAGGACCTGGTTTTCCGCGGTCACGAGCGTTGCGGTTTTAGCGTACCTCTATGCCAACATTTTTGTCATTTATTTTAGCAGGTCACCGATTTCGATGTTCGTGGCCGTACTGGCAACAGCAGTCCCTTGTCTATGCTTGTCGCTATTTTTGATACAGAGGCTGCGCGTCAAGTCCATCGGCAATCCGGAATTCTCTGGTGCGAAAGCGATACTATACGCAACCTGCGGACTTGTTGTCGCGTCGTTAGTTACTTATGGCGCGGCATACGTCCCCGCACATTGCTCCAACGCAAAGTGCGAGGTCGGCGTCAGTTTGTTCGGGCCTCTCGATTATGCCATTGTCTGGGGAACCTGCTTGTGGAGCGGATTGATGGCCTCAATGTCTCTTCTGGCCCTATATGCTGTCGTTAGCGGGCGGTGGGGGTGGCGCGAAGAATTTTGAACGACTTTCCTCATTGAGCTGACGACAATTCTTCAGCTTAACTGCACCTCATTGTCTTCTGCGAGGGTTCAGTCAGTGCCTTCCAGTTTCGGAGATCAGCGAACGATTCGAGGAGCCTAGATCAAACATCTAAGGCAGAAACAGCACGTTGTACTGATCGAAATCGCCGGGCAGGTCGCGGACTTTCATTTCCTCTTCGCGATCCTCGAAGACCACGAGACAATCCTCGTAGAAGCCGGCGAGCATTGATATGAAGGTTTTCGTTCCCTCCGGGCCGTAAAAGAGCGGCGTGAACTCCATGTAGAGCGGCACCCGGCGGGCAAGCAGCGGCTGCATCGACCGGCAGGCGACCGGCTCGTAGCCTTCGATATCCATCCAGACGAGGCCGATCGAGGCCGGGTCGACCGAAAGGCCGGCGAGGATCTCGGGAACCGGCTTCACCGGTACGCTGATCTTCTTATCCCTGGGGCTCTGGCGGATGGCGCTGCTCTTGCCGTGATTGTCGCCGTTGAGGAAAAAGTCGATCTCGCCTTCGGTCTCGCCGGCGGCGCAGTTGACGAGCCGGACCTTCTCCTCCAGCCGGTTCTGGCGGATGTTGAGGGCAAGCAGCGGGAAATTGCGCGGGTCGGGCTCGATGCTGACGATATGGGCATAAGTGCCGCTCAGCGCGAAATAGATGGTCTGGGTGCCGATATTGCCGCCGATCTCGAGCAGCGTCGTATCCTTTCGCAGCAGGCCGCGCTCGCGCAGGATGACGATGAGGCGATCGACGGCCTCGCGCTCGAAATGGCCCTTCCGGAAGACCTTGCGGCCGATATAGTCGGCGGGCGAGAAGGTCATCAGGTGGTCGCCGGCGTCAACGGTCATCGAGACGACACGCGGGCCGATATTCTCGATCAGCAGGCGGCGGCCGAAACGGGTGTCGAAGAAGCGCGAGGCTGCGGCATTGCGCGCCTTTCGCAGGCGGCGCTTCCAGTATTTGGCGGTCAGCCAGGGCTTGCCGGCCATCAATCTTTTCCTTCGAGCGGTTCTGCCGCTTTCTCTCTCGGAATGACGTAGACTTTCAAGGGCAGAGCCCGGCCGCGCACATTGATTTCACGGCTTTCGATGCCGGTGAGATCGGCGCCGGAAAGGCTCGCCACCGGCTCGGAGATGACGATCGCCGCCTCGAATTCCTTGGCGGCAGTCTCGAGCCGGCTCGCAACATTCACGGTATCGCCGATGGCGGTCATGCTGCGCACCCGGCCATATCCCATCGTGCCGACGACAGCCGGACCGGTGTGAATGCCGATCGCGATGCGCAGCGGCAGCGCCAGTTCGTCGGCAAGCTCGGCGGCGAGCTTCTCGATCTCCGCGACGATCACCGCCGCTGCCGAGAGAGCCTGGCGGCAGGCCGCCTCGGGTGTACTGTTCAGGCCGAAAAGCGCCATGGCGCCGTCGCCGATGAACTTGTCGAGTCGCCCGCCCGTCTGCTCCACGGCCTTGCCGATAATGGCGAAGTAGCGGTTCAGCAGGAAGACGACGTCGAAGGGCAGGCGGGTTTCCGTCATCGTGGTGAAATGGCGGATATCGACGAAGAGCACGGCGATCTCGCGCTCGCGGCCGGGGCTCGTCTCCTGGCTGTTGGCGGGAAGCGCAGCCTCGACCGCCGGCACGAGAAGCGGTGCGACAGTGACATCGCCGTTCGGACGAAGCTGGCAGGCGAGCCGGACATCCGGGCCTGCATTGATGCGCCTCAGCGTCGTCTGTTCCATCTTGTCAGGTGCCGGCAGGCTTTCGTAATCGCCGAGGACCTGCACCCGGCAGGTGGAGCACTGGCCCTTGCCACCACAGACCGAATAATGCGGCAGGCCGCCGAGCCGGCTTGCTTCCAGCACCGTGAAGCCACGCGGTACGCGGATCACCTCGCCGCCTGGATAATGCACGGCAACCTGGTCGAGCCTCTCCTTCAGCTTGCGCCGGGCGCGAGCGGCAACGACGATGAGGAGCGAGACCGAAAAGGCGCCGTAGAACCCGGCGCGGATCGTCGCGACCTGGACGAGAACCTGCGGATCCGAAGCATAGTGCGTGTTGGCGGCCTCCTTGTAAGGGTTGACCGCGATTGACTGCTGGTAGGAAGGGTCGGCGAGCGTGCGTCCCATTTCGACGAAGCCGAGCAGCGAGAGCACCGGCACGAGGATCGCAAGCGCCAGCAGCAGCGGTGCGAAATCAGGATACCAAGGGCGGTAGCGCAGCCAGAAATGAATGCCGATACAGCCGTGGATCCAGACGGCGACGACGCCGAGCATCTGCCGCACACCGTTCGCCGGCGCCCTGATCCAGAGCAGGCTGACAATCGTCTCGTAATCGTCGACATAACCATAGAAGTCACGGGCGATGCGCGTGCCGATGACATGATCGATAAGAAGCAACGGGATCAGCAGGCCGAGCACGATCTGGGCCGCTTCCCCCTTTGGCATGACGAGGCTGCGGCGCAGGTAGATGGCGCGCAGCACCAGCGCGATATGGATGAGGACCGACGAGTAGAACACGACGGTGCCGACGGGATTTCGCCAGATGGTGACGAAAAGGCCCCTGGCCTTGTCGGCGGCGGCGACCGAAACCAGCCCGACGGCATGGTTCGACAGATGCAGCAGGACGAAGATGAAAATGACGAGGCCGGAACCGAGCCTCGCCCTTCTGATCGAACGTTCCGAAAAAATCCCTGTGGCCGAGACCGTCGTCATCCATTCCCGTTCTTGTCGATGTAACCGCAGACCCATAAAGATTGGGAAAGAGGCGGAATTGCTTCGATCGCCAGCATATTCCATATGTTTATGCGCAAGTTTTAAGGAAAGGGACAATAGCGGAATTTTTCACAATAGGCGGGACCGCCGATTGGAAACAGTGTGTCTTACGTGAGGTATCCCGATGCGGGTGGCTTTTTACGCGCCGATGAAGTCGCCGAACCATCCGGTGCCGTCAGGCGACCGGCTGATGGCGCGGCTGTTGATCCGGGCGCTGGAGCTTGCCGGCTATCATGTGGACGTCGTTTCCGAATTCCGCACCTATGCCGCGACACCGGAGGCGGCAGCGGGACTTGAGCCCGTCATCCGCGCCGAACTGGAGCGGCTGCGGCTGAGATGGAAAGACGCGCCGCGGCCGGAGCTCTGGTTCTGCTACCATCCCTATTACAAGTCGCCCGATCCTTTCGGGCCTGCCATCTCTGCCGAACTCGCCATTCCCTATGTCACTGCCGAGGCCTCCTATGCAGCAAAACGTGACAAGACAGGTTGGGCGGCCATACAGAAGCCGGTCGGCGAGGCGATCGTGCGGGCGGCGGTCAATATCAGCTTCACCGACCGCGATCAGGCAGGGCTTTCGGCGGCCTTTCCGCAGGCGCGGCTTGCCGGACTGAAACCCTTCATCGACACGGCGCTCTTCGAGGCAGTTTCGCCGACACCCGATCCGCGCCGGCTGATGGCGGTCGCAATGATGCGAGCCGGCGACAAGATGGACAGTTATGCGATGCTTGCGAGAGCATTGCGGCTGATCGAAGACCGGCCCTGGACGCTTGCCATAGTCGGCGACGGTCCGATGCGGGAAGAGGTGCAGGCGCTGTTTGCCGGTCTTGCGCCCGGCCGCATCGAATGGCTGGGTGAGCGAAATACCGGCGAGATTGCCGCATTGCTCGGGCGCGGCGGCATCTATGTCTGGCCCGGCTGCGGTGAGGCCTACGGCCTTGCTTATCTGGAGGCTCAGGCCGCCGGCCTGCCGGTCGTGGCGCAGGAAACGGCGGGCGTGCCCGATGTGGTCGAGGTCGGTGTGACCGGCCTGCTGACAAAGGACGGTGATGTCGCCACCTATGCCGAGGCCGTGGCGGCGTTGCTCGACAACCGCGAGAGGCGCGACGCCATGGGCCAGGCGGCGCGGCGCTTTGTGCTCGGGGAACGTTCGCTGGCGGTCGCCGCACAGGCGCTGGGCAGGATTTTGCGAGAGAATGCAGGAGTGAAGCGATGACCGACCGGATGACCTGGGAACCCTTGCGCCATGAGCTCGACCGCTGGCAGGCGGCCGGCCGCGTGGCGCGGTTCTGGCTGCGGGACGACGATGCCGTCGAGCCGACGCCGGCGCTGGAGAGGCTGCTGGCGCTGACGGATGAAAACGAGGTTCCGCTGACGCTCGCCGTCATTCCCGGCCTGACCGGGGAGGCGTTGGCATCACGGTTGGCGGCGGAAGCAACCGTCGCTGTGACGGTGCATGGCTGGTCCCACAAAAACCATGCAGGACCGGAGGGCAAAAAGCAGGAACTCGGCGGTGAGCGGCCGGCGGAAGCCGTGCTCGGCGAGCTTCGTGAAGGATTCCTGCTGCTGGAGCGGCTGCATCCGGCCCGCTTCCTGCCGCTGCTGGTGCCGCCGTGGAACCGGATCGACGCGGCCCTGATCCCGGCGCTGCCGGGGCTCGGCTTTGCCGCGCTTTCGGTCTACGGCCGAGCAAGGCAGGGTGGCCCGATGCCGCTTCTCAACACCCATGTCGATATTATCGACTGGCAGGGCACGCGCGGCGGCCGGAGCGAGACGGAACTGGTGGCGGAGCTGGTAGCGGAACTTCGCGACCGCTTTGCCGGCAGCGACGAGCCCTTCGGCGTGCTGACCCATCATCTGGTGCATGATGCGGCCGCATGGGACTTCCTGTCGGCACTGTTTGCGGCGACGGGCCGGCATCCAGCCGTCCACTGGTCGCCGGCGGCCATGCTTCTGCAAAGCTAGATATCGACGATCTGATTGTCGCGGGCGGCAAAGGCGCCGGCAAAGGCGGCTTGCGCCTGCGTTTCCATCTGCGAAAGCTGTTCGTCCGTGCGGGAAGGGGCATGGTGGAACAGGGCGAAACGCTTGGAGCCGGCCATCTTTGCAAGCTCGGTGCCGTGCTGCCAGGTCGAATGGCCGAAGCCCTTGAAGCGCTGCATCTCGTCTTCATTGTAGGTGCAGTCGTAGACGACGAGATCGGCGTCCTTCATCATCTCAAGCGAGACCGGATCGTAGCTGCCGGGAATGTGCTCGATATCGTAGATAAGCGCGACGGAGCGGCCCTGCCATTCGATGCGGTAGCCGATGGCGCCGCCCGGATGGTTCAGCATGAAGGTCTTGATCGAAACGCCGTCCTGCGGGCTCAATACCTGGCCGGCATGGAAGTCGCGGAAATTCATCGTCGCCTGGCAGATATCGGTCTTCACCGGAAACCACGGCGGGCTGATGAACTGTTCGACCATTTCCCGTGTGCTCATCTTGCCGTCGAGATGCCCGGACCAGATGTTGAGGTTGATCGAGGGATAGTAGATCGCCTTGAAGAAGGGCAGGCCGATGATGTGGTCGTAGTGACAGTGGCTGAAGAACAGATCGACATCGCTGACGCCGTCGGCGATCATCGACAAGCCCGCTTCGCGCAGGCCAGAACCGGCATCGAAGATCATCCGATGCTTTCCGCAGCGGATTTCGATGCAGGCAGTGTTCCCGCCGTAGCGGTCGAACTCGGGGCCGGACACGGGAATACTGCCGCGGACGCCCCAAAACTTTACCTGAAACAGTTCTTTCGTCATCGTTCTTCAAACCGGCTTTCCCGCATCGCCATCGTAGTCATTGTTTCTCTCGATGCGAAGCTGCAGAATTCCACGGGTTTGCCTGTATCCCCTCTCATTCTCCTAACCGCTAGCGGAAGAAGAAGTAGATTTTCCTAAGCAATCGGCTTTTGCTTCGGAAAGCAACCCGGTATGGTTGGTTTTCGGTAAATGGGTTGCCGGGGCGAGGGACATTTTCCCGCAGGTCATGCCTATTAGATGGTTGCGCGCGATTGAAAAAACAATTGCCGCCCCTTCGCACCGAAATTCGGCCGGTAAACTCCACGTTTACGGCTGGATGACGCGGCGCGACAATATCGCCACGCTACGGGCTAAAGCGAGGCGGTAATCCCTCCGTCGACCATCAGCATGTGGCCGTTAACGAAGGATGATGCGTCCGATGCGAGGAAGACGGCCGCACCGACCAGCTCCTTGACCTCGCCCCATCGGCCGGCCGGTGTGCGGGTTTCCAGCCAGGCGGAAAATTTCGGATCGTCGACGAGTGCCTGGTTGAGCGGTGTCTTGAAATAGCCAGGCGCGATCGCATTGACCTGCAGGCCATGTTTGGCCCAGTCGGTCGCCATACCGCGCGTGAGGTTCCGGACCGCGCCCTTGGTCGCCGTGTAGGGCGCGATGCCGGGGCGGGCGAGTTCGGCCTGGACGGAGGCGATGTTGATGATCTTGCCGCGGCCGCGTGATATCATCGCCTGGGCGACCGGCTGGCTGACATAGAACAGGCTGGAGACGTTGGTCTTGAAGATCTCGTCCCATTTATCGACCGGGAAGGATTCGAGCGGCGCGCGGAACTGCATGCCGGCATTGTTGACGAGGATGTCGATCGGGCCGATCTCCGCCTCGATATAAGCGATGGCGGTGCGGCTCGCTTCGGCATCGGTCACATCGAAGGCGGCACTGACGGCGTGGCGGTTGCTGCGCCGGATATCCTCGGCGGCGGTTTCCGCCTTTTGCGCATTCCGGCCGTTGATGATGACGGAGGCGCCATGTTCGGCAAGCCCGAGCGCTAGCGCATGGCCGATGCCCTGGCTGGAGCCGGTGACGAGGGCGCGGCGGCCGGAAAGATCGAAGAGGGGATAGGTCACGAGGCTGCTCCGTTGACGGGAAGGAAAGCTTGCGGCCCACGGTCTAGCCTGCCTTGATGGGCATAGCACTCAGTGCTAGATAAAGCTATTGTAGGGCGCATATACAAGACGGGTTGGTTTACCAAGGCGGCACGCAAGGCGCTTGCTGCGTTGTACCGCAAGAAAACGGCATCCGATATCGAAACTGAACTTCGAGCTGGCGCGCTCCTAGCGATAGATGATGAAGATGAAACGTAAATTCAAAAGCGATGCTTTCGAGGCGATCCACAGTTCGGCTGAGGCCATGTACAGCGCCGGCGTAATCGACAAGGAAACGATGCGCTCCTTCGATGAAAGTTGCCTGGTTTCGCCCGGCTTGCTCGATCCTGCAGAGATCAAGGCGTTGCGGGAAAGCAATCACGTCAGCCAGCCGGTTTTCGCGCGGTATCTCAACACCAGCGTATCCACGGTGCAGAAGTGGGAAAGCGGCGCCAAACGCCCGAGCGGAATCGCATTGAAGCTGCTCTCGATCGTGCAGAAGCACGGGCTTCAGGTCCTGACCTAGACCGCTCCAATCCGCCTGATATTCCCCGTCAATTCCTTCGCCAGCCGGAGGCTTGCGGCGGTTGCCATCGTCATTTGCGGCAGGAGCAGCCATTCGAGCGTCCAGGCAGCGCCTGAGCGTTCCTGTTCGTGGACGAGGGACTGGTGGATGCCGGATAGAGCCGTGGCATTGAAGCGGGCGAGCGAGACCAGGACTTCGGCGGAAACGGGGTTCTGCTTGTGCGCCATGGCCGATGAAGTGCCGCCGCCTGATATTTCGATCTCGTCGCCGGCCTGGGCAAGCAGCGCGATATCCTGGCCCATCTTGCCGAGGCTGCCCGATATCAACGAGAACAGCCCGGCGAGATCGGCGATCGGGATACGCCGGCTCTGCCATTGCGGTGTGTCGGTGAGGCCAAGTTCCCCAGCGAGCGAGGCGCGGATTGCCGTGGCCCGCGACCCGAGCTTGTCCAACGTGCCGGCAGCACCACCGAACTGGACCGGAAAATTCTGCTCGGTCAGGTGATCGCGATAGGTGGCCAGCGGCTCCCGCCACGCATTGAGGCGATCGGAGACGGTGATCGGAATCGCCGCCTGCATGCGGGTATGGCCCATCAGCCGGTTTCGGCCGAACTGGCGGTCGAGTGCATCGAGCCCTGCGGCAATGGTGGAAAGCCGGCCGGCAAACAGGAAGACGACGGCCTTCAGGCGGATCATCAGGCTGGTATCGATGACATCCTGGCTGGTAGCGCCGAGATGGAGGCTTTTTGCCGCTTCCTCGCCGACGGCTGCGCGCAACTGCCTGATAAGATCGGGAATGACGACCCCGTCTCTTGCTGTTGCCGATCGAAGGCTGGCCAGATCCGGCGAGAAGGTGGCGCAGGTCTCGGCAATGCGCCTTGCGGCTTCGGTAGGGATGAGGCCGTGCGCGGCCTCGGCCTTTGCCAGCGCAGCCTCGAAGGAGAGCATGGCGCGAATATCCGCCTCGGCGGAGAGGTAGGGCGCGATTTCATCGTCGCCGAGCAGGCCGGAGAGGAAGGGATGGTCGAAGGGCGATGCGGTCATGATGATCCCGTTGTGCGTTGCTCCCCTCATCCGGCTGCCGCCATCCGTCCTTCGGACCCCGGAGGGGAGAAGGAGTTTGAGGCGACGCCGGTGCCTATGAGCTGGCGGTCTCGTATGGCACATCCCCTCTCCCCTTAGGGAGAGGGGAGGGTGAGGGGGACGCTACTTGCGCAGCGCCCTGTGAACAAGCGACTTCCACGGCTCGCCCTCAAATATCCAGAAATACCGTTTCCTTCGGACCCTGCAGGTGAATGTCAAAATGGCAGGTCGCGCCCTCGCGGGTGGCGACCATCGTTGCGACACGCTCGCGGTGTTCGATGCGGGAAAGCAGCGGGTCGGCGGCGTTGGCCTCCGTCTCCTCCGGGAAATACATGCGTGTATGCAGGCCGATATTGATGCCGCGGGCGACGATCCAGAAGGTGATGTGCGGGGCCATCTTCCGGCCGTCCTTGAAGGGGACACGGCCTGGCTTGATGGTCTCGAAACTGTAGACGCCGTCTTCGGCGCGGGTCGGGCAGCGGCCCCAGCCCGCGAAATTGGGATCGGCGGCGCCGCGCATTTCCGACGGGCTGTTGTAGAGGCCGGCGCTATCGGCCTGCCAGATCTCGATGACGGCATCACGCACCAGCCCGCCGGCGCCGTCGAAGATGCGGCCGGTGACGGTGATACGCTCGCCGAGCGTCTTTGCGTTGACCATCTCGATGCCGAGATCGGCATCGTAAACGCCCGAGATATCGCAGAAATTCGGCGTCAGGCCGATATGGACGTAAGGGCCTGCCGTCTGCGACGGGGTTTCCTTGAGGTAGCCGAGTTGCTGCATGGTCAGTTGCCCTCCAGCTTGTTTTCGAACATCGTCGAGCGGCGGCCGCGGAGCACGATATCGAATTTATAGGCGCGTGAATCCATCGGAATGGTATTGCCCCAGTCGAGCGGCGCAATCAGCTGCTCGATCGCCGCCTTGTCGGGGATCGTGCCGACGATCGGACATTTCCAGATCATCGGATCGCCCTCGAAATACATCTGGGTGATGAGACGCTGGGCAAAACCATGGCCGAAGATCGAGAAATGGATGTGAGCCGGGCGCCAGTCGTTGACGCCGTTCGGCCAGGGATAGGCGCCGGGGCGGACGGTGCGGAAGTAATAACGTCCGTCCTCATCGGTGATGGCGCGGCCACAGCCGCCGAAATTAGGGTCGATCGCCGCGAGATAGGTTTCCTTCTTGTGGCGGTAGCGTCCGCCGGCATTGGCCTGCCAGAACTCGAGCAAGGCACCTGCGACGGGCTTTGCCCGTTCGTCGAGCACGCGGCCATGGACGATGATGCGCTCGCCGATGGCGCTTTCACCAGGCTGCGCATAATTCAGGATCAGGTCGTTGTCGAGTTCACCGATCATCGAATGGCCGAAGACAGGGCCGGTGGTTTCGGAGATCGTGCCGTCGAGCGACAGCAGCGCGCGCTGTGGCGAGCGCAGCACGGAGGTCTTGTAGCCGGGGGTCAGCGCCGGCGCATGCCAGGCGCGGTCTCGGGCGAAAAAGGCGCCGGTCTCGGGTTTGCGGTTCGGTAGGTCGGACATCTTTCCCTCTCAGGCCGCCTTTTCAGCGTCCATCTGCTCAAAAGCCTGTTTTGCGATCTTGATCGCGTGATTGGCGGCGGGAACGCCGGCATAGATCGCCACGTGCAGCAGCGCCTCGCAAATATCCTCGCGGGTGGCACCCGTATTGGCGGTGGCGCGCACATGCATGGCGACCTCGTCGTCCTGGCCGAGGGCCGCGAGCAAGGCGATCGTCACGATCGAGCGCTCGCGTTTCGTCAGCGTCGGGCGTGACCACACATGGCCCCAGGCGGCTTCGGTGATCAGCTCCTGGAAGGGATGGTCGAACTCCGTCGATGCGGTGGCGGCGCGGTCGACATGGGCGTCGCCGAGCACGGCACGGCGGGTCGCCATGCCTTGCCGATAGCGCTCGGAAGAGGACGCGGGCTCGCTCATGGGCTGTTTTCTCCAGGTGGAATGGATGTGAGGAAGGCACGGATGATCGCGGTCAACGCTTCCGGCTGCTCGACGCAGGGAATGTGCGCGCAATCTGGGATGACCTCGTAACGCGCGCCAGGGATAAGCTTCGCGGTCGAGAGCACCAGATCGGGCGGCGTCGAGCCGTCCTGGTCGCCGACGATGCAGATCGTCGGCACAGTGATCGCCTTTGCGGCCTCGGTGAAATCGGCATCGCGGATCGCGGCGCAGGCGGCCACATAACCCTCGACCGGCTGGCGTGTCAGCATGTTGCAATAGCCTGAATAGGCTGTGTTCTCGGGCCGGCGGAAGGCTGATGTGAACCAGCGTTCCATGACGGCATCGACGATGCTGCCGATGCCGTTTTTCTCGACGGCGGCGATCCGGGCGTTCCAGCTCTCTGATGTGCCGATCTTGTGGGCGGTGTCGCAAAGGATGAGGGCACGAACGAGGCCCGGCCGGCGTTGATAGAGCGACTGGGCGATCAGGCCGCCGACCGAGAGGCCGCAGATGACGGCATCCTTCACCGACAGCAGATCGAGCAGGCCGGCGAGGTCAGTCGCATGGTCTTCGATCGAGCAGGGCAGCCGGCCGACATCGGAAAGGCCGTGGCCGCGTTTGTCGTAAAGCACGATGGCGAATTCACCGGCAAGCTGCACCACGACGTCGCGCCAGATGCGGAAATCCGTACCCAGCGAATTGGCGAAGACGATCACCGGCCTGTCGGCAGGCGCGCCGATGACCTGATAATGGATCGTCGCGTCGTTTATGCGGGCGAACTGCACTTCAATCTCCTCCCTCTCGCCCCAACCTCCGTCATGCTCGGGCTTGACCCGGGCATCCACGCGGCACCCATCTGCAGCAGCGGGCATGGATCCTCGGGTCAAGCCCGAGGATGACGGAGAGTGGGGTTAGCACTCTTGCCAAACTTGCCCCGGCCTATCGAGGCATACCGCATCCGGTGCTTCACTCAGCTGGCACTTATCTCTCCTCCGTCATTCCTGCCCTGGATCATAGGGGATTTCAGGAAAGAATGATGCGTGGATTCAAAACTTCAGAGCCTCCACTGCCCATCCAATAGGGCAGGTGGCGCTCCGAACATGAAATTGATTGTTTGATCCGGTTAAGTAAAATGATATTTTATGGCTCTTCAATAACCCTGGAGTTATGCGATCGATGATCGACAGCCGCGTCAAGTTTCGCCACCTGCAAACCTTTGTCGAGGTGGCGCGGCAGAAGAGCGTCATGAAGGCTGCCGAGTTGCTGCATATCAGCCAGCCGGCGGTGACGAAAACGATCCGCGAACTCGAACAGGCGCTGGGCGTCGGCGTCTTCGAGCGCGACGGCCGCGGCATCAAGATCACCCGTTACGGCGAGGTCTTCCTGCGCCATGCTGGGGCGGCATTGACAGCGCTGCGCCAAGGTCTCGATTCCGTCTCGCAGGAGCAGTTTTCCGATGCGCCGCCGATTCGGATCGGCGCGCTTCCGACGGTGTCATCTCGCATCATGCCGCGGGCGATGGAACTTTTCCTCAAGGAGAGGACCTGGAGCCGGGTGAAAATCGTCACAGGTGAGAATGCGGTGCTGCTGGAGGAGCTTCGTGTCGGCGATCTCGACCTTGTCGTCGGACGCCTGGCGGGCGCTGAAAAGATGGCGGGCTTTTCCTTCGAGCATCTCTATTCCGAGCAGGTGGTGTTTGCCGTGCGCGCCGGGCATCCGCTGCTCGACGGCAGGCAATCGCTGTTTGCCGGTTTCAGCAACTATACGGTGCTGATGCCGCCGCGGGGGTCGATCATCCGGCCGGTGGTCGAGAATTTCCTGATCGCCAACGGCGTCGCCAGCCTGCCGAGCCAGATCGAGACAGTATCGGATTCCTTCGGCCGTGCTTTCCTGCGGGCGAGCGACGCGATCTGGATCATTTCCAACGGCGTCGTGGCCGCCGACGTCGCCGATGGACGGTTGGCGCTTCTGCCGATCGATACCGGTGAGACCAAGGGACCGGTCGGGTTGACGATGCGCACCGATGCCGTGCCATCGCTACCGCAATCGATCCTGATGCAGACGATCCGGGAAGCGGCAGGGGAGGTTTCCTGACATAACGGAGGCGGACCGATGGAGAATCAGAAGAAGAGCCTTGGCAGGCGGGCGACGGAAGCGACGGTGAAGTTCGTCGTCGTGCTTGCAGTCATGATCTTCGCTGCCGGCTCGCTGTCCTACTGGCAGGGTTGGCTGTTCCTTCTCAATTTTTCCGCCTGGATCGCTGCAACGACAGCCTATTTCCTGAAATACGACCGCGCTTTGCTGGAGCAGCGATTGCATGTCGGGCCGGGCGCGGAGCAGGAGCCTGCTCAGAAGCGCATCCAGTTCTATAACAGCGTAGTGCTGATTGCGCTCTTCGTCGGCTCGGCGCTCGATCACCGGTTCGGCTGGTCGGTCGTCCCAGTGCCGGTCGTGCTTTTCGGCAATCTTCTGGTCGCAGCCGGCTTCTACGGCTGTTTCCTCGTCCTGCGGCAGAACAGCTTCGCTTCGGCGACGGTGGAGATCCGCGGCGATCAGCGGGTCATTTCGAGCGGGCTGTACGGTGTCGTCCGCCATCCGATGTATGCTGCGGCACTGGTGCTCTTCCTCGGCGTGCCGCTGGCGCTCGGCTCGTACTGGGGCCTGTTTGCCATTCCATTCGCCATTGTCGGACTTGCCGCGCGGCTGCTGGACGAGGAGAGGCATCTGGTCAGAGACCTGCCGGGCTATGACGACTACCGTCGCAAGGTGCGCTACCGGCTGGTGCCGGGGATATGGTGACGTTCAAACCGGTAGTCGCTCGGCCCATGCCTTTGCCGCATTCGCCATCGTGGCGAGGTGATCGGCGCTGGAGAAGCCGGAAATCGTCTTGCGGGGCTTGAGATCGTGGTCGCCGTCCTCGAGCCAGAGGATCTCGATCCTGTCGGACAGACCATAGCCCGGCACCTCGTCGCGCGTGCCGAATTCGTCGCGCGTTCCCTGGCAGATCAGGGTGGGTGTCGCCAGTCCGGCAAGATGGGCGGTGCGCAGCTTTTCCGGCTGGCCGGGCGGATGAAAGGGGTAGCCGAGGCAGAGCAGGCCGGCGATCCTGCCCCTGTGATAGAGATCGTCGGCGACCATGCTGGCAACCCGCCCGCCCATCGACTTGCCGCCGATGATGAGAGGGCCGCCGGCGCCAAGCTCGGCAATGGCTGCTGCATATTCGGGATTGAGCGTCTCGGCACGCGGCGGCGGTTTGCGGCCTTCGGAGGTGCGGCGGGCGGCCATATAGGCGAATTCGAAACGGGCAACGCGGAAGCCGACGCCAGCGAGCGCGTTTGCTGCTGATATCATCGACGCCGAATCCATCGGTGCGCCGGCGCCATGCGCGAGAAGGATGGTGAAGCGCGCATCCGGAGGCCCCTGGAGCAGAAATCTGTCAAGCATCGGCAATCCTCCGTCCCGTCACCGGAACCATGTCGTTGGCCGGGACTTTCTTCTGGGAGACGGACAATGTCGACGAATGATCAAAACGTAAAGCCCTGGCAGTGTGCCCTTGAAACCGGATCAGAAAGGGTCCATATACCGGCCCTGCCTGAAAAACGGATGCGCGCGGTATCGACGTCGTCGAACTGTTCGCTGTCCGACAGGATAAGGGCGCTCCCCGCAAGGGTCGAGCGCCCTTTTTGCTTTCAGGCATCGCAAAGGCGGATTTTTCGCGCAGGCATTGTCGATTTTCACATCCGCCGATCGTCATTCTACGGACGTGCCGCTCAAATCGGATTGAGCTGTCGCGCATCGTCAGGCAACAGAAGGAGGATATCGTCATGGACAATCAGCATCTGGTACCCGCCGCCGTGCTTGCGGCAAAGAATGGCGTCCGGTTTCCCAACGAGAGCGAGGAGTATCGCATCGCCCGCGATGCGCTGCTGGCCGAGGAGATCGAATTGCGCCGCCACATCGAGCGCGTGGCGAGACAGCGCCGGGCGCTGCCGCCGGGCGGTGAAGTGAAGAAGGAGTATCGTTTCGCAGGCAGCGACGGGCCGATATCCTTCACCGAGCTCTTCGCCGACAAGGACACGCTGATCGTCTACAGCTACATGTTCGGCCCCGAACGCGAACGCCCGTGCCCGATGTGCACCTCGCTGCTGTCGGCCTGGGACGGCGAAGTGCCTGACATTCAGCAGCGCGCCGCACTTGCAGTTGTCGCTCGCTCGCCGATCGAAAAATTGCTGGCCTTCAAGAAGGAGCGCGGTTGGCACTATCTGCCGCTCTATTCCGACATGACGGACGACTACAGCCGCGACTATCACGCAATCGGCAGAGATGGCGGCGATGGTGCCGCCTTCAACGTCTTCACGCGGCGCGACGGCACCATTCGCCATTTCTGGAGCGGGGAGATGGGCGAAGTAACGGCCGATCCCGGCGAGGATCCGCGCGGTGCGCCCGACCTGATGCCGCTCTGGACCATAATCGATTCGACGCCGGAAGGCCGGCCGGCGGAGTGGTATCCGAAGCTCACCTATTGAGGCCGGGTGCGCGCAACATCGTCAGCCGGTGGAGCGGTTTCTGGAGGCCTCGGCCCACTCCAGATTGGCGACCGAGGCATCCGGCAGGGGCGGTGGATCGAGCTCATAGATATAGCCGGTGAGCATGTCGACGGCGCGTTCCGTCGCCTTGATCTTCGCCTCGGTTTCCGCGACCGCCTTTGAGATCGCCTCGACGCGGGCGCGGAACATATGCGCGAGCACATCGCGGCCGGCGCGTTTGCCGAGCCGCTCCAGATGCAGCCCGATGCGTGAGGCGTGGCGTTCCAGCTCGCTCTTGCTGAAACGCGCCTTGCGCAATTCCTCGGAAAGGCTTGCCTGCATGACGGCGACGGGATCGAAACTTCCGGGCTCACGCTCGTCGAGCACTGCATCGGTGACGAGCTTCTCGATCATGACAAGCGCCTGCAGCTCGGCGGCATCGGCGAATTCGACGTCATAACCGGTATCGTCGTACACCTTGCGCCGGACGGGATCGAGAAGCAGCGCGTAGGCTTTCTGCAGATGGGCAAAGGTTTCCGAATCGCCACCGGAATCGGGGTGGGCAACTTTTGCATGGCGCCGATAGGCAGCCTTCAGTTGGGCCTCGTCCGCATCGCGTTCAACGCCGAGAATATCGTATGGATCCGTCACACCTGCTCCGTTGCTGCCCTGGATGTCGTGGGCAGTCTAGGTCTTCTTCCGCATCAGAAGGGCAAAGTTTAGACCGAAAGGATGAATGGCGTCCATGGCCTGAGATGGGAATGGCTGGTGCGCATGCTTCAACCATTCCCCGTTTGCCGAATTTTTTCAAATTGTTGTGCGAAATCGGTGCGTCGCAATCGATACGAGATGACACGCCGTCCGGTTGTCGATTTCCGGTATGTCTCCGGTCCCTTCACGCATCGCAGGCGATATGTTCGATGAACTGCTTGAAATTAAGGTGGATATCCCCGTGAGATACTGCGTTAGCCGGGCCTCCTGTCGTTTGTTTCTGTAATGTTCGGGCAATCTTCGCTGCATCACTGGATGGGCGCCGCCGCGGCAGGGGATCCGGAGACACGCATTGCGTATATTATTGCTTGAAGATGAGCCGGAAATGGCGGCGGCATTGGTCACGGCGCTCAGACGTCGCGACATCATCGTCGACCACGTCTCCACGCTCGCCGATGCCGAACTGATGGCTCGGGTCGGGACCTATGACGTGCTCGTCTTGGATCGCCGCTTGCCGGATGGCGAAGGCCTCGATCTCATCCCCGTGCTCCGCTTTCAAAAAATTACCGCCCCGATCCTGATGCTGACGGCGCTTGGTGGCGTCGATCACCGTGTCGAAGGGCTTGATGGCGGCGCTGACGACTATCTCGGCAAACCCTTTGCGATCGAAGAGCTGCTGGCGCGGTTACGCGCGCTGCAGAGGCGCTCGCCGACCGTTTCCGCCGAGCGGTTTTCCCTCGGCAATCTGACGGTCGATCCCCGCAGCAACGAAGTTGCCGTCGGCGGCGATTTCATCGACCTGGCGCGACGGGAGTATCTCGTCGTCGAGGCCCTGATCCGGCGAGCGAACCGCATCGTCACACGATCGATGCTCGTGGACGCGGTCTATACGATCGATGATCAGATCGAGTCCAATGCGCTCGACGCGCATGTGTCGCGAATCCGCCGCAAGCTCGGCATTGCCGGAGCCTCGGTGGAAATCCGTGCGGTCCGCAACATCGGATATCTGCTGCGGGTAAGTACATGAAATTGCGCAGCGGCCGCTCCCTCAAATGGGTACTGACACGGCGCCTGATCGGTCTTCAGGCATGCCTTTTGTTGTTTTTCTTCACCTTGCTTGCCGGCTGGGTCTGGATCATCGATCCCGAACTTGAAGATACCAATGAATCGGTCATCCGCGTGCTTGCAAAACATGTGGAACGCCAGGCCGACGGCACGCTCGGTGTCGTCGATACGCCGGAGCTTGCCGAATTGACACGCCAGTATCCTGATCTGTGGTTCATCATCAGGGATGACAGAAACAACCTTTACCAACGGGGTATCTTTCCGAAGGAGCTGCTGAACGAAGCCTTCCCGATGTCGATTGACGGGGCGATATTGAAGGGTGGCCCGAGCGCGCACGTGGCGGTCGGCAATCGCGACACACCTATCGGTCGACTTCAGTTTGTCACATCGACCGACCGCATCGGCGCGAAAAGCGATGGTGTCAATATCTGGATCAATCTCGATATCGACATTCCCGAGGGCAGCGATGCGGAGATGTTCTGGCTAAGCGTCGTACCGGCGACCGGTGTCATCCTGGCGATTCTGGTGGTTCCGATCCTGCTCGTCACCGGTGCGGCAACGTTGATTGTCACACCCTATTCGATCGGGCGATCTCTGACCGGTCTGGTCGACACGGCAAACCAGGCGAAGGCGATCGAATTCGAAACACGATCGGCTCGCCTCGAGGTTTCGAAAGTTCCGAACGAGATCGTTCCGCTTGTCGATGCCTTCAATCACACGCTTTCAAAGCTTGACCACGGCTACAAGCAGCATAGTCGTTTCCTGGCCGATGCCGCGCACGAACTGCGCACGCCGATCGCGATCGTGCGAACACGGGCGGACCTTTTGCCGGAGAGCGCCGACAGTCTGCAGCTGCTGCAAGATATTGACCGCCTTTCCAGGGTCGCACACCAGCTACTCGACATGCAGGCTATCGGTGCCGGTTCTCAGACTGCGCAGATCACCGACCTGAACCAGCTTGTCGGACGGATCGCTGCCGATCTCGCACCTCAGATTATCGATGCGGGGTACGATTTCGTGTTCGAGCCAGCCCCTGCCGAGGCATCCTTCGTGATCTATCCCTCGACGATAGAGCTTGCGGTTACAAACCTGATCCGCAATGCGGTCGATCATTCCGGCTACAAGGGCACTATTGCGGTCGCGGTCGATGCGCGAGGTTTCATCGATGTCTGCGATGAAGGCCCTGGCATCCCTGCAGCGGAACGCGTTCGCGTGCTGGAGCCCTTCTATCGGCTGAATACACATTCGTCAGGCGCGGGCCTGGGGCTCAATCTGGCGCGTAAGGCGGCGGAACTTCATTTCGGGCGGCTGCTGTTTGCCGATACTAACGACGGCTTCCGGGTGCGCCTCGAGATCGGCGCATTGGGCATGAGCCGCGCCAGCAACCAGTAGCAACTCCTTTTGAGGGCGGCACCAGCACGCCTGCGCTCGATAGCCATCTGTCGCGGAGGCTTTCGACAATCGGTAATGCGCGCGTAATCTTCGCCACGTAGCGAGCGTCACAACCAACTGGAGCCGCCGCTATGCATCAGGAATCGCTACCGAAAAACCGTCGAACGCATTTGTTTCTCGCCTTGGCAGCCGTTGCGCTGCTGGCAGGCTGTGCATCGCAGATCATGAAAAACTATGTCGGGGGACCGTTGGAGGCGGTGATACTGGACTATGGACCACCCGACAACGTCATTGAAATCGGCGGCGGTCAAAGGGCCTACCAATGGCGGCGTGTCAACACGGAAGCGGTGACGGGCACCACCAGTGGCGAAATTCGTGAGACACGCCACGGCGAACGCTACGAGGTCTCCCAGTCGCCCGGCTATATCAAGGAAACCGAGTGCTTCTACACATTCTTCGCGCGTGCCTCAGGGACGCAATGGTTCGTCACGAATTTCCGTAGGCCGCAGCTCGAATGCGAGTGAGCGATTGACTGTGACCGACGACCGTTATGGCGCTTAGATTTCATGGAGAGATGCATGCTCAGCCATTTGTCCCGACTGCGAGATGCCTTCCGCCAGAAGCTTCCGGATCCGGCCCGATCGGACCGGATCCTCGGCATGGTGCTGATCTTTTTGATGTGCCTGATGCTGGTGCTGTTTGCCCGTCATGCGGTAGCCTGAGGGCCTGCCTGGAAACGCCACTTGTTGATCGGATGTCTCGGTACAAAGCCGATCCGCGGAGGCCTGCGTCGGCGCTGGCGAAGTTTTGCAGTCCATTCCCGGCCCGATGATGAAGCCGTTCACTGCGGGATACCGCTTTGTGGAGTTACCATCGGACTCGGCACGGCAGTGTTGCGACCCGAACGATCAGCTCGGATCGCTGCGTTGACGAAAGCCTAGAAACGAAGGTTTATGCCCGCCTTGATCACGTGGCTGTCTATATCGGTACGCGTGGTGCCGGCATCCGTGGTTGTCTTGACGTCGGGCGTGATGACGTAATTGTATTCGACCTTTGCAGAAAGGCCGTTTCCAAAAGCCTGCTCGATGCCGCCGCCGACCAGATAGCCGCCCTCCCAGCCCGGGCCACGGCGAATGTTGCTGCCGTTATCGAATTTGGTCATCGCATAACCGGCGGTGCCGTAAACGAGCGTCTTGTCGAGGCCAATACCGGCCTTGGCTTTGGCGGCGAGGCGCCATTGTTCGTCAAGTTTGCCGCCGCGCACGGCCTGCTCGGTGCCGCCCATGTATGTACCCTCGACCTCCGCACCCAGGACGGCGGAACCGAACTGGTGATTGTACCCAGCCTGTGCCCCCGCAGCGAGGCCTTTGCCATCGGAAAAGGGATTGAGGTGGCTGGAGGCGACACCGGCATGCCCGCCGAGATAGGCACCGCTCCAATTGAACGTGGTCGGCTGGGGATAAGGTGCCTGGACATAGGAATTGTCCAGATCCGCTGCTGCCGCGGCGTGGGAAAGCAACACGGCAAACGCGGCCGACAAGGCGAGTCTTATTTTCATCGAAAGCATCTATGACTCCAAACAGAAGCGCGGCGCTCTTCGGCGCGGCGTGGAAGTGATCATGAGAGCGTGAAAGAAGGCTCCCGCGAACCCTTCGAGAGATTCCCCGAAGGATGGGCTTCACTCTGCTTGTGAGAATTGCCGGTAGATTACGCGAGTTCTGGTTGATTGTCTGGAGCGCTTGCCAAGCTAAAGCGCGTCGCGATCTTTCAGATTCGCTCCTTGCGCTTTAGGTCTTTGTTTTTACGCATGTCGTTATCGCAAAACCGCTGCACAGTTTTGCGCGACATGCTTTAGCGTTTGGCTTGCGGAGAAATCTCGATCTCGAAAATCGAGAGCACACCGTCCGACCGCAGCCCCACGGATGTGTCTCGTTCCAACAGCAGCGCATCGAGCGGTTCAAGCCAGATCCCGTCGGGAACGATCTGGCAATGCGAGTTCGCGACGATCAGAACGACCGCCGAATTCGGCCGGACCCAAACATCCTCTTCGCTGGTTGTCCGCTTAACGTGATGGCGAAACGCATCCCGTCTTGTCATGACGTTCAGGTCGGTAACCGGACCATCGAGCAAACGGGCTGCTGTCCGAGCGTCGGCAGGAAAAGCGTGCGGCGCCGAAGACGGCCTGAGTTCGACCGATTCCGCGCCATCGACCGAAAGAACGACGCCCTCGCCGGTCAGGACGCTCAGCGTCCGGTCGATACCCTCGAACACCGAGAACGGGCCGTCTTCGGCGACCGTGGCC
>Ga0307515_10005524_pt1 | contig 25590 bp, 2 predicted proteins | sample 17_EM_MG_FD_194513 | JGI IMG/M metagenome (GOLD analysis project Ga0307515, IMG submission 194513) | Populus trichocarpa ectomycorrhiza microbial communities from riparian zone in the Pacific Northwest, United States - 17_EM | ecosystem: Host-associated > Plants > Roots > Unclassified | place... | reverse complement strand
CCTTATTTTCTTTATTATATAAGTTTATAAGCTTCTTATCCTTTTTTAAACTAAATAAAAAGGCTTAAATAATAATATTAATAACGTGCCCCTAATAGCGAATTCTTTAATACGTTGCAATCTAGTTAATTTATACTTAAGGCTAAGCTATTAGCTAATTATTTAATAGAGAATATTATTTAATCCAGTATTATTGCTAATAAAAGCTTTAATCTTTATTTTAATGCTATACTTAATAAGAACCAGATAAAGCGCCTTCTATTAATCTATATTATTCCAACTAAATACTATATAAAGGGCAATTAAGGGGTTTTAGTATTTATCCTGGATATTAATAAAGCTAGCATAGATTTTAAGAAAAAGGGAATAACTTAGAAAGGTCCAGATATCTACAGTAAGGTAAATATTTATTTTTGTAGATTAAAGTACTTTTTATATAATATCTTAACTCTTAGTAAAGTGTTTAAGAATTTAGGCTGTAATTATTAAGTAGTATATAGGGAGAATTAAAGATGCTTTTTAATTTAATGCTTTTACAAATGTATTAAACTCTAGCTATTCTATATATAAGAAGGGAAGCCGTTATATAATAATTAGATCTAAAAGTGCTTACTATATAGTATTTTAATATACTATATGCTTTAGAACCTCGCCCTAAAGACCTGTTACGGCACTGACCTGACGCATACTGTTTTATACTGTCTCGTACTATTTCCTACTATTAGCTGGCCCACCACTAGCGACTTGGCGGCCGGCCCTACTATTTATATATAATACCCCCTTTCTACCTTCTTCCCCTCTTTATACCACAACGTAGTTATTTAGTCTACTTTATTGCAGCACTGTAACAGTTTATGGTATCTTTAATTTACGCCCCATCGCGATCACTAATTCCCTATACCCTAGCTAATTAACCTCCGCCCTAAAGCAATCGCGACCTGCGTGCGCCCCTACTAAAACTAATACGTCCCCAGCACAGTCCTAGAACGATCCTTAGTTTTTACCTAGCGCCTAAATAGGCGACACTAATAACGCCAAAATGGCCGAAACTTAGAACCCCTATGACGTTTTTACAGACCTCTTTACAGAGATATACCCTAATATCGCGTAGATAATCTGCCGCTCCCTACTATATCTTAAGACCTTTAAGCCTAGCAAAGCTTACCTTACCCTTATTAACTATACCAACGAGTTCCTTAGCAATATTAAAGTAGAACTATAGTGTATGTATAATATAAACACCGCTAACAAAAAAGCCAACGAAAACCTTAGTGCCCTTATCGCTTCCTAGACAGGAACTATTAACTCTTAAGTAGAGACTATTACCGTTCTAAAATAATTAACCCCTATAATAATGGTAGTAACCTAGTAGAAAAAACGGAGATCTAAAGACCCGCCAATATTTAGCGGAAAAGGCACCCCGCTAGAATAATAAGCTAATTTTAAGACCTGGCATATTAAGATTAAGGAAGTCTTTAACCGGGATTAGGACTACTTTAATATAGTTTAGTCCCAGATCCTTTATATCTCAGATATACTAGAGAATAAGGCCTATAAGTTTATTAAGTAGGGCCTAGAGCTTATACACAAGAACCTAAATAATATATTTGCGTGGAAATGGCCTATTAAGGAAGATATACTTAAAGACCTTACTGCCTACTATAAGGTCCTTAATATAACCTAGGTCGTAAAGAATAAGCTTAACTATTTCCCCTAGGGCGAGTGTAATTACTGGTCCTAGAAGGGAGAGCTTAATAAGCTAATAGTCTGCGCTAAGAAGATAGACGAATAGAAGGTGAACCTACTCTAAAAGTTTATCTTTCCAAAGATGGAAGAGCTGGTACTTAGACTTACCTATAAAATTAATAATAGTGACTATATAGGTTAGAGTAAGCAGATAGATATATTTGCTAAGAACCTCGCGAACTATACATACTAAGCCAACCTTAAGAAGAACGCTAACCACTGCCTACCTGCCTAAGCCCCTGCCCCTATATTAACCCTAACCCTAGCAGTAACTAGAAAACCTATAGACCTTAATAGAATCTTAGATACAGAGCGTAAGCGCCGCGTTAATAATAGATTATGCCTTACCTATAGCCTGCCCGGCCACTAGAAGGATGCCTATAACCCTGCTAAGATAGTAAACCTAGTCCTAATGCCACCCTATTAAATAATGCAAACTAATAACCGCGGACGCGGCGATTATAGAGTCTATTATAGACGCGGCGACTATAGAGCCTATTATAGACGCGGCGACTATAGAGCCTATTATAGCCGCGGCGGATAACCCCCCCCTTTAATCCTATAGCTTAGTTACTCTAAACTATACCCTATATAGGAGCCCAACCTGTTAATAATGCCTAGTATTAGCGACTTTGCGCTAGCAAATATAAATACGGCCACGTTATTAGCGAGGTATTGTCTTCTTATACCCTAACTAAAACTAAGACTAATACTACCAGCTAGACGGATACTGGACCACCCCACTAAAACAGCCCCATACCCTAGTTGTTAAAAGGTAAACCCTTAAACTAAGTTGCGTCTAAGGGTTTAAACTATATAAGGAGGAAGATAAGAAGATTAGGTCCCTATTACTAGATTAATTAGTCCTTTCTATTAGTAAACTACTACTTAATCTTAGATTAGTAAATAGTAACAAGAAATTAATCCTTATTTAAATCCAACTCTCCTTATTACGTAACCTATACCCCTAAGTTTATATTAATACAGTAAGCCTAGTAGACTCCGGTAGTACTATAATGGCATTTACTAATATAGAGTCTATTATAAAAAAGTATAATATTATAACTAAGAAGCTGCTAGCACCTAGGCTATTACACCTCGCAGATAGTATCCTAACTTCGCTTATTACGGACTACTTTACCACCTAAATGTTAATCGGCCTCCATACTAAAGCTATGCTCTTTTCTATTACTAAACTCTCGCCCACTACCCTAATTATCCTAGGTATGCCCTAGCTTTAGAAGTACGAGCCTTATCCTAGCTTTAGGAAACTTAAGATCCGCTTTAACTTAGACTACTACTTTAGGCACTACCTCTTATAGGGGATAACCGACGTTAGTAGGGACGCCCTACGTAAATACTTAGCACTACTAAGCCTAGTGCCTAGGACTATATATAAAGCCCTAATAGTAGAAGACATTCCTAATAAAGGGGAGCTTATATAGCTGCAAAGAAACGAGATAGTAGAAGACTGGACTACCCTAGTACTTAAGACTAAAATGACGGGCTAGCCAGCCCCGCCGAGACTAAGGAAGAAGGTCCGCTTCACGCTACTACTACTAAAAATCTAACCCTAACCTAGGCACTATTTAAACCCTAGCCGCCTAGCCTAATACCTAAAACTAAGCTATATACTATATACGCACACTACAGCTCGCGTTATAGTAAGGACTGGCTATAGAACTACTAAGACCCGGATAATAGAAACCGCGCCACCGTAACGCCTAACCTTATACCCGTCTCCCGCGCGTACTATATAGGGCCGCCGCCTTGTTTCTACCCCCCTAGGCCAACTAAGCTATACTAGCCTAGCCGTAGCACTAGAGAACCAAATACGCCCTAACCTAGACGATATTAAATGTACTTATGCTATTAATTTTACCTAGTTCTATAAATAAAAAGACGTAAAGGTAATAAGGATCTATATAGCGGAGCTAGTAGAACTAGTTAAATAAGATAAGCACTAATAGCTGCTTAAAGAGCTGCCTATAGGCCTAATAGAAGTACTAAACCTATTAGAAAGGCCTTTCCGCTAGCTAGTAGAAGGCAACTATATAATAAAGGAAGCCCGTAAAGTACTCCCCCCCTATTTCTATAACTTCCTTAAGATAAATTTAAAAACTAAACCCGAGCTTTTACGTCGGAAGATAGTTAATACTAATATTAAAAAATTCCTAAAAAGCAAACCAGGATTAACCTATAAAGATATTCTATAACGCCTACTAAAGGAGTTTAGTAAATATATTAAGCACTTCCTCCCTAAAAACGTAGATAAGCTACCCCCTTACTAACCATGGGACTATAAAATTAAGATTACCCCCGGAAACTAGGCCCTATACTATAAAAATAGACTACTCTTACCTGCTAAACTTAGGTGTGTAAAGAAGTGGATTAATAAGATGCTAGATAAGGGTTTTATCCGTAAATTGACCTTACTAGCTGCCGCACTACTCCTCCTCGCTACTAAGCCTGGCGGTAGTATATAAATCTACTATAACTACTAAGGCCTAAACACAGTTACTATTAAGAATTAATACCCACTGCTACTAATCTATGAGACACTTAACGCACTTTATAGTGCTAAGTACTTTACTAAACTTAATATAATTACTGCGTTTAACTAGATCCGGATTAAGGAGGGCCATAAATAGCTTATAGCATTTATTACCCAGTTCGGACTCTATAAGATACTAGTTACACTATTTAGCCTTTATAACGCACCCGCTATGTTCTAAAACTATATTAACTATATTCTATATAACGCCCTTAATAACTACTGCACTGCCTACCTTAATAACGTCCTTATCTTTTCTAAAACACGCGCCGAGCACACTAAGTATATAAATAAAATTATCCAAAGACTCGGCAATACTGGACTTTAGATTAATATTAATAAGTTTAAGTTCTACTCTACTAAAACAAAATACCTTGGCTTAATTATCTTAACTAATGGCATAACTATAGACCCTAAGAAGGTATAGGCCTTATAAAAATAGAAGGACCCGACATTCATTAAAGAACTATAATAATTTCTTAGCTTTATAAACTTCTACCAATAATTTATTTAAGGCTACTCTGCTATCGCTATACCTATAATAAAACTCCTAAAGAAGGATATTAGATGGCTATGGGGATTAGAATAAGCTAAATCGTTTAAGGCCCTTAAGGGAGCCTTTACTTTAGCACTAGTACTAGCATACTATAACTATACGAAGAAAACAGTAGTAGAGATAGATGTATTAAATTAGGCTTCCGGTAGAGTTCTTTCCCAGTATAATAATAATAGAAAATTAAGACTAGTCGCATTCTTTTCCGCAAAGTACTTTACGCTAAAGTGTAACTACGAGATTTATAATAAAGAACTCTTAGCTATTGTTAAGGCTTTAAAGAAATGGCGTCCTAAGCTATAAGGGACTAAGAAGCCGTTTAAAATTATTACCGACTATAAGAACCTATAGACGTTTATAACTACTAAGCAGCTAAACTAGCGCTAAGTCTAGTAAGCAGAGTTCCTTTTATAGTTTAACTTTATAATTATATATAGACCTAGCAGCAAAGCCACGCTCCCTAACGCCCTAAGCTAGCTACTAGGAATAAGGCCTAAGGACGCTAATAATAAACGCCTCCGCCACTAAGCCTAAGTTGTTATACCGCCCTAGAAAGTTAACCCTATAATCTTAAAAGAATTACTATATAAGTCCCGTAACTCTAACGACGCGGAGTTTATAGCCGCTCTAGACCCTAAAATAGCCGAAAAGTTACTAGATAAGTTAATTTAACTAGGATACTAGGAGAACAAACTCGCAAGAGATATAGTGGTAGCCCTATGTAATTAGAAAGCTCGCCATTAGCTAAAGAAAATTAGGAAATTACTCTATTGCGATAAGTTAGAATATAGTATTATTAATAGACAGATCTACTTCTACTAACGTCTCTTTGTCCCTAACGCCCTAGACCTCCGCCTAGAAGTTACCTATCACTCTTATAGCAGTGGCCCCGCTAGTTACCTTAGCTAGGTTAAAACTCTTAACCTCTTAAACTAAATATACTAGTAGCTAGGAATCTCCTAGTTTACGGCTACCTTCGTTAAAGACTATGCCCTATACTTTTGCACTAAAACCCCTTGTTCTGCCCTACCCGGTTTCCTAAAGCTACTAAAATTACCCACTCGCCCATAGACTGATATCTTAATTAACTATATTATAACGCTACTGGTATATTAACGCTATAGTAAGTTATATAAATATATCCTTATTATTATAGACCGCCTAACTAAAATATAACACCTTATTTTAGTAACAGGACTCTTAACAGAGGAGCTAGTTAATAGCTTTATTAATAATATATATAAACTCCACGGTATACTAAGCACGATTATCTCCGATTATAGTATATAATTTATTAGCAACTTCTGGCGATAACTAAGTAAACGCCTTAAGATAACCTTATAATTAAGCTTAGCCTAGTACCTAGAAACGGATGGCCAAACTAAAATTATTAACGCTGCCGTAAATAAATACCTCTATGCTTTTGTTAGCTTTATATAGGACGACTAGGTTAACTACCTACTGCTTGCTAAGTTTACTATAAATAACCAAGTTAACAAGAGTATAGGCATCTCCCCATTTTTTGCAAACTATGGCTTTAACCCTTACCTTAGAATTAAGCCTACTGGCTCTTACCTATTAACACTATTAGTATAAGTAAAGAAGGAGTTCTTCTACGCAGACTCTATAGCTAACCGCTTTAAGCGGATATTAATATAGCTTAAGGCCCTAGCCTAGATTTTATAGCAACGCTATAAAGATAATGCTAATACCTATAGGGATAAGAGCGCGTTATTCTATAAAGGCGACATAGTTATAGTTAGCTTAAAAAATATAAAGATAAATAGACCTAAGAAGAAATGGGACAATAAATAGGACGGCCTATACCCCGTACTCGCAGTATACTAAGGGGTAGTTATAGTAAACCTCCTAAACCACATCTAAGTAAATAAATCCTTTTATATATCTAAGGTCCGCCTCTAGGCTGCTAAAGAAATCCCTAGCTAAGCAAATATTAATACTGTAGAGCGCCGTAATATACAAGGATAAGTAGTAGAGAGAGATAATAATAGCAATATAGAAGACAAATAGGAGTTTAAGAAAATCCTTAATATATATAACAAAGACCCCTAGGGCCTAACTTATAAGATTAAATGGAAATATTATAAGGATATAACCTAGCAGCTAGAGGAAGACCTAAAGGGTTGCAAATAAGCTATACAGCGTTTCTATAAGCAACACCCTAAGAAGCCAGGACCCCTAAACTGGGCACAAGATAAGGAAAAATTACGCTAAGGTTACGGCCGACCACCGTATTAAAATTTATGGTGGTTAAAATGTTATGGAACTTTAACCGGCGGTTAAAGTTATCTAATTGGCCAAATTCTTGCTAAAAAACGCCATACGGACTAATTTAGGTGGTGGTGTAGAGTTTTACTAACCTTACTTACTAAACCAACCAATTAGGATTTTCTATACCCGGCATAGAAAATCGCCATTAGCTTAGTTAAGGGCGGTAAGCGGAACTAATATCTTTGCGATAAAAAATAGGCAACCCCGTACACTGCCTATTTTTAAGTTATTTATTTAGTTTAGGGACTAAACTATCTAGGGGAAAGGAGTACTGTTACGGCACTAACCTAACGCATACTGTTTTATACTGTCTTATACTATTTCCTACTATTAGCTAACCCACCACTAGCGACTTGGCGGCTGGCCCTACTATTTATATATAATACCCCCTTTCCACCTTCTTCCCCTCTTTATACCATAACGTAGTTATTTAGTCTACTTTATTGCAGCACTGTAACAAGACCTTAAACTTCTCCTTTTATTAAAAGCTTTTAATATGGTTTTAAAAGAGATCTTTCCCCTTAATTTTTTACTATTGTATAGTCCTAATTCTCTACTAGATTATAATTTTTTTTTAAGATAGCCTTATAATTTAACGGTTAAGAAATAGTGTCCCTTTAGGTTTTAAGGAGGATAGTATTTATAAGAGTGGCGTTTTTTTATATGGGCCTTTTCTTCCTTTATTACCGTATAAGTATGTTTATAGATTAAGGAGATTTATCTTAAGATCTATATTATATAAGTAGTTAGGATTAAACCAGTATTAGCTTTAGTCTTATCGCTACTTAAAAGGGTAGAAAGTATATTAACTTTAAAGGAATTATTATTGTTAAAGTTTTTAGGGTAAAATTTACTAGTACTAGCCATATTTATAGCGTCGTATAATAGGGGGTAAAGGTTTAGTTTTATAGTTAAAATTTTGCGGATATCTAGATATTATCTAGATATTATCCGATATCCGGGCTATCCTTGGATAGAATTATTATCCGCCCAACCGGATAGGATAACCTATCCTCCGCAGGTCTGCCGCCCATACGTAATTGGTGCACGGGCCACATTTTATAGGACGTTATTATCGGTGTAAGGGATATTTTGTATATTAAACGAGTAAACTAATTTAATTAAATGGGACGATATAGGGCTTGATTGACTACTAAAATCAAGCCTTTAAACTTAATTAATTATTTAATAATAAAATAAATAAGTAAACAAACTAGTAAACGGGGTTTGTTTATTAGCAAGTCTGCTCTAGTATCTTATGCCTCTTACGGAGAATTTAAAGCTTATTCTTCTTGTCCTTAGAGAGAGCTATATACAAGGTTGGCCCTGGCTTTTTATCTAAATGCCTAGGAAAGATCGGTTTAAGTAGCCGGGGTAACTACTCCCGTTTGGTTAAGGGGTCGACGTACTCCTATACGTCTCCTATTCGAGCTCGAGGCCTGATAAGGTCGATCCATTCGTTCCAGTCAGATTGGCTCGATAATATCACCGTTGTGGTGACAGTCTGGGTAGGTTGAGAAGTCATATTAAAGGCGCTTGCAAAAGATGAACGAAGGGTTTGGTGAGGGGTATGATCAACCAAATCAATTAATCAAATCAACTAGTTGAACAGGGACAATACGGCAAGCAATCCGGGCTTATAACTGTCGATCGGAATATCAAAGAATGAGGACTCTATCCATTGAATGTAGCTCTAGGGCCTCTATACATACATGAGGAAGGTGTAGGCAATAGGAAGGAAAATGGGGAGGGGGGTGGCAACAGAAACAGGGGGTAGGTGACTGAGTCGAAGGGGTAGGTAACTGAGTTAGGGTAAGACAACCTGATTCAGGTCGACACATCTCTAACTAGAATACAACTGCGAGGACAGAATGTACGCCGTTTTGATGTACGTTGTTATTATTGTCATATAGTATGGAATAGAGGTTTCTGGATATAAGTACCTAGTAACGTATCCTAATTCTCAAATCCGAGTGGGCCGAACTATATGGGGTTATATGCTAAAGTTCGTAGCTGGTGGCCTTTCTAGGTGGCAACTGGCACAATATCGTGGGCGCTCCTGCAGCAGAAAGTTAGGCGCTCTCGTAGGTACCTGGTACCTAGAAACGGCCTAGTGATGAGGGTTTAATAGGAGCACTGAGGCGACCCTCACTAAAGACGCCGCACTTTGGAAGGCTGTAATATATTATATAAAACCTAGAAGTGTGAAGAATTTATTAGACATCACTATAATCCTACTCGGGAATGTAAAGTTCCCATCAATATCTACACTAACGCCCGATGTCGCAATGCCGCACAGCAAAGAAATTTAGTGCCTAATCTTCCTAGAACAGGTCGCAGAAATGCCATCTCAGACCACCTTTGCCTATACAAATTTCCAACCATTCTCGGGTTCCTATTTCATGATTCAGCTTCGTCAATTTTCCTTTTTTTACTTGGCCCCGGTTTTCTTCCCCTCACGCCTTTTACCTTGGGAGGAGGAGCATTCAGTGCTTTGATGCGCTTTTGGATCTCAGTAGCGGCTGTATCATATCCCGCTTTATCTTGCGATGTAGTCCAACCTAAAGCGTGCTTCATCAGCTCCCCCTTTCGATGACTCATAGTAGAGCCCTCAACCCTAATACCGTGATCCTCGAATCGTTTGCATACTTCGGATCGTGTGAGAATGAGCAACACTAAGAGCAGAGTGATGTTATCGTTGTCTAGTAGGTGCGGGGCAAAGTCGCAGATGTCGGAAGCTTGTTTTCTTAGCTGAAGCAAGGCATCGCGGTCTGCTATAGCGAGAAGGTTGCACGCTTCTTCATGTGGGCGAGCCATGTCCCTGCAGGGGTGGTAGGCAAGCTGATGTGCCACTGACTCAACACTGATCGGGTAGATCTCGGTTCGATTGATGGCGTTGGTTGCATCAGCGCTAACAGTTCCTGGAATATAAATTACGTCTATGCGGTCGAACGGGATGCGCTCTATGCCTTCCTTGCCGGCGTTTGGCGTATCTTCCTGGCCCATAGCCTCGCGAGCCGCGATGATTGCGTCTTTCGGGATGCGGAAGCCGTACTGCTCACATAGAGCTTTAGAATCTTCGTGGAATTCAAATTTGGAGAGTTTTCTCTCAGCATCTGGGTCGCGGATCCAATCGTCAAGCCACGGCTGGTCCGCCAAAACTTGGTATAACACTTTGGTTAATGCCTTCTGTTGTTTTTTTATGTTAGAGAAACCAGGAGTGTCATCAGCAGGATAATAGAGCTCTTCGGCTTCTTTATGAGCTGCTTTGATAAGCCTTTTGTGATCCTCGCGGGTAATGTGCCCTGTGGTGCACTCGGCAGCAGCAAAGCGGGAAAACGCAGATTGAAACAAATCGTCAAAAGGGGTCCCGTCCTCCCAGACTATGCCATTGGTGTCTTCAAGATCCGTCAGTGCTTATTTCTTATCATGGCATGAGTTTAGTTACCGGTGATTTGAGCAGCTTGATTCTCTGAAGACATGAATTTTGTGAAGGCTTGGGCAAGATAACTTCTCTCGGGGCAAGAGAACTTCGCTCGATGTAATTTGGCGATAGCTCCGTCAAAGAGTGTGTTGCGCTAAAGGGCGAACAACGGAAGTGTATTCAGGCGGCAGAATCTAGACTCCGCTCCACAGAAGAACCAGATGGAGGAGGATTCGCACGCTTTCGCTCGGGTTTACCAGAAAGTTGATACTTTCGTGGAGACTTAAAATATAGTGTAGAAAAAAGTCTTTTTGTGGGATGTAGAAAAGAATTGGTGGCTGTCTGACAAAAATTAGTAGGGATGCGCTTGGTGGTTACGATGGAATCAGAAACAGCGATAGAGTTCTAGCGTCATGTAGGGCAGGTGAAAATATTTGTCCCAAGGCAACTACTCGCATTCGCACCCCTATACTAAATGAGGAATCTTAGGGCAGACATGAAGCAGCATTTCACAAATGACATGGTGAATTTTTTCGATCAGGAGATGCGAGTCTATAGGCCCGTTCAGATGGCTGGAGTCGTGACCGTACGTAGAGACAGGGGCTTGGCCACTTGTGAGGTCGTGACATTCACCCTTACGTACCTTGATTAGATGCTTAACTCCTGGTAGAGGATACTGTGTAATGATACTTATTAGCCCTGACGGGTGTTGGGTGTTAGGGTTGCGGGCAGACTCGAAGGGCGAAAGTGGTGAGAGATGCGAGATGGAGGGGTTTTGGAGAAAGGCAAAATCCGTGACATTCACGCTCGCGTAACTTGCCCGAGCGTCCGACTAGCTTTCTCCAATCAAAGTTTAGAGCACATCTTGGCAAACTCGAGCCACAGAGTACTCACAGCGTCTCTTTCAGTGCTCTATTCCCCCTTGATCGCATACATTCGCTAAGTTTCTATCAATCTTCTCTGCACCTCCTTAATGGCTTCAAGATAATCATGCGTTTTTGATTCTGTTCGGGATATTCGAACGACTCCGCCGCAGGGTCCCAGGACGGTGGAGGGAGAGATTGGAATGGCATTGAGCCTACTATACAAGTTAGCTCCCTAGATAGTCGCACAGAAAATCGACAATTCAAACCTCTGTATGGGAGTGGTGAAGTGAAGTCGAACGCAAGACGGAATAGTTTAAACATATTACCAACAAATTCATTCACTTATTCACTTCAATCTCAACCGTTTGAGTTTATCACTGATGCCGGCCGACCAATATATATGATCGAGAGTTCCAACAACGATAGAGCAAGACTCTGCAGCATTCCTCAGTAGGTAATCGAAGGATTTTGGATTCATGATGCTACGCACGTACTATGTAGTAATATGTGTTGATATTGACTACTTATCACGTCTGCAATACGCATTTTTCGTATCATAGGAATTCGAGTCAAAGCACTCAAACTAACCCGAAGATAGGAAAGAGCTATGCCTCTTATTTGATCTTCTTCTGCATATGGATTGCGACACAGCGAAGGGTTGCCGCCATTTTCTTCTAGCCATCTGCCCCATGGCCTTTTTTATTCGTTTAAGCAAGAGCGTCCGCTCATATTCATAACCGTTCTTCACAAGAGCTTGGCGTATTTGAGGGGATGTCATGAACAAGTGAGCGAAAGAAGCGAAGCGCCACAATGTAAGTGGGGGCAATCCGAAGATCTTGCCAAAAATCAAGATCAAGAATGAGAACTCTGTCCTATTGAGAGCGGCCCTTGAGTCTCTATATATACAGTCAAGATCAGCTGCCGAGACACCCCTACCCCTAATCTATACCTAATATAGGAAAGATAAACGGACATAGTTAGTCACTATCATTTGACACACCCTCCCAGCTTTAAGCTCTCATAAATCAAAGCTATAACGTAGCTTATAGGCTTTTGACGGATTTGAACATCAAAACTAATGCCTCAAAATGCTCAATTGCAGGCTTTTTCTTAACAAAAGGTATCACGCAGCATTTTCCACAATGTTAATAAAATGAAGCTTTAGTTTTATATAATCAGGGCTCCGTCGCGGCGTTTTGTAGTGTTTGTGGTGGTGGTTAATGGGGAGGAAGCTTTCTTGCTTCTTTAAGAATCTTAGTTGCAATAACTCGGATCGTTCGAATTCGAGCAGGAAAGCCGACGTTTGCAAGATATATACACTATCGCACAACTGCAGATTCTGCAGGCGGTAGTAGTTGCTGCTGCTGAGTATGCACGACTTTGTGAGATTTATGTTTTCCGTTGAGTCGCCTACGTAATGTATTTAGGTCAACGCCGTGAGACTTTATAGCATCTTCCCGGCTTTTATAGAGGCTATTCTTGAACGATTGCTAACTCAATCCTCGTCCGCATCAGATTCGCGAGTCCAATGGGGCATGGTGGTGTTAATGGTAAATTTCTTAAATATGGATCAAACATTGAGGAATTCAATGTTTTGATTCTTGAAGCGGCAGTATGAGTCGCAGCCTAAACAGGCAAGCGGTAAGGAAAAACGGTCAAAAACCCCCCAACCGTCAAAAGCCTATAAGCTACGTTATCATGAGTCTTGGAAAGGTATTAAGTCAAATATACTCGAAATTTTCCTCTACGCTTATCGTTCCCAATCTAGATACTCTCTTTAATATTAACTACATTTAATTAGTAGATAAAGGCCTCGCGCTTTCCTTTATAGTAGCTAGTGCTCTTATTAATATTAAATATTAAATATTTTTAGAGTTAAGGCAGTAAAAATAAAGTAGATATATTAGTAAATAACTTTTAGACCTCCTTATCCCTTAGCACGTTAGCGTCTAACGAGTAAGTAGTATGTGCAGGACCACCGTTTTTAAAACAACGCGTACATATATAGATTGCAGTAATTAAATACCTTTTGTAATGCCTTCTAGTCGTATAAGAATTTTTATAGAAAGGGTAAGTACTAGAAACCTTATATTAAGCGACTTAGCTCTAAAGAATAAGCTTATATATTAAAATACTATAGTATTTAGCCTCTATTAAAAGCCTTATATTCCTAAGTACGGGCGTTAAATATAGCTTAATTAATTGGCTAGATCTTATTAATAATAGTTTAATCCGAATTAATATACTAAGGATTTTTTTGGAAAATTTATTAAGTAAACTAAAAGAAAATTACTATTTATTTATTCTATTTATTGCCCAATACATTCCCCTTTATAGGTCTACATAGGCTTCCGCCCCCTATTTATAGGAAAAAATCCCTAGTAAGGGAAAAACCTAGGTATAACCTTTTAGCTAGTCTTACGTGCTCTACCGTCGCCTAGCCTATTTACTATTTTAGTATATCTACCTTTTATACTATACTTTTAAGGTATTTTAGAATGTTTAGGGAGTAGTAAAATAGTTTAGTAATTTGCCTACTTATTACCTTTAGCGCGGTAGGGGTATCTAGTCTCTAAGGGGATAAAAAGGGGCGCATCCTTCTATATCCTCCTATTAGATCTTATATACTATCTAGAACTACTAAAAAGCTTTTTAACCTATAAGCTATTATACTACTATATATAGGCCCCTATTTATTAAAAGTATTTAAGTAATATTATTTATACCCGCCCTATAGAGCTTACTTAAACGTTTTTTACTACTAAGATCCCTTCTTTAGCCTCTACTTCTTAGTCCTTTAATTACTTAATTCTTAACCTCTAGGTTTCTATAGTTTCTTATTTTCTCTTAAGGTTTTTTTAAAAATATTATTTAGGTTTATTAACTCTAGTCCGCTATACTATAGTTTTAATACCTTTATATAACTCTATTTATATTACGGAGTAAGTATAAGCGACGATAATATATAGTAAAGTAGATATTACTAAGCTATATACATAAACTATATAATAAGATTAAGATGTTATATAAGGAAAGAAGGTAGGAAAACGGGAAGAAAAGGTATATATCGTTGACTTAGTTGCTTAGTTAATATATATATAGGGTAGAATAGGGTTTAGGTTATAGTTCTAGTAAAACTTAGCAGAATTTAGTAAAACTTAGTAGAATATAGCAGAATGCTATATATTACCATTAGATTACTATTAGATTACTATTAAATTGCCATTTTATAGTTAGTCTCTAATTGCTAAGTTGGTGGAAATAGGTAGATGTGTATAAGGTGTTACGGGGGTGTCCCGTAATAGTACACCCCCTTTAAACTTAAGCTTTTGTAAAATGGGGCTATAGTAGTTCTAGGTAGAGTTTATAAAAGTTTTCTGCGGCTTATATAAGTTTTATAGAGTTAATAGGTTCCTATAAGGACTTAATAAAGCCTCTTCATTTCGTAAAATATATATATTAGTATTTCCGTTTATTATACTTAATATTATTAATTCTTTTAATAAAGTACTTGTTCTTACTATCCACTTTAACTAGTAGGGGAGGGTCTTATATCTATCTAGGTAGGGTATTTAATATAGGAGTAATAGGGCGGAGGACTAACGTATAGAATATAGGGTGGATTTTAACCGTATTAGGGAGCTTTAGTTAGTAGGCGTAAGAGGAGATAACCTTCTTAATCTTATAAGGGCCAGCGTTCTTCTAATTAAGCTTCTTAGCAGGTTATTTTATATTTAGATTTCTTATATCTAACTAAATAAAGTTACTAATTTAGTAGGCTGGTGCTAGGGTTTATTTCTTATTCGCTACGGCTTTAGAGACAGATTAAGCCTATATTATTTCGTTAATAAGGAACTATTATAGTTCCTCTATCTTCTCTATAAATTAATTTACTTTTATAATTTATAAGGCGTAATAAGTAGGGCGAGGAATATTACTAAAGGGTTTAAACCCCATTTATAGATACTAGCCATAGTTAGCTAGGAATAGGGAGACCTTTATAGTTTCTAAGACGGAATTATTTATAGTAAACTCGGTAAATATAAGCTAGTTAATCCAGTTATCTTATAAGTACGATATATATATCCAAATATACTATTTATTACGGACGCTTTAAGTACGATGTTATGACTACTAGGAAGAGAGTCGGAAGAAGCTAGTTAGTTAATATAAGCACGGTCCAGTATGGAGCCAGTGGAACCATGTAATGAGGAATAGTAAGCGAGTTATATAATGTACTACGTAAGGGATAAGAGGAACGGAGGGAACTTACGTACCTTATGTATAATGCGTACCTTATATATAAGAAGGGTTTCCTAGGAGTACGGTTATATATTTAAAGGACCACAGTCCCTACTCTAGATAGTTCTTTCCTTATAGTAATTCTCAGAATATAATTAGAGTTAATTTATTAGGCAACCACTCCACCAGTTATTATTACGTTATTAACTTACTTATAATACCTACACACCTAGCCTAATAACGAGCCCATTATAGTACTTACTACAAGGTTCCGTTATACAATTACTACCTAGTTACGGTTTTAATAAGTCGAATAATATGCCACCAAAAGCAGCCACTATAACGCCATTAACGGCAGCAACTACTTTAAGGTTAAGAGGCGACACTAGTATAGCAGATACTAACTCGCAACAACCTATAACGGTTAGATAACTATAAGAGATAGTTAACTAGTTAATAGAGAATAATGCGACACTTAAATAAAGGATTAATGGGATAGGCGTAGTAAAGGTTAAGTTACTATTAATCGAAAGGTTCTTAGGAGAAAGATTAAAGCTTAAAGGATTTCTTACGCAAATGCACTTTAAGGTAGTACAGAAAGGAGTAAAGCTGGTAATACTTATGGATCGAATAGCTTATGCGGGATTATTCTTATTAAGAAGAGCACTTAAATAGTTTAAGCCTTACTTTATAGAAATATAAGCAAATAGAATAACAACCACCAATTAGGAGGTGCGGTTTATATTCTTAAGTTAGGAAGGATTTATAAAGCGACTTATATAAATATTCGGAGACCTAGAGGCAGTGACCATAGCGGAAAGAAAACTCTAAGATATTACGCAATAAACTTTAGTAATTAAGTATATAATACAGTTCTAAATACTAGCTATATAAGTTAAGTGGAATAATAGGGCGCTTATAGCACAGTATAAATAGGGACTTAAGGCTAAAGTCTAGGATGTAATTATTCTAATAGAAGATGCGGATACCCTAAGGGAATTAATAGATTAAGCGATAAAGATTAATAATAGGATCTTCTAAAGGGAACAGACTAAGAGAGGTTAGGATAGAGTTTTATAGTTGTATAAGGCGCAGAGCACGTAACAACTAAAGCCAAGTTAGAAACTATAGTATAGCACAAAGCCAATAGACCTAAGCGGTACTAAAGAAGCCTATAAGAGATAGAGTAAGAAACTATAGAAACCTAAAGGTTAAGGATCTAGTAATTATAGAACTAAGGAGTAAAGGCTAAACTAGGGATCTTAGTAGCAAAAGACGTTTAGGCGGACTCCATAGTAAAGTTAATAGTTTAGAGACAGAGCTTATATAAATTACAGGAAATAGGGTTATTTCGCGAGGGATTATAAAGATGGTTAGAATTACTATATAATAAAGGGAACCTAACTAGCAGAACACACACACGTATAAAGGGATAATAGTATACTACAAAGAACAAAAGAATATTTAATTAAAAGTTTTGCGTTTTATTATAATAACATATACTAAATTTATAAAGATACTAAGTATAGCGCAAGCTATTAGCTATAAGAGCTAGAATCTATAGAGTATAGAGGAACTAGAGAGTTAGATAAAGAACAAGATCAACTCTATAAGCTAGATTAGGATATTATAGTAATATATAGACAATAATTAGCAACAATAACAATGGAATTAGAGTATTTATTAATTAATAGTAATAAGGATAGTAAAGGAACTAACTAGGGGTATCTAAACCTTAATAACGCAATAGAAGTAGAGACTAAGACCGCTATAAAGCAAGGTTTAGTAACGGGTATTATAACACCGTTAGATATAGCATCTATCGCTTTATAAGACGGTAGGAGTAGTATCTAAAAGAGATTAAGTAAGCAGATAGCTGCTAGTGCTAGCTTACTACTTAATAAAGGCAAAAGGCTAAAGGCTTAAGATTCTTAAAACAAGATAAGAGAGATCTAAGATTCCATAGATAGGATAAGGATAGCTTAAGGACCTATAATAGACAGAAACCAATGGAGCAGAGTAGTAGCTTAGTTTAAAGATATATAAATAAGCTTGGGACAGAGTTTCCTAAAGGTATAAGATTCTTAAGATAAGATAAGTGAGATTTAAGACTCTTAAGATGAAATAAGAATACCACGGACGCCTAGTTGGACTAAGGCGGGAGCTAAGTTTAAGTTAAAAACAAGCTTAGGATTAAAGAATCTAAGAAACTAAGAATTCGGAGTATAAATAAGGACACCTATAGGCAAGAGGCAAGAAGCTTCTTTATAGGCCAGAGAATCTATAATATAGGTAGTAGTTAGACTAGGAGATAGATATATAAACCCAAAGGATTTACTAGTTAAACAAAGTGTTCGGACTAAAGATTAAAAAGTTAATACATTAGTTAAAAAGTATAAGGACGTTAAGGATCTATTAGAAAGACGACAACCATAAAAAAGTATAAAAGAATTTAGATAATAAATCTTTATATAGCAGAAGCAATCTATAGAGCTAAGAATGCCAAATTACTTTAGGAAAAAGATACCTATACAAAAGGTTATTAATAGGCTAAAGGTAGGTATACTTAGAGCTAAATAGCTTACGGAACTGGAAGAAGAAGAGAATCTAGGGATTCTAACTAGATTCTAAGAACGATATATAAAAGGCTGTTATAAAGTAGTAATAAAAAGATACTTCCTTACGGACAGATTATATACACTTAGTAAGCTATACTAAAAGTAGTTCAGGCAATAATATAATAATAAATAGAAAGACTTTTATATATAGCTAGACGAAAAGGTTATACTAGATTAAGCAATATCTAAGAGACAGATAAGTTACATTAAAGGAGCATTAATTATAACGTTAAAGGATCTAGAGGAACAAGCTATAGACTAGAAAGAGATAATATAAATATTAGTACTAGCAAATAAGATAGTAACGTTTAAATTAACGTAATAGAGGTTTAAACTTAAAAATAAAGACGAGTTAAGAGTTAACCTAAAACACCTAGCGCACTATATATTAGTATAGATTGCATACGTGGATAATATATGTGATATATATAAAAACCTAAAAAAGAAGAACCGGAAATACCCTATAAGAATATATTAGGCACCAAATAAAAAATAGTTCAGGAATACTAAGTATATATATAGCTGGCATCTCACAGAAGTTTAAAAATAAGGGGACTTAATACTTTAACCAGGAAGATTCCTTACGGAAGAATGCCTAGATAGATAATAGTAGTAGGAATGTTTAGAGAACACCTATCTATAGTATATTAAAGATAAAAAGCAAACTAAGTATTAGCCTAAGTTGGACTAAGTATAAATAGGATCTAGTAGCTAATAGTTAGGAAAAGTAGAGGCCCATAGGACCAAAGGGAACCAGTAGTAGAGCCTTAGACCCTTAAAGGAATTTAAGGACAACACCTAAATTTATAAGTTAAGTGGTAAGATTAATAGTTTAAGGCACTAATAGATAGTGGAGTAATAAGGAACCACATCTTGCTAGCAGTAGTTAAAAGAATAGGGTTATTACATAGGAAAAAGGAACATCCTTACCTATTAGTAACAATTTTAGGAGATCCGATAGCCTATAGAGGAGGCATTATTAATCTTAAAACAGGACCTATTCAAATAACTATTAAAGGAAGATAAATCGAGATATCTTTTAATATATTACCATTAGGGAATAATAAGGCAGTATTAGAAATACCTTAGTTATAGGAATATAATTTAAAGATTGATTGGGTTATAGGTTAACTTAATATTAAGAATACTTAACGCTATAAAATGCGATAATAAGCTAAGATAGTATAGTACTAAGTAGGAGCGACCTATAAGGAAACAGAAAAAGGGTTAAGCTATATACTAAAGAGATACCACAAGTACGGTAAGAAACTATAGTTACCAGAAAGTAAAAAGCTGTTAGAGTATATAGTATAGGACTATAAGATAAAATTAGAACCAGGAATAAGTCTAAGGTTCTTTTTAATCTACAAGCTTACTAAAAAAGAAGGTAGAGCATTAAAAGAGTTTATCTAGGAAAACTTATAAAAGGGATATATTAGACCATTATAATTATTAGCGGGTTATCCAGTACTATTTATACCAAAGAAAAATGGCAAGCTAAGGCTATATATTAACTATAGACAGTTAAATAGCATTACTAGAAAGGATAGGTATCCTTTACCCTTAATTAGCGAAATCTAAGACAGGATAGGCAATACGCAAATCTTTATAAAGATAGATCTAAGATAGGCGTACCATTAGATTAGAATTAAGGAAGGCGATAAATAAAAGGCAGCCTTTAGGTTAAAGGAAGGACTATATAAACTATTAGTTATGTAATTTAGGCTTATAAACGCACTAGCAATGTTTTAAAAGCGAATTAACAATATATTAGGAGAACATTTGGATGAATTTATTATGGTATATTTTAACGATATTATTATTTACTTAATAACTAAGAAAGAATACGGAGAACACGTTAAATAGGTCTTAAGGAGACTATAAGAAGAACAGATGCTAGTAGCAATTAAGAAATACAAGTTCTTCACTAGGAAGACCAATTTTGTTAAATTTATTATTAAACCAAGCTAACTTAGTATAGATTTAAAGAAGATTAAGGCTATAGTAAATTAGCAGGAACCAGAGAACGTTATATAGTTAAGATTATTCCTAGGGTTTTACAATTACTATAGAAGGTTTATAGCGTAATAGTTAAAAGATATTAAACTATTTACGCGGCTAATAAAAAAAGAAGAACTATTTAAGAGAGTTAAAGAGTTATTTACCCAGGAGCCAGTTCTTAAGATCTATTAACTAGGTTTAAAGACGGTTATAGAAATAGATATATTAGACTTTGCACTAGGGGCATACTTTATACAAAAACATTAAAACGGATGGCACCTAGTAGCATACTATAGTCAAAAAATAACACCACTAGAGTTAAACTATAACATCTACAACAAGGAGTTATTAGGTATAGTTATAGTACTAAAAAAATAAAGAGCATTCTTATAAGGCACAGAAAAACTATTTATAGTTAAGACGGATTATAAAAACTTAATAAGATTCTTAATAATAAAGGAACTTAACCAAAGATAGGTTAGATAGGCAGAGATGCTTATAGAATACTATTTTAAGATTTAGTATACTAAGGGTACGGATAACATAAAGGCAAATACTTTAAGTTAAAAAGCTAAACTATAAAATAATAAGAAGCCATTAGGGGCTTTACTATAAAAAGATATAGATAGGTTAATTAGGTATAATTATCCAAAAATTATAGCAACTTAAGAAGAATTAGAGAGAGTTTATAAGTTACTAGAAAGCTTTTAGGTATAGAGAATTCTAAAAGCATAGCTAGAAGATCCATAGACGGATATATACAAAAATTAAGAAGTAAAGTATATCCTAAGAAGCATAGCAGAGCACTTTATAAAAAAATTCTATAGGGGATTAACTTAAGGACATAATAGGGCCACGGGCTTAGTGTTAAGACTCTAAGAGGAGTATATTATTAACGGAATCTAGAGAATAGCTAGAAAGGTCACTAGAGAATATCCAGATTACTAAAGGAATAAACTAACAAGGCATAAGCCATATAGAGGGCTATAACCTATTAAAATACCAAAGAGACTATAGGAGGTTATATTATAGGACTTTATTATAAAGTTACTAAAATTAAAAGATCCTATTACTAGACAAGATTATAATATAATCTTAGTAATAGTAGACAAGCTTATAAAGTGGGGATACTTTATAGCATGTACGGAAGAAATCTCAGCGGAAGATATTACTAGAATCTATATTAAAGAAGTGTTTATAAGATATAAAGTACTAAGTAAGATTATATCGGACAGAGATCTAAGATTTATAGTAGTATTCTAGGAGGTATTCTTAGCGAAGCAAGGAGTTTAAGCAGCAACTTCTACCGCATATTATCCGCAGATAGACGGTTAAATAGAAAGATTAAACTAGACACTAGAGTAGTATCTAAGGCACTATATTAATTATATACAGAATAATTGGGTATTATTATTACCAGTTATATAGTTTATATATAATGCAACACTATAAGAAGGAATAGGTACATCACCATTTAAGGCGAATTATAGATATAAGCTAAGAACATTATTATCGCCATATTAAGTAAAGAAGATAAGTAGCATAGCTAAAGAAAGAATAAAGACTTTAATGGAGCTTTATAAGAACCTTACAGAAACAGCTAAGGTAGTACAGTAAAGAATAAAGAAATACTACGACGCTAAGAGATCTAAGGGACCAGATCTTAAGGAGGGAGATAAAGTATGGCTACTATATAAAAATTTTAAGAGTTAATAACTAAGTAAGAAGTTAGACCACGTTAGACTAGGACCTTTTAAAATTATTTAGAGGATTTCACTAGTTATATTTAAGTTAAACCTACTAACCAAAATAAAAATCTACCCAGTATAGTACATCGTGATGCTAAAGCCAGTATATAGGAATATTAAGCCACTAATCTATAAAGCAGACACGTACAGAGGATAAGAAGAAGACAAATAGTAAGTTTTAAAGATCGTTAGTTATAAGGACGTTAATAATAAAATATAGTATAAGGTTAAGTAGATAGGCTATAATAAGACTACCTAGAAACTACTAGAAAATTTAAAAAAATGCTATAGAAAAGGTATAGAAGTATTAGAAGAGAATAGGTTAGGTAACATTAATAAGGAAAGATCGCTAAAGAATAAGTCACCTAAGGGGGACCTAGGAGGAGCGACTGCCGAACTACTTAGAGTTATTTCCTTCGCTAATTAAAGAGAATTTATTCTTTTATTACCAAGTTCTAGCAAACCTTATTCCATAAGCTTCCACTCCTTAGAATAAACCTTCTTATAAACTTTTTTAAGACGGAGGAGATAAGCAGACATAGTAATATGGGCCTCTAAAGCCTTCTACTCCACATTCTAAAAACGTTCTAACTTAGCAAGGGCTTAAGTTAGCTCACTATCCAGATAAGCAGCAGTAGATTAAACACAAGACCCTATAACAAATTACTTAAGGAACTTAAAGACTATTAAGAGTTATAGGACGCGTATACTTAGCGTTAATAGAAGAGCAAACGTTATAGGACAAATAAATATTCGCTTTAGTGCACTCTAAGTAAGAGGAAGGTTGCTAAGACAAAGGACTCGCCAACGCGATATAAACTAACCCCTCTTTTACACAATAAGAACACGGAGATAGCATTATTTCACCTAGTAATAATATAGCAGTAACGGTGCGGGCATAACATTACGCGTATAAAGAAGAAGATGCTTTAGGTATAATAAGTAATAATATTAACTAGATTAATTAGACGGATATTACACCTCTAGTAAATAACTTAGAGATACTTAAAATCTTCGAGGACGAAGATAGGAAGGAGGGAGATAGTATTACGGACGCTTTAAGTATAATATTACAACTACTAGGAAGAGAGTTAAAAGAAGCTAGTTAGTTAATATAAGCACAGTCTAGTATAGAGCTAGTGGAACCATATAATAAGGAATAGTAAGCGAGTTATATAATATGCTATATAAGGGACGAGAGGAACGGAGGGAACTTACGTACCTTATATATAATGCGTACCTTATATATAAGGAGGGTTTCCTAGAAGTACGGTTATATATTTAAAGAACTACAGTCCCTACTCTAGATAGTTCTTTCCTTATAGTAATTCTTAGAATATAATTAGAGTTAATCTATTAGGCAACCACTCCACTAGTTATTATTATGTTGTTGACTTACTTGTAATACCTACACACCTAGCCCAATAATAAGCCCATCGTAGTACTTGCTACAAGGTTCCGTTACACTATTCTATTATAGCATTTATATATTCTATTTGGCTATTTATTTCTAGGTAGTATACTATAAATAATAGTACTTTAATACATAGTTAGGTAGTTAGTTCTTTCTAGAATATAGAGATAAACTAGCTGCCTTTATTAGAGATAATCGTTTTAGGGAGTCCGTAGAGTTTTTATACGTAATCTAGAAATAGTTAGGCGATAGTAAGTATTAATATATTAGATAGTTGGTCTATAACTACTATAATATTTATATAGCCTTACTTACGGGGAGATTAATAACAAAGTCGATTAAGATATCCTTCTATCTTTAGTCTAAAACAGGTAGTAGCTTTAGTAGGCCGTTATACGTCTTATGTAAAGCTTTAGCTCGTCGGCAGATATAATAGCTAGAGACATATCTTTATATTATATTATGCATATTTAGCTAGTAATACTCTCGTTAGAGTAGCTCTAGGGGTTTTTTCTTAGCCTAAATAGCCAGCTACTAGTAGGTTGTGTACGTGTTTAAGGAGCTTAAGCTTAAGTTTATTATAATTAGGTACAACTAGGCGGTTTTAGTAGTATAAGCGGTTTCTACAGGCTTCGTATTTACTTAAAGAAATCCTTTTAGAGCGTTTAATACCATTTTGTATTAGCTTAAGCGTTTCTTAGATAAACTTATTATTTAGGTATTTATTAGTTATAATCTATTTAATTAATTAATTAGTTATTTTAAGGACGTATACTATAATATCTTTAGTAGGAGGGTTAAATAGTTCGGGGCAAAGTAGGGTCTAATTTTAGTAAAAGCGCGCTTCTTTTAGTGCTAGCACGTCTTATAAGCGTCGGGTTAGGGTATTAGGCTTCTAGCCTTAAACGCCTAGTTAATACGTAATTAAGAATTAAAAACGGGATAGGTATTCTAACTAGCGGGCCTAATAGTGACTTAGCTATTTTGTGGTTGTAAAGTACTATAGGTTCTTATAGTCGCTAAGGACCTTAATTAGAAATCTAGCGCCTTCTAGTTTAGGTTACTATTATTTAAAATATTTAATAATAGCTAATAATTCCTTATTATAGATCTTGTAGTTATATTTAGCTAGGCTTAGTTATTTTAAGAAGTATACTATAGGGTATAATACTCTATCCTTATTATATTAAGATAGGATGCCTCTAATAATATAGTTAGATAAGTGTAACGGGACTAGCCCAGTTATAGTAGGAATGTCTTGGTGAAACACTTAACAGATAAATTCCGACGCTTTGACCAAATTCTGCCGAATTTTAACAGCTTAATTAACTTCTGCTAAATTCTACTAGATTAATTAAATTCTACCGAAGTCCGTTAAAGACTACGTGTATATATACGCACGCATTAACCACTAAGCCCCTAACTATTTAATTATATAATTCTCTTATTATTCCTTTCTCTTCTTTATATAACGTCTTGTTCTTAACGAGAGCTATATACCTTTAAATTTAGATAGAATTTATATTATTCCTTTAAATCTTCCCTAAAGTCTCTCTGCGCCCTTACATTACGTTATATTAAAATAACTACTATTAAAATAGTAAACGAACTTGAACCTACTACGTTAACTATAAGTATTATAGCCCTAGTTAGGGAACAGTTAACTATAATATAACAGTCCTTTACGGATGCTTTGGCCTAACAGCGAGCGATATTAGAAGCTTAGTACTAGCAATTAATAGGAACAATCTACGAAGAACTCCGTAACCTTAAAGCACTTATATTAAAGACTCTAATAATAACACCTATAAATAAAAATAAAATAACTATATGCGAACCTAGCCTATTAAATACAAACCCTAAACTAGTAACGGCAATTTAACCTATACCTATAATAAACCTAATACCTACTATAAAATCTAAAAAGCTCCTTAACCTTCTAATATTTAATAGAAATTAAAATAAGCTATATCCCTTTATAACTAAGCTCCATCTTAAACTTTTAATAAACTATAACTAATACCCTATTAAAGCTAGCAAGATTAGCTATAGAATGTCTTATTTAAGTAAAGACGCTATATAAACTATAGACCTATTCTTCCGTAATAGCACCTTTATTAATCTTAAAATCT
>Ga0307515_10005523_pt1 | contig 25592 bp, 15 predicted proteins | sample 17_EM_MG_FD_194513 | JGI IMG/M metagenome (GOLD analysis project Ga0307515, IMG submission 194513) | Populus trichocarpa ectomycorrhiza microbial communities from riparian zone in the Pacific Northwest, United States - 17_EM | ecosystem: Host-associated > Plants > Roots > Unclassified | place... | reverse complement strand
ATTAAAAGAGAGAGCTTCCCCATACATAAGACAAATAAGGAGATAATGGATCACCCTGTCGGAGACCCCGTTTAGGCTGAAAGGAGGAAAGCCTTTGACCATTCCACACAATAGATAAAGAGGACTCGGAAACACAATTCATAATGAGCTCTATGTATTGTCACCCCCAATTTCAAGTGCCTTTTACAAGTTGGTTCTTGGTTTCTGATTTGTTTGATTACGCCCCTAAATGACCACTAAACTTTTAATTTTTTTGATTTGACCTTTGATTTCAGTCCTTGAAGTCGTGTGCATTTTGCAAATTGATCCTTGGTCCACGGAAGGTTCTATTAAGCCCCTATTTGCTCACCAGACTTTGATTTTTATGCAATTAAGCTCTTGATTTGACTAAATCAAACTTTCCAAGCTTCCAATTGAGTTCTTAAACATCAATTGTTTTAATTGACCTCAAAATTGACCTCCAAAAGTTGTTCCTCCTTGTGATTAAACCCTCAATGAAATTTTTTTACTAATGAGTTTTGTCAATTAAAACTTTGAATTGCTATGTTGGTATATTAACCTCGCTTGACATTCTACTGTTCCATTATTGGGCTTGAGCCTTTTTTTTAAGCATGCTCGAGGTGTATTTTCTTGCCCTTATCTTATTATATATATAGAAATAGAACATACTAAACACCTAAAACTATATAAACATAACAATTTTCTCTTTTATTTTAGAGATCCAATTTTCATGACGTGTAGGAACATCTAAAATTATATAAACATGACAATTTTCTCTTGTACAGATATAAACATAACATTACCTTGGCCTTAATTTCATGTTTCTCAAGTACATGTATTATCATTATGAGTTTAAAAAGCTTGATTTCAGTAACACATTCATATAATCATATTTTCAATATTATTTCAAAATAGTTTTATGAGACTAATTACGATTATGATGGTCCCAAATTCTTTAAAGAAAAATACTTATTATCCATAATTATATATAAGGTGTCAACTCCATAAAAACTTATGAATGACTATAATACCTTTAAATATTTTAAAAGACTATAACACCCTTAAATTATTTAAATGACTATTGTACACCTATTCAATATAAATATGTTTTCTGTATTTCTTATATAACTTTTTGAGTAAGTGCTTTCAATTTCTTTTTTCTTTTTTCTTTTCCTAATATGTGTTTCCTATATAACATTTTTTTAGTTTTTCTAATTATACTATGTTTCCTATATTATTTTCTTATAAATCCATATATATATATATATATATAACATATTCAAAATAAATATATTTGTTATATAACTTTTTTTTCTTTGCGGAGACTATAAGATTTTTTTTTATAACATAAACTTCTTTTTTGAACACTATCATAGAAGAATTAACCTTTGATTTTAAGTGTGCACCACCTATCGAACCTTTTTTTCTCAATCCATCATAGAATAACATTTTTTTTCTTTATTCACTAAATTTATAGATGATGGCTTCTAATTTTTATGTTCAATTCAATAATTAAAAAAAGACTACATTTCTCAGCAGTCCTTCTATAATTTGAGAAAAAAAGGCTTCTACATTTTTTTTTTATTTTTAAGTATTTTAAGCTATAAATATTATATTTTTTTAAAAAAATATTGTGAATATTATTCATGAATATAAAGCCATTAATATAGTAATTTTTAACAAAACTTGAATAATCTATATGTAACCCATGTGTCTAAAATAGTTAGTTCCAAAATATATAGCCATTCTTTTGCTTTTATAATAGAAATATTTTAAAATTTTAAAATATTTTACACAGAAACAAATTTTATAATGTTTAGTATATAATGATGTGAAAAATATAATTGCATAGAATAATAATATTGTGTTACGGTTATGAGATGGTGGTAGTTGTATTAATGGTGATAAAGAGGGTAAAAATAATAGTGAGAGTAATGATTAAAAAAATTAATAATAATGGTGGTCCAATGATTTTAGTGTTAAAATTGATAGTGGAGTTGTGGGAGAAATGATTGTGGTAGGATATTAATGATAAAATTGATTGTGATTGAAATAAATGGATAATTTTTTTTAATTAATAAATTTAAATAATAAAAAATAATTTATTTTAGAAAATATATTTAATAGGAAAATCATTGTTAATTGTAATGATATTTAATTTGAATTTATTAAAATTGTAATGATATCTAAGAAAGATGCATTGTCAAGGGATGTAAGTTAAACTTGATTTGTTCAAACTTGCTTATCCACCGAAATATGTTGGTTTGTTGTTTATTTGTGTGGCAAATATTTGATATTTGTTTTTACAGCGCAATTATATTTTTTAAAATATTTGTTTTTTTATTTTAAATTAATTTTTTTTATTTTTTAAATTGTTTTGATAATCTAGTATTAAAAAAAAATTTAAAAATAAAAAATATTTTTATAATAAAGTTTTTTTAAAAAAATTATTACCTTGAAGGAGGGAATTCGATGTCGGTGTCGATTTTAAACCATTCTAGTCTGAAAAGAAAAAGGAAAAGAAAAGGAAAAGGCGGGGGAGGGAATATACCCTTGTTATTTTATTTATTTGACAGCAGACAAAAGGGATATTCATAAGGACGATATATAGGAATATCACGACACGTTTCACGAGAAGAATCTTCACAAAAGGCGTGGGTTGGAGTCTTGCACGAGAAGATTGATTCTGGAAAGCGACTCGCCATTGTTATTGCTCTCTCTCTCTCTCTTCCAATTAAGGGAATTCGATGCACCTCTCTCTCTCATGGGATTTTCCTTCCATGCAAAAGGCATCTCCTCATTTATTTGTTCATTAAATCTTTTTGTGTCAACGCAGACACAGAGGCCTCCCCAAACACAAGCAACAATCTGCTGGAAAAACAAAATAAAGAACTTTTCTCTGTCAATATATGTCTGTGTTCTTAAGAAAATGGAAGAATCAAACATACAGGCACGCAGAACACATAAAGAAATACTCTGGGAAGTGTTAAGGAATTGTTGATAACCCCACCAAAAAGAAGAAGAAAATAAAAAGAGAATCTTCTTACCTTCCTACCCACTTCATTAAAGTCAAGTATGGGAGGGAGAAGGAGATTCCCGGCTCTTAGGGCTCCTTTATTATTCTTTAATCTCTGTTGGTTCCCTTAATTCAGAGTCGTAGAATTGGAACTAAGATATTCCCTCTCCTTATAGCCAAATATTATATTCTTTTTAAGATGATTGGATTTTTCATTTTGGATTACATATTCTCTTCTTTCTTCTCCGCTGAAACACATTTATGCAACTTTTCAAACCAAAAAGAAAGTTGCTTGCATTGCATGCATGCCCTTTTCAATATGCCCTACCTCCTCCTTTCTATAAATTATATATTATATATACATCTCTAATTCGTGTGTGTATTTCCGTAATCTATAATGTTAACTAAAATTCGGTAAGGACTTAACCAAGTACTATTTACCGTACACGTGGCCAACATCTACCAACTTGGTTGGAGGTGTGGAGGGTACTCACATGACATGATCAAGATGACCCTAGCCTTAGAATCAACACCACCAGCAAAATGAATTATACCATGGAATATTCCATCAATGAAAAAGTTATTTATCCATCGGTAAAAATAACATTTGTTGAATTTACGATCGGGATCATGGAGTTGGCTAGAGTCGTGTTGGTGATTTTATTTCTGTCGGTAATTTTATCGTTGATTTAATCACCAGTATTTAGGCCGACATAATATTATATCAATTTTTTTTTGGTTTATCAACACTCTTTAAGAATGATCAATAATAAAAAAATGAATTAGTTATTTATGTATGTAATTACTCAAAAATCAAATTATTTTATTCAACTAACTAACTAAATTACTAAAAAAAACCGTATCTAAAAATTAATAAATAAAATTATTGAAAAATTCTTTCTATAGTTTATTCAAATCATAAATTCACATAAAATCCAAAATTGGCATAAACCCTAACTTCTCTTAAATTGAAGATTTTTCAATTTTAAACATAAATAAGTGAGAAAACACAATTATAATTGAAGAACGATTCATAATAAAATGATAGGCAACACGTAAAATAGAAAAAAACAAAGGAGAATACATAACATGTCAACATTATAGTCCAAGAGCTTAAAAGAAATCAAACCTCGATAAGAGAGAAATTGATGCTTGAAGGAGAGAGAAATCGCTTCCTAGAGAAGAGATAATGTCGATGACTACGACTGTTGAAGAGAGAGAGAGAGAGAGAGAGAGAGAGAGAGAGAGAGAGAGAAGAAATGGGGAAAAGCTAAGGGTTGCCTTGATATATCTAGGTTTAAAATCACTGACAAAAATTTCTATTGGTTTTTTCATCGATAATCAATCACGTCAACACATCATCGATGGCGTTACCGAAAACAAATTTGATATCATTGATGACTCCGTCGGTCATTTAAGAATTTCAGAATTCTTTCAAATTCACCAATGACTTTTTATCTATCGATATATTTGTCGGTGAATCCAATCCCCTGAATTCTTCAACAAACTCTCTATAATTCTTTGATGATTTTATATTCCGTTGATAAAACCATCAAAGAATAAAAAAATCATTAATTCTTCTTCGTAATTCTCCAATGACATTGTTGTCTGTTGATGATTGCATCGATATTTAATATCACCGATGGAAAATAGTTTGTTGGAGAATTTGTTTGTTGGTTTACATTTTTGAATTCTTCCTTAAACTCTTTGTAATTCTCCAATGATTTTATATTCTGTTAGTAAAACTATTAGAGAATAAAAATTCCTTAATTCTTCTATATAATTATCCGGTGATATTGTTGTCCATCAATGACTGTGTCAGTATTTAATATCATTGATGGAAAATAGTCTGTCTAAGAATCCATCTGTTGGTTTACATTCCTGAATTCTTCCATAATTGTTTTGTAATTCTTTGATGATTTTATATTTTGTCAAGGACTCTGTTAGTAAACTTATAGTAATTTATTTTCTTATATATTATATATAATCCATATCAAACCTAATTATGCAACAGCAACAGGCACATTCATAACACATTAAAACTACAATCACAATAATAAACGCTTGATAAATGCAGTTAAGATACAATATACAATGACAATAAATATGTTAATTGCATAATGACAATAAATCGGTTAAACTGAAGTTGTTCGATCCCTTCGTCTTTATCATTTTCTATATTCCCACTGGTACTCAATAAATCATTTAACTCATTAATATCAATATGAACACAAATATTCTTTGTGACATGAAAATTTCAATATTTTTCTAACTCGGTAGATGGAGCAACTAACTTATCTAGTTGAAAAAATCTTTTTCTTTAGTTACTTCATCATTACTATCATGAACAACTTGGAAAAGACTCCTATGTAAGGAAAAAGTGTATGTATAGTTCATTTGTTGGTATTTTTTTAGCAAATACAAAAATATCGTTGATGTTGCTAAGTCTACATTTTTTATTGTTTTCAACCAAATCATGGTGAGGATTTACCCTAACTCCTCTAGTTGTATCATATCAATAATATTTGAATAAAAAAACTGTATTTTATATCTTATAATATTGTAATTGAACAATCTCTTCTAACTTGCCATAATAGTCAACTTCAAATTCATTAAAAGTTGATCCCTTAACATAAATACCATTATTATAAGTATTTATACCTTCTCCATAATCTTTAGTGTGAAATACGTACATACCCATTAATAAAATACCCATTATAACACTGTGAAAATATTGATAAATTCTCACTAAAAGGCAATTCACCACTATCATCATGTCTTGAAATATGGTTGATTCTTGTTCTCATATGGGTTTCAAAATAATATAAGATAAATGCTGAAATCTCTTCAATAATATAAGCCTCGTATATCAAAGCCTTAACATGCGCATTGTTTTTAGCCTTTTTCTTGAGGTTGAACAAGTACAACATTAAGGTATACATATATAGATTGATTGAATGAACTTTTTTAAAAACACATTACTAATTTATGATGCATGTAATCTCTAACCTCTCAAAATGATACATCCATCTATACTATACAACACCTCCAACTTTTGCTTCATACATTAAATGTATAGGCAAATGCTCCATTAAGTCGAAGAAGGAGAGAGAGGAGGTCATCTTAAATTTGCAATTGTCTCAATGATGTTCCTTTCAAGTTGTTTCATGTGTTGTGAATGCAATTTGTTTGAGTAAACATATCTAAAAAAGTGATTAATCTCTGTGAGTGCATCTCATATCTCTTTTGGTAATAAATCCCTATATATAATTGGAATGAATGTTTGCATGAACACATTACAGTCATGACTCTTCATTCCATATAATTTGCATTTCTTCAAGTCCACTAATATAACTATGTTCAAAGCATAACCATTAGAAAATCACAGACTCTTAAGTCATTTATAGACAAGAAATTATATCTTTTTATCTAAGACAAATATAGTTTTAGGCTTTGTCACACATCATCATTAAGCAACTTCATATTTTAACGGTCATAAAACAAAGCTATATCTATTCAAGCTTTTTTGTTATCATTTGTTTTCCCTTTGACATCTATCATCGTGTTAAAAATGTTGTTAAACATATTCTTTTCAATATGCATGATATTTAAATATGATAGAGGACATTAGTCTTTCAGTAAGAAAACTTTTAAAAATTACTTCACTTTACCCAATAATAGGTCATACCATTACAAGGAAACTTTTGCTCATTAGATTGAAAATCAAATACAATGTCTTCATACTACAAGACTATGTCATACAATTCTTCACTCAATAGTACCGAAGGTGCAACATCCCTTTCAAATTTACCTTTCAGGAAGTATTTTTTGTTTTTTCTATATCAATGATGACTTGACAAGAACCTCTGATAGTAATTAAAAAAAAACCTTTACCATCATTCATTAAGGTTTTGCCTTATTGTTTTTTATACAATAAGGCATGCTAGTTTTCCATGTGTTTTTCATCCCGAAACCATCTCATACACAAGAAAATTATTTATAGTCCACATCAAAACTGCATTCATTTGAATTTTTTTTCTTGTGAAATCATACGTCAAAGCCTTAAATAACCATAACTATTTCAACTCATCAATTAATGGTTGAAGATAAACATTTATATTTCTACTTAGAATGTGAGGACCAAGTATGAATATAGATAAGAACATGAATTTTTGCCTCATACACATCCTCGTGAGCAAGTTATAAACTGTTAGTATGACCGGCCACCAAGAATATAATGCAACAAATTATCCAAATGGATTGAATCCATATATATACACAAACTAAGATGCATGTTTCATGGTTCCATTTTATTATGTTATCATAAACAACCTCACTCATATCATAATTAGACTTGATAGTAAACACTCATGCAATGACCGTTAATTTACTGTGATTTGTACACCCATCCCATAATGGCTCATCATAATCTTTTAGAAGTTAAAAAAACCTAATCGTATCTATATTTGGTTCTTCATATACACGTGAACCTTCACTTAAATAACCATGATTTATTCTCATTGCATTTATCACTATACTCTTATAACGATTACTATTATCATATACAACTTAATGTATGTTGCTAGAACTAGATATTGAGCCAACAATATTTTCTAAAATAGTCTTGTAAGGAACATAGGGTTCTTTGTGTGCAAATTATCACAAATATTTCTCAACAAACTTTTTTTTAGAAGATGTATCGTCACAACATTTGATCGGTAAAACTTTTTATTTTTATACTTCACACATGAACATCTAATTTTACCTCCATTAATATTCTTCGGATATGAAAGTGCAAAATTAATAAAGCCCTCAAACTTTTTACAATGATGTTCCCAATACAACCATTGGGGTGAGTCTCGATACATCCAAGAACGATTATCCATTATTTATAAAACTTGTATAGAATAATGATGACAAAATTTCTTAATAATGTAACAATCAAATCAAAATTCAACTTTGGAAATTAAAAATGAATTCACAATCTAATAACTGATTATTATTTTTTTACGAAAAAAGTAATGACGAGTTAAGATATTAACAAATAAATCCAATTAACAACAATTAATTGGTACCCAAATAATTATCTATTAATTTTTATTTCAAATTTACTCAATCTAAATTAATACCATTTAATTGTTATCAATTCAATTTCCCCCAGATTTCCAACAAAACAATAACATTAACAAAATATGATTGTTACCCATTAAATGACCCATGATTATTTCTTTCATCACAACACACCTAAGTTAAAAGAAATAAAAGTCAAAATAAATCTCATCAAATTAAAAACAAATGAAAATTTCCCTAAATTACAAACATACCCTAACATACAAATCAAAATTTAATTATATATAAAATGGTAGTGAAACACTTAAATATACAAGCAAACTATACTACAAATACTTCAAAAAAATATTAATACATTATATTAAAACATAAATGGACAGATTTGCTTACTTGATAGTATGAAATGTTGAGTTACTGAATTTGTGATGATAAGGCTTAAATTGTAGAAAAATGGGTAGGAGAGCTACTATTTTGATTTGTAGTTCAAGAGAAAGAGGAAGAAGAAGAATAAGGGGAGAATGGGGATGATGTTGGTTATTACACTTTTAAATTTGTTGACAGAGTTGTTGATGGAATATTGCGACGGAAAATACCGTCAGTAAATTCATTGGAAAATGATGACGTGTTATATTAATTACGAAATAACTGATAGAATATTTTTTATTTTTTATTGTGTTAGTAATTCTATCGGTAATTACATTTAATATCTATGACAGAAATACTTCATCACTATTGTAATTAAACATTACATATGAAAAATATTTTGTCGGTAATACTGTTCTTATTTTACATCAATCCTTTTTTTTATCTTCTCTTGTGCGTGCACTTCTGCCACAAACTTTAACCTTTGACACACAAGTGGCATTAATATGCCTCATCGCAAACTCTAATTGCATTATACTCGCAGTATATATCTTAATTAGAAGAGCTCCTAATGGATCCTGTAATTATTCTAAGGATGTTCGAAGCTACATGATGATGACCATGTGGGAGATATCTCAAAAACCCTCATATGCATGTTTGCTCCATAAGTGATGAAGTGCATGTGTGTGTGTGTGTGTGTGTGTATATCTCAGTAAATAATCAAATCCAAAAATACAAACCATTCACAAGCCCATTAAGCTTAAACCAAATGATAGTATACTTTACATGAGAAGCTTTTGAAGACTGCATCAATAAATGATCATGAGGTGCTTTGATTTTAAAAGTAGGAGACGAATCTTAATATCATAGATAGGCTCTTCAAATCAAAAGGAAATAGTAAAATGGAAAAAAGGATAATAATAAAAATAATAATAATAAAAATAAAGAGATAAAGGAAAAGGAGGATAACAGTAATTAGAAGAAGAATCATCTTTAAGATATTGGCTATTTGAATTCGTACAAAGACTCCATACTAGCTATAAGCTATATGCTAATTAAAAGTAAAAAAAAAAACACAGTGTCTAAGCACATGATCCCTTCTACTGTCAGACTCCTGATTCCTTCTTCCCTTTCAGAGAGCCTCAGCTACCTCTCTCATTTTTAGCTTTTCCTAACTTTGCTGTTTACAAGAAGTTACCATCCTTCTTTATCCCCTCCTCCCTTTGCTAGCTTTTTCTTTCCTCATCCTCTCCCTCTCTCTCTGAACCCTGCTTTATTCCCTCTTGAACTCATCACTAAAAGAAGATGATCCTCCCTCGATCCTCCTTGTGTTCACAAACAACAGCCTCTTCCTCTCTCTCTTTCTAATCCACTCGAAAACTCAAAACCTAGAAAGCAAGAGTCCAGGCACCCGACCTCTTTTGCTGTTGTTTGTTCCTACATATCCCTGTTCCTATTGTCGCATGAACGTTAACGACAAGACAAGGCTCGTTGAGTAGAGAGATCAGTTTTCTTGCTGTACGTGAAAAGATAAAACAATTAATAATCATGGCATCTCCATCAGAACTCAGCCTGGATTGCAAGCCCCACAGCTATTCTATGCTATTGAAATCGTATGGACACCAGAACGACGAGACCGATAAGCTTGAAGAGTTTCTCTCTCGCCTTGAGGAAGAAAGGCTAAAGATCGATGCTTTCAAACGCGAGCTGCCCCTTTGCATGCAACTTCTGACCAGTGGTATAGATATATATATACAGCTTGGCTTTCTTTTCTTGAAAGTTTTAATTTATGCTTTGATTATTACTGTTTCGAAACTAACTGTGGATTCAAGATTATATGCATATATGGAATTCATATATATACACAGAAGATTAATTGGCTAGATAATCATGTGATCATTTGGATGGATTTTAATTCTATTCTTTTTCTTTATCCTCTTTCGTTTATAGAAATTCTAGTTAGCTTTCTATCTTAATTTGTTACTTTATTTATTGAGTTCGTTTCTTTGATTTTAAAAGCAGCCAGTTAAATTTTGACATATTTTTGTTAAGAGGATGTGAGACCTCATGCATAGTTTAGTAAATGGTAATTCCTTAATGACTAAATATAATTTCCATCTTTCGACTCAGCTGTGGAGACTTCAAGGCAGAAACTACAAGCATATAGAGGAAATCAAGTGCCCATACCAGTTCTTGAAGAATTCATTCCTCTCAAAACCTCAACATCTGAAACCCCAGAGAAGACCTCAAACATCTCTGATAAGGCTAACTGGATGACAACAGCACAACTTTGGAGCCAAGAAAGCAATGAAACCAAACCTCAGACCACATTGACATCCCCAATACTAACCGATATTGGATTCAATGTTAGTTCAAAGCTGATCTTAGACACGAAACAAAGAAATGGAGGAGCTTTCCTTCCATTCTCAAAAGAGAGAAATTTGTGCCCAAGCCCAACCTTAGCTCTTGCAGCTTGTACTGATGAACATTTGGAATTGGATTATAAGAGATTTTCAGAGACTGAGAATGGATTCTCTTGTCCAAAGAGAGAAAGTTCTGGTAAAAAGATGGTCGTGATTGAGCAAGGAAAAGGAGCTGGTAATAGTTCATCATCTGATGGCCAAGCAACAAACACTGCAACTATTGCTTCTGCTTCTACAAATACTTCCACATCTCAGACTCATAGAAAAGCAAGGAGGTGTTGGTCACCAGACTTACACCGCAGATTTGTCAACGCTCTGCATATGCTTGGCGGTTCTCAAGGTAACCAAAATCCTAATAATGATATTAGTCAAGTCGTTTGTCATCATGATTACCATCTTTATCATTTTCATAACTATATATATAAATGGTTGATTACATGTTATTGGCAATGGTATTTGACTGGTTTCTTTTTCGGTCGTGCATGAAAACAGTGGCCACCCCAAAACAAATCAGGGAACTCATGAAGGTTGACGGTTTGACCAATGACGAAGTAAAAAGCCATCTACAGGTATATATTAATTACTTTATTCTCTCTCTCTCTCTCTCTCTCTCTCTCTCTCTCTGTATATACATACCGTCTACAGTTATAAATTACATTCGTTTCTTTCTCTCTGTATACATACATACATTTATACAGAGGCAAATATATTATGTGCGGTTAATTCAGGCCTCAGGCAGCATGCATGAAAGAGGCTTTGTACAATTTCTTTTGACCTGACATAACACAGTCTGCACTCTGCACATACTTTGAATATATTAATACCAGTACACTGCAGATCCAAATGATATACTTGTCTTTTAACTTTTTTATTTGGTGATACAGAAATATAGACTTCATACAAGGCGACCCAGTCCAAGCCCACACGCAGCAGGAGCCCCAGCTCCACATCTTGTGGTCTTGGGTAGCATATGGGTCCCTCCTGAGTACGCCACGGCAGCAGCTGCAGCTCATAGTGGGGGGGCAGCCCTCTATGGTGCCCACCCAGCTTCTCACGCTCCGCCACCTCATTTCTGTGCTACACCACCTGCGTCTCAAGATTTCTACACTGCAGCTGCGGCACCTCCACCATCACTTCACCACCACACCCTCCACCACCAACTCCAATTGTTTAGGCCCACTTCACAGGTGCATAGCTCCCCTGAGTCGGATTTTAGAGGTAGTAGGGACAGATCTGAGAGCATTGAAGATGGCAAGTCAGAGAGTAGCAGCTGGAAAGGCGAGAGTGGTGAGAATGATGGAGGAGAGAGAAAAGGGCGGGCTGGTCTCAGAGAAGAAGGTGAAGAGAGCCATGGAAGTAAGTTTTAGACCTCTGATCTGATCTGTAAGGTTAGTGTTAGGGTAGGGTTAGTGTTTTAGCTTTATCTGCACATGATCTCTAACTTGTTATATGCATGTTAGAAGGACGTAGTTTGTTATATGTTGCATTGATCAATTCTATTGGATCTATATTTTGTCAAATATCTTTGAGAGAGTGAAAAGGCATTAAGACAAAAGCTCCTAAAAAGACAGACGGTAAAGGAACAGACAAGACACAAGAAAAAAGGAAAAAATTAACAATTCGAAGACTGGATTATTCTAGCCGTTCATTTGTTGTGATTATCTGGTGAAGAATTGTCGATGAATAGTGATCACAGCCGTTCATTTGTTAGAAATTAATGCTTGCTGGGATATCGAATGAAATCTTGCAAAACAGAAAGGCGATAGAGTTTCTTTACGTTCAATCCGACAAAATTAAGTCCTTGACAATACAATACGTTGTATTAAGTGTTTTTGTCTTAATCTTGAATTTCACGACATATATATATTAAGGTTGTTTTCTTTCTCTTTCTTGATTTGAGAGATCACTATATAATTGCATGTTTACCTCATGATTAAAATCAAAATAATTGAGTAACTCTCGTGGTACAGACAATATTATTTTTATGATTATTTATAATATAAAAATTGTTTTCATATGATATTGTTAACTTTCAAATTTGGGTGAATTATATTTAAGCTCGTCTAACTTTCATAAGTTTTAATTAAATTCAGGTTCATGACTAACCTAATAAATAAAAATCAAGCTCGACCCCTTTAGATTTTTAAGGATTAGAGTTTATTCAGACTCATTCCCAATTCACTCATTTTTAAGTTAATTAATGCATCGTCAAAAGAAATAAACTTAAACCTTCAATTATATATAATAATTATATATACATATAAAATAAAAAAACTTAAAGGCATAGATGGTTTGATTTTTTATTTTATTTTGGCTATTGAACTTTTTTCTCTTTCAAATTGATAGTTAATTGTCTTTAAATTGTTAATAAAAAGCCAAATTGAAAGAAAAAGGATGACGGGGTAAAATAAGTGATTGTTTCAAAATTAGTATATATTCATTTTGGTCCTCTTACTTTCTAATTTCTAAATTTTTGTTCTTTTAGATTTTGAAAATTTAATTTTAATTAAAAACTTTATTTTTTTTATTTTTTATTCTCTGATTTGAGAAAGGAGAGAGAGCAGCTAAATTCCGGTTAAAGAGATAGAAAGTTTTGATTAAAACTTATTTCAACCATGAAAAAAATTGATTTTAGTATCAATAAGTTTCATTCAATTATGGAAGTTTCATTGAGGTGTTTTTTGATTTTTCATTGTCTAAGATAATAGATTTGAGCTCAATAATTTTTTTAAATTCAGGTTGATTTTGGGTGTTTTCCAGGTATTTTGGAAAAAAACAAACGGGTTGAAAATCAATCCTTTTGTCTTAAAATATCTCTAGTCTGATTTTTCAGTGACTCTTTGAGCGTCAGAAACTAGGCAAGTAAATGATGTGCCGTCTATATCTTTTCTTTTTTTGAAAAAAATAAAGGGTGACCAACGTGTCGTCCGTCCTTTATTAAAAATAAAATAAGTGGCCTCACACGCAAGCGAGTCCTCTTTTTAATGGGTCATGTGCGTTCTTAGCCTTTTTTTTCTATATTTTACACTTTGTTCAATTTAAATAAATTGACTAAAAAATAATTTGATTTTTTTTTATATCTTCAAAGTTTTTTTTTACTTTTTTATTTTATTTTTATATTAGCAAGTACTCTTTTTGTTTATCTCTTCATGATTTGTTTTCAGATTTTGTTGGATCACTGCATGTTTTTTGTTTGATCTTGTATTCTTTTTGTGAAATTTTAACATTAGACGTTGGTATTTTTTCTTTATTTTTTCAGTCATCGATCATTTTAACCCATGATATTCTTTATAATAGGGTGGGCTGGACTGGAGTTTTGATGAGTTAAAATCCGGTTCAAGAACAATTGAATTTTTTTGGTGGGTATAGGTCTGCTTATATGATCTCGAGATGGAGGATATACTTGGCCCACAGTCCAGTCTAAGTTCAAGAACGGATTATTTTAACTCATGCAATAGGATTTACAACATGTCATTAAGGATGTTGATTAACTTGTATAGATCTTTTATATTAATACTATTATAACAAAATCTAAATGATACTGGAGAAATCACGATAAATTAAGAAATTTTTTATTATAGATTATAATCGTAGTTTCACTTTTAATTTTTTATCTTTTCGCAAGACATTTCTTTGATTTTTTTTTCGTCCCCAACGAGTGGGTGACTCCCGTTCCATTAAGGAGGCGTGTGCAACGCTTTTCGATGGCCAAATCTCGTCATTCGCTATCTTACTAGATTGTAACCATGCTCTCTTCTACATGGTGTAGCGTGTGTAGACAGATAATAGTTGGATTACCGTCGGTAATCGATTGTTTTTGTTTTTGTTTTTTCTTTCTTTTCTCTCTCTAGACAACTAAAATGCACAATTGTTCTCTTTGTTAGTTGTTTATCAAATCAGGCATGTTTGTCATACTCAAATACCTTGGGCTGGCATGGTTTGCCAGACCTAAGCGTTTGGGCCTGACAACCATGCTAGACTCGCGTGCTTGGGTCAAAAAAATTAAAAAATTTTAACAGCATGATTGGACTGCAAAAACAAACACTGTCTCATTCAAGCAGAATTTTTTATTCATATGCAATAGAACTTAACTGGAAACTCTTTTTTGTTTGTGCAACTTATTTTATAAAAATTTTATATTCGAAGAGGAAAGAATAAAAAAATGTTGAGTTCTAAGTGATTTATTTCAAGTTTTCAAAAATAAACTTTCCTTTTTTGTATGCATTGTGGATGGAAATATTAATTTTATTTTTGGTTAAAAAGACAAAGATGAAAATACAAAATAAATATATTTTTAGAACAATTATAAGTGAATTCCTATATTTTCATAAAAAAAAAAAACGAATTGATCAGGCAAGGCTATCAGATCCAAGTCGCATGGGTCTCGCATGGCTGCCAGGCCTAGGCGCTTGGGTCAAAAATAAAATAAAAAAATAACAGTGCAAAAGCAAACCTAAATCTATATTTTGAATTTTTAAGGATCAAATAACTATGTTTATTGAACAAGAGAAGAGGGGAATAAGTTATAATTAACCTAAATCATGATTATTTGCATAGTAAAATAGTATAATACCTCCAAGGTTAACAAATTAATACACGTTGCCCAGAAGTTTTTTGACCTTTCACAAACTGTTAAATAGTTAAAATACATCTTTAACATTGGAAAAGACAAAAATAAGCTTTGCATATGGGAGTATTTTTGTTCTTTCACACTGTTTTTTATATAATTTTTTATAATCATGGAGGACATTTTGATATTGTTTTATTATTTTTAAATTCATTGGACCCACGTTATTTGGTTCTGGCAAACAAGCAAGACCTAAATTCCTTGGGTGCCAGATCCAAGTAACACGGGTCTAACATGACTGTCAGACCCAAAGCGTTTGGGTCTAGCATGACTGTTAGACACTTTTAATATTTTTTTATATTTTAAAAAAATAATATTGACTCGCTGCAAAGCACAGATTAATATACTAGTATTAACTAAAGTTCATCATGTATATTTCTAAAAAGCATTAAATGATCAAACGATTAAGATTTAAGTTTCAAGTTTAATGACTTGAAGTTGAACTATTACTACTGTTCTATTTTTTCTACATGGTCTCAAATTTAAACTTTTCTCTAATGATTTTTTTTTAAACAATATTTGGGGTTTAAAACGAAAAAGATCTCTATAACTAACAAAACATTCAAATAGATGATGCTACAAAGCATTATTCATTTCAATAGTGATTTTTAAATTTTTTTATATATATATAAATTTCATCGTTCATTATTTGTTTGTTACGATTGGGCTTCATGATTTATTTTAATTTGTTTTTTTATGATATTTTCATAACCTCATGACGTAGATCGTGGTTTGACGAGTTAACTTTGTTAACTTGAGTTTCTTTTAATTGAATTTTATTTTTCAATTTTATCCTTCACCATTTTATTAATTGGAAATAAACAAAACACTAAAAGAGATGGTGGTTTTATTATGCACTACCTCACAAAGCATTATATTTCAATAGCGTTTTGTTCTGTTATTTTTTAATTTCAATTTCACCCTTTAATATTTAATTAGATATGGATTAGACTTCATAATTTATTTTGATTTTTTTTATAGGGTTATCCTAACCATATGACATAGGTCGCAGGTTTGGTGAGTTAACCCAGTTGACTCAGTTGTTTTTCTTCTTTTTTTTAATTGACTTTTTTTTCCTTCCAATTTCATCCTTTAACATTTTATTGATTAAGAATTAGGCTTCATGATTTATTTTATTTTGTTTTCTGAGGTTGTCTTGATCTCATGATCCAAGTCATGGATTTGGTAAGTTAACCCAATGTGAATAAAATAATTTTTTTAGTCATGTTTTAAAATTATTTTTTCTTTCAATTTCATCATTAAACATTGAGTTGATTAAGAATTGTGCTTTATAATTTGTTTCAATTTGTTTTCTATTGGGTTATATTAGCTTTATGTCTCGGATCACGAGTTTGGTAGGTTAACCCGAGTTGACTCAGATATTTTTTTGGGTTTTTTATGAGGTTATCCTGGTCTCATGACCCGAATCACGAGTTTGGCAGGTTAACCCGAGTTGACTTGGATTGTTATTTTTTTGTAATTGATTTTTCTTTCAATTTCATCATTCAACATTGGGTTGATTGGTAATTAAATTTTATAATTTGTCTCAATTTACTTTCTATGAGGTGATCTCGGTCTTACGACTCAGGACATGAGTTTTGACTTGGGTCATTTTTTTAATTGATTTTTTTCAATCTTATTATTCAACAATGGATTAATTGAGAATTAGGTTTTGTAATTTATTTTGATTTGTTCTCTGTGGAGTTGTCATAGTCTCATATAACACTCTGGGCCTTTTAATGCAATCTTAACTTTTCCAAAAATCATGTACATGAAAAATTGTTTTTTTTTTAAGATAACTTATCCTTGTCCTATTTCATCCTTCTTTTATTCATAACGAATTTAACATAACTTGTGACACTTATGGTAAAACATATAAATACAAGAGATGTTCCATTTACAAATTATGAATTTACCTAATTTAGTGAAACTTTAGCAGAGTTTCTCCTTTACAGGATCATACCTAAAATTTTATTTTGCATTAATACTTGCAAACACAACAACAACAACCCAAAGCATATTCAATCCATACAACCAAATTCATATAAAAGTGACCCTAGGCTCACCAACTATCAATCTCATCAAGAACATAATCAACACACACTTTATATTCAAAATAGCAAGACTACAACATTTACTTGAATGCCTATAATATTAACAACAACAAATAATTCATCCTTTTTCTTCTTAGTTTATTATACAATCAATATAATGTTCTTAACTTAAATACATATATACTAAAATTATTTACATAATGTAATTTAACTTATACAAAAATCAATCTAATACAATAAACTAGGCAAACTAGAAGCTCGGTATCATGATTAAGGTGCTAGATGAAATGTACTTATAAAAACACATAAGAGATATTATACATAATAAGTATAACTATATCCATTCATTTTAATAACTTTTATCAGTTTTAAAAATAAACATGTCATCATTACTCTTTGTGTATACTTATCCATTACCACAATATCTTTAACAAACTTAAGGGATAACCCCCAACCCTAACAATCCTTTTATGAGTATATTCATGTTATACGATGTTTACAAATGATTTCTTTCTTTTCACCCAAAGATACACCTTCTTTCTTTTTGTATACATGATATACCACCAAAGTTTTCATATATTGCTATAGTATCCTTATGTGGAACTTCCAAAATCTTATCCTACCATATTGGTCTTACTATTATTCGTGTCAACAATAACTCCTTTGGCTTACGATTATAATTATATCCTTAACATTCTTAATTCTAAGAATCTTACTTGAACATAAAATTTTAACATTTATCTTACTATTAAAGCATTTACTACCACATTCATTACCTTTCTGTAATGGTGACTATTGTTATGCCCATAGTCACCACTCAATCCAATCCACCAACTTTGACACATATTCAAATTCCTTTTCTTACATCCAATACTATATACTTTTATTTCATAAACCCATTTCAGTAGTCATAACTCATTATTTAAAATTGACCTTATTCATTTATTTCTTTTAATGATCATTATTCATATTCTATAATGACCAAATAATTTATCCAATTTAATATCCAATATTTATGTTTTAACTCAATTATGGATTTGGATTCATCAATTTGAATTAATGCTCATAGCTCATGCTTTAATCCCATTTTTGGATTCATTAATCCCATTTATGCACTTAGCTAATACCTTAATCATATTTCTAGATTAATTAATCTCATCTATATACTTAACTAATGCTTTAATTAAATTGCGGATTCATTTATCCCATTTATACACTTATCTCATACCTTATTCACATTTCTAGATTCATTAATCTCATCCATACACTTAGCTAATGCTTTAATCAAACTTTGGATTCATTTATCTCATTTATATACTTAGCTCATAACTTAATTACATTTCTGGATTCTTTAATCTCATCCATACACTTAACTAATGCTTTAATCAAACTTTGGATTCATTTATCCCATTTCATACTTAGCTCATACATTAATCACTTTTTTGGATTCATTAATCTCATCCATACACTTAGCTAATGCTTTAATCAAAACTTTTAATTCATTTATTTCATTTACACATTTAGCTCATACATTAATCACATTTCTGGATTCATTAATCTCATTCATACACTTAGCTAATAATTTAATAAAACTTTGGATTCATTTATCCTATTTATACATGTAACAAATACCTTGATTAAATTTCTGGATTCACTAATCTTATCCATACATTTAGCTAATGCTTTAATCAAACTTTGGATTCATTTATCCTATTTATACATTTAGCTCATACATTAATCACATTTTTGGATTCATTAATGTTATTCATACACTTAGTTAATGCTTTAATCACATTTCTAGATTCATTAATCTATCCATATATTTAGTTAACACTTTAATCAACCATAAATGTTCTTTAGCTCAATACCTATAATTTAGGTTTTAACAATTCACCCATATTTTTCTTTTTATTTTAATATTCATAGCTTGTACTTTAGTTTGAATATGTATTCATTATTTCATTTTGAATTACCATAGTATAACACTTGAGTTCATCGATTTATATCAACACATATAACTTGTGTTTCTGTCGGCCATGCATTCATTGATTCTCTTTAATAATCATGACTTGTGCTTATGTCAACTTTACACTCATGTATCTATTTTGATAATTATAGTTTGTGCTTTACATCAACCACGATCATTAATTTGTTTATTTTATTTTAAAACTTGATATGTAAGCCTCTTCCCCCTTTTATTTTACTCAATATGTCTACACATTCATACAAGTTTACATTCCAATAACACCAACTCTTTGACCCTTTTCAAATTATACAAACACAGTTTCTTTCTTTTTTTTAAAAAAAAAATCATTCTTTGACTTCCTATCATTTCGATCAATTTATCTTTACTTTTAAACCCACATCATTGTGTTTGACTTGATACCACTTCATAGCCCCCCGCCTTTATGGTCAATTATTTAAAAAATCATAGTCCCCGATATAGTGGCTGAATAGTTTACAAATCATAGTCTCAGCCATTGTGGCCAACTAGTTTACAAATCAAAGTCCCCACCATTGCAATCGACTAATTCTTTTTTTAAAAAATAGCCCTCACTTATGTGATCAACTTACTTCTTTTCAACTTTCCATAGTCTTTTTTAAAAAACTCATCATAAATATATAAATAAATCTTAACAAAAACATTTCTTTAAATAACGAAGTGTGGTGATAGACACCTACTTGGCACTCTGGTAATATATGCTTTCTTGACTGCTAGTCCAACCTCAAATGTCCTCATAATATTTTTTTAAGAAGGCTTTCACAATTTAGTACTCAAATTATTTCAACCTATTGATCAAAATTATTTAAATAGATCATCATCCTTTTTCCCACTACAAATTTGTATCTCAATACAATTTCATATTTTCTCATATTATCAACTTGCATTTATCATATAATTTCATATACATAGTATGTATTAAATCCAAATCATTTCCATTTTCAAAAACTCTCATACACCTATCATTTTCACCAAATATATCATTTTATTTTATTTTGAATTATCAAATCCATTCATTTATGTAAACATCTCATTATATCATTTTTTACTTACTAATTTATCCATTTCATTCAAGCATTCATCATCCAATTTTCACTACTCAATCTTTGTATTTAAGTATTTCATTGACAAATTCTATATTCCATTTTAATGTCTTATTCTTTTCGTCAACAATTTTTAATATATAACATTTCATCAACCCTTTCCAATGTCTAAAATACATAAAAAAAATTCCAAAGTCTAACAACTCATCAATACTTTCCAATGTCTAACTTTCATCATCAATTTTCAATGTCTAACAATATATCAATACTTTCCAATATCTAAACTTTCACCAAACACATGTGAGCATTCCATTTAAATCATCTTTCACATTAAATTTAACCATTCCAAAACACCTTAACAAGGATTCAAACATATCATCATCAATTTATAATGATCACAATTAAATTTAAACATACAAATCAACATCAGCATATCCGACTTAATTAAACTTCCATATTTTTAGCATTCCAAAATATAACTACAGCAACCATACTTTTAGCAATCAACATTATAATGTTCACATTCAATCTTAAACATTTCTAACATCATTGAAATATCAAAACCAATACAATTTAATCATATTTCCAATTTCCCTCAAATTACCCAATCATGGTCAGCCATGAATTTTCCATGTTTTCCATAATTAGTTTTAAATTTCTCCATTTAAGATTGTTTTGCATAGGATTATGATTAAATACCTAGTTTAGACAGAAGTTCCATCAAATATCCTTTACCAATCAAGCTAGATTTAATCCACACAATTACCTTACGAAGAATGGCTTTACACTTGATTGATCATGTAAAGGGGGAAATCGAATTGGCTCTTAAAAGCTGGATTTATTAAGCCAATAAGATACACTAACAAGATATCTAACATAGTGTCAGTACTAAAAAAGAATGGAAAATTGAGGCTATGCATAGATTTTAGACACTTGAGTTTTACAACTTTAAAGGATGAATATCTAATACCAATGACTAATATATTGATCTTTGTAGCATTTGGCAATGAAAAGTCAGCTTCATGGATTTTCACTCTAGGTATAACCAGATCTTCATTGTAGAAAAAGATGTTTCCATTAATACATTCAGATGTTCTAGTTCATTAGGGATATATGAATAGGTGCTAATTCCATTTAGGTTGAAAAATATTGGTGCAACATGCCAAATAGCAATGAATTTGATCTTATATGATATGAGTAATCATATTATATTGAACATCTTGTGGTGAAGTCAAAATCCAAATCCACCCACCTAAATAAATTATATGTTACCTTTGAGTAACGATGATGCTTAACCTAAAAATAAACCCTTTAAAATATGCCTTTAGCGTGCAAGATGACAATTTTATAGGATTCTTAGTGCATTAATGAGGAATAGAGATGGATAAAAAATAAAGTATGAGCAATCATAGAAGTATGAACTTCTTATAATATGAAGGGATTACAAATACTTATTGGTAAGATTACTTTTTTAAGGATGTTCATTATAAATACTATAAGGAAGATTATACCATTTACTGAGTTGTTTAAATGAAAGAGATCTAATGAGTTTTAATGGAATGAAAAGTAACAAATAGCTTTTCAAGACAAAATCTTATCCAACTAAACTTTCGGTATTGGCCCCACTAAGGCTATACATTTTAGCAACGAAAGGATCAATTAGTGACATGTTGTCATAAGAAAGTAACATTGTTATATGTTACCATTTGATGTTTATGTAATTTGTAAAATATATTTAATTAAAAATATATTGTCAAAAACTTTAAAAGGTTAAATAAACATTAACAAAAAAAAATACAATTAAAGGCTAAGCTCTGATTGATGTATTAGCTAATAACCTATGCATCAACATTGACCATGAATTAAAATAGAACATCATCATGGAAAAGCTTGTTCTATGGAACTGATGGTTTGATGGATCCAAAACAAAAAACAAGGTTACTGCAAGAGTGGTCATATTATTCTTAACAAGTCATAAAGTACCCTTATCTTTTTAGCTTGATTTTCCTTGCATAAATAATCATGTTGAATATGAGGCCGTAATATTAGGCCTAGAAATACTTCTAAAGTTAAGAGAGAAATCAGTTACAGTAACATAAGATTCATTACTTTTTATAAGCAATCTTGTTGGAGAATAGAAGTTTGAATACCCTACCTTAACTCCATACCATATGGTGGTCATAAACCTTATTAAATGGTTTTCTGATCTTATTTTTATTTTTTTAATGATGGAAAACTATACAAAAGCCAATGACTTGGCTCAACATGGATTAGGATACACAATAACATTTGATAATTATGATATAGTCCTTGTGAAAGTTATCAATTGATCAACTATACCTAATGTTCAATACAGATGTTTTGAAAGAAAAGAAAAGCAGTGCAAATTTTATGGTTGAAGATGCATAAAATAGTAATAAAAAATTATTGCTAAAGTTTTCTACTAAATACAAGTAGAGGGTCTTAATAATACTAGTGCCTTTGATCTCTAAAAGGATTGGAGAGAGGAAATTGAAAAATTTCTATAAGACCCTTGACAATAGGTTTCAAAGTTTTTCAAAATGATAATGACCAATTATGTTCTCTTAATAGATATATTATATATTAAACATAAGATTGGAATTTTACATACCCTTAACAATAAATTTCAAAGTTTTTCAAAATGATAACGACCAATTATGTTCTCTTAATAGATATACTATATATTAAACATAAGATTGGATTTTTGCATAAATGTTTAACCCTGAAAGAAGCTTTGTTGATCATGTATGAGGTTAATGAATGGCTTTGTGGAGCTTACCATTCTAGAATTAAAATAAGATTGTTGATCATGAACCATGACTTTTATTGGCCACGTATAACCAAGAATTGCATGGTGTAAAAAATGCTAGCAGTTTGATCCAATCTAATATGTATTATATAACAAGCTTAATAAAGTGGTCAAACCATGGCTATTTAAAGGATTGATAATAGATATTATTGACAAAGTACTCCTACCTTCATTAATAAGATATAACTATATCATTATAGCCATATATTACTTCATCAAATAGGTTAAAGCTATTCCTTATTAATCAATCGATTAAGAAACAATCATCAAATTCTTTAAAGAGTACATCGTAAACATGTTTAGACTATCAAAAGCTATCACTACTGACCATAGATCAATATTTACTAGGAAATATATAAATCAATTTTGCACAAGAGTATGTATTCAATATAGTCCTTTCTATTACATATTTTTCCCAAGCCAATAAGTAGGAAAAATTAACCAACAGAACTTTGATCCTCAACAATTAGAAATTAGTTAGAAACAATCCTAAAACTTATGATAATGTTTTTCAAAAGAACTATAGGCATATAGGGCTTCATATAAGATTTGATTTAAGAACCTCACTATTTACTATAACATGATGCAGAGCTTAGATTATAATCACTCAAAAAGGTTGCATAATATAACATAGACAATTCATAATACCAATCTTTTATATTACAAGAGTTAGACAATTTGAATGAAATAAGACTTTAGATCACTTATTATTACATAATAGCAAGGTCAAAAGAGTATAAAATAAACATGTTCAATCAAAGAGTTTTTAAATGGGTGATCTGATATGGAAGACCATACTTCAAACTAACCACAAAAATCCAAAATATCTCAAGTGATCTCCTAATTGGGAGGGTCTATATGTTATTTCCAAAGTTCTTAAATGAGATGCATGTCATCTAGCAAATCAAGGTGAAAAAATTCACTATCAATTTATCAATGGTTGATATTTGATAAAGTATTACCCCTATATGAAGGAAATATTAAAAGATGGTATCCTTGAAGAAAGTAGGGTTGTGCTTAGGTCCTTATGGTTAAACTTTGTTCTATTAATTATGCTAACAAACATCTTAATGCCATTAGATTGGTACTGGCTTAGGTTCATGTTTTTCTTTATAACAAAAAAACTAAGTTAAAAAATAAATTACAACCAAATCATAAAGAACAAAATTGTTTAGAAAAATAAAAGAACAACTTAGAGTTGTTCCTTGATTGACATCAAGTATCATTTACTAATTTGAACTAGGTTGTTTTTCATAATACAAATTAAGTTTTTATTTCACCAAAAGGATTTGAGTTAGTTTTGTATAACTAGTTACATAGCCAATTTATTCATAAAATGTGAAAGTAAATTGAGAGGTTTTTTTTTAAATTAATAAAAAAAATCATTTCGTCGCGATCTATTTTGAGTGATAAAAATAAGCTGGTTTTTATAAAAAAAATAATTATAAAATATAGATCGCATTGATGAAATTATCATAGGTATAAAAAGAACATAGATTATCCACTATAATAGTTAGAAAACCTAGGAAAAGTCCTTTCTAAAGCTAATCCTAATTGTTTTCATCAAACTTCTTTTCCATTTGGAATATAAAGGTTCTAGTTTCCAAATAGATTTCTTTATTCGTTGATTCATTAATGTCTAAGGGTAGTAAGACCAAAGCAACCATAAATTTCCAAGCAAAAAATGATATTTCTATAGGTATTGTCATTGAAGGGGTTTGATATTTTTTATGAAAAAAATAAGAATGTTGAGTATTAATTGTAAAGTATGTAAATTAATTATGTTTTACATGTTGCTGGTTATAGAAACACAAATGTCATGCTTAAAATCTAGATCAAGCACTATTTCAAAATTAAAATGATTAACTGAAATGTTTAACATGTAAGACATGTTTTAGAACATGATTGATAATTTTTGGGTGAATAGTATCACTTGCCATGTTATGTTTTTTTTTTATTTTTTATCAATTTGATCTATCAATTTCAAGTATAAATCAAGGTTGTCAATTCCGTTTCGGTAGGTGTTTGGTTTTTTCAATTAGAATGGAATGTTTCAGTTTCGGAGTGTTTGGGCGTGCCGTTTCGAGGTTGTACTGTTTATATATATATATATATATATATATATATATATATATATATATATATATATAAAAAAAAAAAAAAT
>Ga0307515_10005522_pt1 | contig 25593 bp, 18 predicted proteins | sample 17_EM_MG_FD_194513 | JGI IMG/M metagenome (GOLD analysis project Ga0307515, IMG submission 194513) | Populus trichocarpa ectomycorrhiza microbial communities from riparian zone in the Pacific Northwest, United States - 17_EM | ecosystem: Host-associated > Plants > Roots > Unclassified | place... | reverse complement strand
AAAATTTGGTAAAGGTGTGCATTTACGCAAAAAATACCAAAAGTTACTTGCACAATTCGTTGACAGTTCATATAATAATGATTATATTTGCACACTCAAATTTTTTGACTTCTTTACATATTTTTAATACTGATTAAGTGATGGGTAAATCTAAGCTATTGTTTATAACTCATGAAATGTCTCCTTTCCTTGAACTCACTAAAATTGCTGAAATAACACGCCAACTTCCGCAGGCAATGCAGGAGAAGGGATTCGAGATCCGGATCCTTATGCCGCGTTTTGGCAATATTAACGAGCGCAGGAACAGGCTTCATGAAGTTATCCGTTTATCGGGTATGAATATTATTATCAACGATAATGATAACCCGCTGATCATTAAGGTAGCATCTATCCCGGCAGCGCGTATGCAGGTGTATTTTTTAGATAATGAAGAATATTTTCAGCGTAAACATGTGTTTGGTGATAAGGACGGCAAGTTTTATGCCGATAATGACGAGCGTATGATCTTCTTTTGCAAAGGTGCATTGGAAACGGTTAAAAAATTAGGATGGGCTCCAGACATCATCCATTGCCATGGATGGTTAAGCGCCCTGGTGCCTGCGTATTTAAAAACTACTTACAAAGACGATCCGACTTTTAAGCATTCAAAAATCATTTATTCGATTTACGAAAATGATTTTAATGACAAGCTTGGCGCCGACTTTGCCCAAAAAGCAATCATGAGCAACATGACCGAGGCGCACGTTGACGCTTACAAAGAAGGCACCAACACTGCCCTTTATGCAGGCGCAATCCAGTACTCAGACGGGATTGTTTTGGGCAGCGAGAATATAGACGCAGATGTGTTAAATAATGTTAAAAACAGCAATAAATCGGTTTTAGAATTTGATTCTACCGCAGATTTCGAAAATTATTACAATTTTTACGACGAAATTACCAACGACGAATTGGTGCATGTTGCATAAGACTTAATATTATATATGAAATTTTTCAGATTAGACTTATTGACCCTGTTAATAAGTCTTTTTATTTTCAATAGCTGTAAGCGCCAGGAGGGCATAGGTTTAGGGGTAGATACTTCATCCCAGGTAAGCGGCACTTTGCTTGTTGATACTACTGTTACCATCAACACTGTTGACGAAGATACCGCAACCGTAGTTACATCGGGTTTAACCAAAACACCGCTTGGCGAGTTTGTTGACCCGGTTTTTGGTACAACTAAAACAAACGTGGCAATGGCTATCCAGCTGCCAACGGCTCCGTATACAGTTCCTGCAGGTACACTTACTATAGATTCGGCCGTGCTTGTACTGGGCTATGCCGATGGCTTTTACGGTGATTCTGTAGTTTCCCGTTATAAAGTTAACGTTTATCAGCTACAAAATAAACCCACTAACGAAACCTATTATGGCACCAAACGCTGGGCAAGCCAGGCTACTGTATTGGCAACCAAAACATTTACTGCCAACACCCATGATAGCTTAACCATTGCCCGCATTCGTAAGGATACCATTGATACCGTGCAAAGGGTTGCGCCGCAGTTGCGTATACCTTTTAGCAAGCAGTTTATTTATGATAACCTTTTTAATGCCACTGGTACAGCGTTAGCTTCTGACGCGGCTTTCCAGGATTTAGTTAAAGGTTTATATCTAACCGTGGCAAGGGCGCAATCTTCAAATGTGGGTGGTACTTTGCAATTAAATCTTTCATCTACACGGTCGCACCTTGATGTGTTTTACAAGGCCAAGAATGACACAACAACAGATACAGCAAGTGTATCGTTAACCTTCCCTATACATGCTGCCGAAATAAGGCATCAGTATGGCACTCTGACGGATGCCGCAAGGAAGGCTAAAGTAACCAGCCAAACTACAGTTTACCTGCAAGGGTTGGGCGCATTGCGCGCCAAAGTAGGGTTCCCGGGCCTAAGTAAGCTTAACGCCGATTCAATTGTGCTAAACCGCGCCGAATTGGTTATAACACCGGTGCAAGGCTCGGGTATTCCGTATCAATCGTTGCCCAAATTAGCCATGTATCAATTAGATATTGCCAACCAGCGTATTTTGATACAGGATGCATCGTCATCGAATGCGCTTTACCAGGCAGGGGTATTTGGCGGCTTTTACACTCGTACCACCAAAGAACCGGTAAAAGCCTACCGGTTTGTAATTACAAGCTACGTACAGGATTTGATTCGTAAAAAGACAATAGATTATGGCACTTACGTTGCCCCTATTGATACTACCGAAGTAAACTCAACCACAGGTGCAGGCATTATAGCCCCGAGCGCACAAATTGCGGGCCGTACAATATTGATTGGGAGCGATAAAAATTCGCCTTACCGCATTAAGCTGAATATTTTTTATACCAAGATACCCAAGCTGTAAAAGCTTAATTAAAACAAAAAGAATCCCCGCTTAGGGGATTTTTTTGTTTAAGCCCAAAACACTTCTTAAAATTAATTTTTAAGTAAGTAAAAACCTTTCCATTTTCTGAAATAATTAAAATAATAAGCTATGAAGTGTGTTATATAGCTGATTATTTTTGCTCCATTTACATTTTATAAAATTTACTATGTGCGGAATTGTTGGTTATATAGGTTACAGAGATGCTTATCCCATCATTATAAAAGGACTTCATCGTTTAGAATACAGGGGCTATGACAGTGCCGGTGTTGCGCTGTTAGATAAAGAACTAAAGGTTTATAAAAAAGCCGGCAAGGTTGACGACCTTGAAAACTTTGTGAAGGGTATTGACCTTAAGGGATCAATGGGTATGGGGCACACACGCTGGGCTACCCACGGCGCACCAAGCGACCGAAACTCGCACCCACACTCATCCGGTAATCGTAAGCTTACCATAATACACAATGGTATTATCGAAAACTATGGCGTTATTAAAGAAGCGCTTACAGCCAAAGGCCACATTTTTAAAAGCGATACCGATACCGAGGTGCTCATTCACCTGATAGAAGATATCATGAACCAAACAGGCCTCGGCCTGCGCGAGGCTGTAAGGGTATCGCTTACTAAAGTTATCGGCGCCTATGCCATAGTGATCATGAGTGCCGACGAGCCCGATTTGCTGATAGCGGCACGTAAAGGCAGCCCCATGGTGATAGGTGTTGGCAAAGGCGAATACTTTATTGCATCAGATGCAACGCCCATTGTGGAATACACCAAAAACGTTATCTATTTAAACGATAACGAAATTGCCTACATACACCGTGATAACCTGCTGATCAAAAACATCGATAACTCGGTACAAACACCCTATATCCAGGAGCTTGACCTGAAGCTGGAAATGCTGGAAAAAGGTGGCTACGAACATTTTATGCTGAAGGAGATTTACGAGCAGCCGCGCTCTATCCGCGATTGTTTACGCGGCCGTATTTACCCGCAGCAAGGTAAAGTTCAGTTGGGTGGTATCAAAGAATATACGGAGAAGCTGAAGAATGTAGACAGGATCATCATCATTGCCTGCGGTACCTCATGGCATGCCGGCCTGGTTGGCGAGTATTTGATTGAGGAATACGCCCGTGTACCTGTCGAGGTGGAGTATGCTTCGGAGTTTAGATACCGTAACCCCATCATCACTGAGAAAGATTTGGTAATAGCCATCTCCCAATCGGGCGAAACTGCCGATACCATGGCGGCCATAGAGTTGGCCAAGGAAAAAGGAGCTACTATTTTTGGTATCTGCAACGTGGTAGGTGCATCCATTCCGCGTACTACGCATGCCGGTGTTTACACACATGCGGGGCCCGAAATTGGGGTGGCATCAACCAAGGCGTTTACAGCCCAGGTAAGTGTTTTAACGCTGATTGCGTTTTATATAGCCCAGCAGCGCGGCAAAATAACCCAAAGTAAGCTGGTTGAATATTTAACCGAATTAAACCAGATCCCTCAACTGGTTGAGGAAGCTTTAAAATGCAACGATCACGTGATCAAGATTGCCGCCAAGTTTAAAGATTCAACCAACTGCCTGTTCCTGGGCAGGGGCAGTTCATTCCCGGTTGCTTTGGAGGGCGCTTTGAAGCTGAAAGAGATTTCCTATATTCATGCAGAGGGTTACCCTGCCGCCGAAATGAAACACGGCCCCATCGCCTTAATTGACGATGATATGCCGGTGGTTGTAATTGCAACCCAAAGCTCGTCGTACGAAAAGGTGATCAGCAACATACAGGAAGTAAAGGCCCGCAAAGGCCACGTAATAGCTATTGTTACCGAAGGCGATACCGAGGTAAGAGACATGGCCGACTATGTAATTGAGATACCTCAAACCCACGAAGCATTTGTGCCGCTGATAGCAACTATACCATTACAATTATTGGCTTACCATATAGCCGTTATGAGGGGCTGTAATGTTGACCAGCCAAGGAATCTGGCTAAGTCGGTTACGGTGGAGTAAGTTTTAGGTGGTACGTTTAACGTTGTAGGTTTTACGTAATACGTTTTTATTTGAAGCAAAAAACCGATAGTAGCTACTATCGGTTTTTTGCTTTAGGCTGTTTACGTAAAACTTACAACGTCCAACGTAAAACCTCTAAGCCGGCATATGTTGCATGGTTTCTGCCAGGTCAAGCTGCAGGCCTTTGGCTATGGCCATGCCCAGGTTAATATCTGCACGGAACCAGTGGCAAAGCTGGCGGTTGGTAATCAGGTCTTTCTTCGGCCCATCTATGCCGCTCATGGAGTTTACGATATTATTAATCAGGTCCTGCTTTTGTTGGGCATCCATTAACCGGTACAAATTGCCGGGCTGGGTGTAATGGTCATTTTCGCCTTCGGCATTCCGGTCGTACCAATCGCCAACAGAGCTGCCAAAATCCCAGGCGGGTTCTTTGTAGCTTTGGTCGGCCTCAATATCATCAAAGCTATTGGGGAAGTAATTAGGTGCCGATGCGCCATTGCCGTTTACTGTCATTGCGCCATCCCGTTGGTAATTGCTTACCAGGTAAGGGCATTTATTAACCGGTATTTGCTCGTAATTGCCCCCTAAACGGTAACGATGCGCATCCGGATACGATAAAATTCGGCCCTGCAGCATTTTATCCGGCGAGTAACCAACACCATCAATAACGTGAGCCGGGGCAAAAGCAGCCTGCTCAACATGGGCAAAATAATTATCCGGGTTCTCATTCAGTTCCAATACGCCAACATCAATCAGCGGGTAATCGCCATGTGGCCACACCTTGGTTAAATCAAATGGGTTGATGTGGTAAGTTTTGGCATCAGCCTCGGGCATTACCTGTATTTTCATGGCCCATTTCGGAAAATCGCCATTGTCAATATGGGTTAGCAAATCATGCTGGGCAAAATCAGGGGCCTTGCCGCGCATTTCGCCGGCTTCGGCATCGGTAAAGTTTTTGATGCCTTGCTGGGTTTTAAAATGAAATTTAACCCAAAATCTTTCGTTAGCGGCATTAATAAATGAAAAGGTATGGCTGCCGAAGCCATCCATGTGGCGATAGCCGTAAGGCGTACCCCTATCGCTCATCAGGATGGTTACCTGGTGCAGGCTTTCGGGGTTTAACGACCAAAAATCCCACATCATGGTGGCGCTTTTACAATTGGTATACGGGTCGCGCTTTTGTGTGTGGATGAAGTCGCCAAATTTTTTGGGGTCTTTTATGAAAAACACAGGGGTATTATTGCCAACTAAATCCCAATTACCGTCCTCGGTATAAAACTTAATGGCAAAGCCACGCGGGTCGCGCTCGGTATCGGCCGATCCTTTTTCGCCGCCAACGGTTGAAAACCGAAGAAACAATTTGGTTTGCTTGCCAATGGCGTTAAAAACTTTTCCCCTGGTGTATTTACTTATATCATGTGTAATTGTCAGTGTGCCATATGCCCCGGAGCCCTTGGCATGTACAACACGCTCAGGTATCCGTTCGCGGTTAAAGTGTGCCATTTTTTCGTGCAGAATAAAATCCTGCAACAGGATTGGCCCCCGTGGCCCCGCGGTTTGCGAGTTCTCGTTTTCGGCGTAAGGCTTGCCCGAGGCGGTTGTCAGTTTCTTTTTAGTTTCCATAAATACTTGGTTTTGTCATTCAAACTTCAGCATAATAATTCAATAGAGAAAATCAATAATTACTATATTTGTATAGAGTTTATCTATATCAAATGACCATAACACAACTGGAATACATTGTAGCTGTTGATACCTATCGCAGCTTTGTTTTAGCCGCCGAAAAGTGTTTTATTACGCAGCCTACTTTGAGCATGCAGGTACAAAAGCTGGAGGATACCCTCGGCGTAAAAATATTCGACCGTAGCAAACAGCCTGTGACACCTACCGAAATTGGCATCGAAATAATTACCCAGGCCCGCATCATGCTGTCTGAAAGTGAAAAGATCAAAGAGATCATCACCGACAGGCAAAAAGAGCTATCGGGCGAACTAAGGGTTGGTATTATCCCTACTGTATCGCCTTACATATTACCAAAAATTATCCATGGGTTTATTGAAAAATACCCGCAGGTGAAGCTTGTAGTATGGGAGCAAACAACCGAAGAAATTGTACAGCAGTTAAAACTGGGGATGATTGATTGCGGAATATTGTCAACCCCGCTGCATGAAAGTAGCTTGACGGAGATCCCCGTTTTTTATGAAAATTTTGTAGCCTACGTATCTAAAAACAGCAAGCTTTCAAAAAAGAAAAACATTACCCCCGATGACATCGATATGGAGGAAATCTGGATCCTGAACGAAGGGCATTGCATGCGCGAACAGGTATTAAACATTTGCCAGCGCCGCAAGGCCACCAAAGGTTTCCAGCATTTTGAATATAATACCGGCAGCGTTGAAACCCTCAAACGCATGGTCGATCAAAACAATGGGGCCACCATATTACCCGAACTGGCCCTTGCCGAATTAAACGATAAACAGCTGGACAAAGTGCGCTATTTTAAATCGCCCGAACCGGCCCGCGAAGTAAGCATCGTTATCCAACGTAACTTTTTGAAGCGTCGCCTGATTGAAGCCCTCAAAAACGAAATACTTGAGTTTGTACCCAAACGGATGAAAAGCAAGAAGAAAAAAGAATTAATGGATATATAGTTTTAGATGTGCAGATTTCAAATTGCAGATGTGCAGATGAAAAAAGCTATAGAGCGAATGGTGTTAATTGCAACCCTTCAGGTCCCAGATGTCTTGATACTTGATACTAACTACTTGATACCTGTTTAGAATCTTTCTAAATAAATTTGGATGAATTGTCATAATGGATTACTTTTGGCCATTATTTATAATTAGTCTAAATAAAAATGAATCAACTCCACCCCCACATTTACAAACTATTTTCTATTGTTCTTTTACCTGTCCTGTTACTTTTAATGGTTACAACGGCATTTGCTCAGCAAAATCGGGGAACCGTTAGCGGGCACGTGGTTACCAATACCAATAAGCCGGCCGACAATGTTTCGGTGATGTTAAAGGGCACCAAATATGGCGCTGTTACTAATGACGATGGCGATTTTAGTTTTAGGGCGCCCCAGGGCAAATACACGCTGGTAGTTTCGCAGGTTGGCAGCCAAAGCCAGGAGGCGGCCGTTGAGGTTATTGCCGGTAAAACTATTGTTATACCGCAGTTCACGGTGTCTGACGCTACCCACGGTTTACAGGAAGTAAATATCAACGCCAATAAAACCAATAAGTTTAAACGCAACAAAAGCGTTGATGTATCTAAAATGCCTTTGAACAACCTGGAAAACGCCTCGGTTTACAACAGCATCAGCAGCCAGTTATTACAGGAGCAACAGGTATTTTCGGTTGATGACGCCATACGCAACGCACCGGGAATCCAAAAAATGTGGGAAGCCACCGGCCGCGGCGGCGATGGTGGCGCTTATTATGCCAGTCGCGGTTTTGTGGTACAATCTGCATTGCGCAACGGCATTGCCGGTAATGTTACCAGCCAGATTGATGCATCCAATATCGATCGTATCGAGATTATAAAAGGCCCATCGGCCACTTTGTTCGGCAGTAGTCTTACGTCATACGGAGGACTAATTAACCGCGTAACCAAAAAGCCCTATGACTCATTTGGCGGCGAAGTATCTACGTCGGTTGGTAACTTTGATTTTCAGCGTGTAAGTGCCGATATTAACACGCCGCTCGACGCTCAAAAAAAAGTATTATTCCGTTTAAATACAGCCTATAACCACGAGGGCAGTTTTCAAAACACTGGCCTTAACCGCACTATAGCTGTGGCGCCAAGCCTGGTTTATAACGCTACTGATAGGTTAAGTATCGCGGTAGATGCAGAGTTGTTTTACGGAAAAAGCATTGGTAAGCCCATCTTCTTTTTTCCGTATGGTGTAACCATTGCCCAGCTTGGGCATGATCGGGCTGATGAACTTCCTATCGATTACAAGCAATCATACATGGGGAATGATTTAACGGAAACATCAAGAAGCACCAATTTTTATGGCGAAGTAAAATATAAGATCTCCAATTCATGGACCTCGCGTACCAACATCGCATCAACCCATAGTTACTCTGATGGTTTTGGCCCTTACTATTACCTGCTCCCCGGCGATTCTGTTTCCCGCAATGATCAGTCGACCCGCAAAAGCAAGGATGATATGATCGAGATTCAGCAAAATTTTAATGGCGATTTCAAGATTGGTAAATTCCGGAACCGGTTTGTGGGCGGGCTCGACTTTTTCAGAGATAAATCCAACCAGTACTTCTTCGGCAGCACGTTGGATACCGTATCATTAAAAGGGAACCAAAATTACAGCAACTTTAATAAAGCCGCTATGGATGCCATGTATGCTACCGGCACCTATGGCTTTACCTATCCAGCCATCTACATCCGTAACACCTATAGTGCATACGTATCTGACGTGTTTAACATTACCGATCAGTTACTTGCATCGGCAGCCCTGCGGGTAGATCGTTTTGTTAATATCGGCAATTACGATCCTACTGCCAAAACAAGGTATGGCGCTTACCAGCAAACCGCTTTCTCGCCAAAATTTGGCCTGGTTTACCAGCCCGTGAAAGATCATGTGTCCTTGTTTGCCAATTACCAAAACAGTTTCCGTAACCAAACAGGTATTACCGAAGATAATAAGCCACTTAAACCCGAGCATGCCAATCAAATTGAAGGCGGTGTTAAGCTGGATTTGTTTGAGGGTAAGCTAAGCAGTACCATCAGCTATTACGATATTAAAGTTAAAGATATCACCCGCCCATCGGCTATGCCAAACCGGGTTATCCAGGATGGCACCCAGTTGAGCAAAGGCATCGAGGCCGAGGTGATTGCCAACCCAATTGCCGGCCTGAACGCTGTATTAGGCTTCTCGTACAACGATTCTAAGTACGATGCTACCACCAATGCCGATGTGGCCAACCGTCGCCCGGGAACAGCGTCTTCGCCATACCTGGCCAATTTTTGGGTAAGTTATCGTTTACAAAAAGGTGCCGTTAAAGGTTTAGGATTTGGATTTGGCGGCAACTACGCCAGCGATAACAAAATTATTAACAGCGTAAGCCAGGGTGTATTTACTTTGCCGGCATACACCATTTTTAATGCCTCTGCTTTTTACGACCTGAAAAACTACAGGATAGGCGCTAAGATGGATAACCTGACCAATCAAAAATACTGGATAGGTTATACCACTGTTAACCCGCAAAAATTAAGAAACTACGCCCTTACATTTACCTATAAATTTTAATGATGACCTTTAAAAAAGGCATACTATTTGCGCACCGCTGGCTTGGTTTTATAGCCGGGCTGGTGGTGTTTATTGTGAGTATTACCGGCTGTATATTTTGTTTCCAGGACGAGATCCAGGATGCTGCTCACCATTATCGCCATGTAGATAACCTGTATAAGCCTTACCTGCCACCATCTGTACTAAAGGCCGAAGGTTTAAAAGGATACCCCGGCGCCACCGCCAGCTATATATATTATTATGGGGCCGACAGGCCGGCCGGCGTATTGGTGAATTTGCCGAAAGATAAGGGGATGTTGTATGTATACCTGAACCCTTATACCGGCAAGGTTACCCACACCGAAAACCCGATGCACAATTTTTTTATAATTATTGAATACATTCATTTGTACCTGTTATTGCCACCCAAAATAGGTGGCCTGGTAGTGGGGATATCGGTTATTATATTTGTGGTGCTCATGATAACGGGCATCATCCTGTGGTGGCCTAAACGTAAAACCGATCGCAAGCGAAGCTTCACCATAAAATGGAACGGCCGCTGGCGCAGGGTAAATTACGACTTACATAATGTATTAGGTTTTTATGCCACCGGCGTTGCCCTGATTTTAGCTATAACAGGTTTATCTATAGCTTTTGACTGGGTGAGAGAAGGCATATATACCACAGCCAACCTTGGCAAGGCCTATCCCCAGGAAAAAGCAGTGTTAAAATCAGACACGCTTTTAAAGGGCAAAACCAATACACGCTCAGTGATTGATAAAGCTTTTGAAGCAGCACAGGCAGGATCGCCCGGGGCCGAAATGTTTTTATTGTTTGATGATGCGTCTGCTTCGGGAACTATCGGCGTAAGCGCCTACGCGCAAAGCCTGCATTATTATAAAAGTGATGAGTATGCTTTTGAAAAGTATACCGGCAAAATGCTCAAAAAAACCAGCCACGCCCAAAAAAGCCCCGGCATGAAAATGAATAACATGAATTACGATTTGCACGTTGGCCAGGTGCTGGGCCTTACAGGTAAAATCATTGCCTTTTTAGCCAGCCTGATCTGTGCTTCGCTGCCCATAACCGGGTTTATCATTTGGCTGGGCAAGCGTAAAAAGGGCAAGTCAAAAAAAGGAAAAGAGGTAGCGCACAGGCGGGTGGTGAAACAGATGGGCATTTAATATATCGTGGTGTTAAGTCAACAGTACTAAGTCGTAAGTCTAAAGTTGATTTTTTCTTCTTTGACTTGAAACTTAAGACTTTGGGCTAAAGACTATCCGCCAATTTATCGATGACTCGACAGCAGCACAATGCTAATGTGTTATTTTCCTGGCTTCGAAACTAAAACTAACTACTGACCACTAACCGCTCCCGATTACAACTTACCGGTAACCGGCACATATACCGATACCAGCGTACCCCTGCCAACCTGCGAATCCAGCTCGACTTTGCCTTTCAAAAAGTTAATGCGCGAGCGCAGGTTGTTCAGGCCCATGCCACTATAAGCTTCAGGGTTGGCAGCATCAAAGCCCAGTCCGTTATCTTCAATAGTAAGGCTGATGTTTGTCTCGTCCCTTATCAGCGAGATATCCAACCGGCTTGCATTAGCGTGTTTCATTACATTGTTCACGCTCTCCTGTAAAACCCGGTACAAAATAATTTCGATGGTATCGTCAAACGGCGCATCAAAGCCTTTGCTGTAAAAATTAATGGCGATGGTGTCGTTTTCAATATTCTCAATAAAGTGTCTAATTACCTGTGCAAGGCCTGTTTTATGCAGCGCCCATGGCATCATGTTGTGCGATATGGTGCGCACCTCCCTAAAACCATAGTCAACCAGGTTTATTGCCTTTTCAAATCGCTTTCGCTGGTCATCGCTTACAAAAGGCAGTTCGCCGCCAATAACCGTTAAATTAATTTTTGCTGCCGACATGGTTTGGCTTACACTATCATGCAAATCCTGTGCAATGCGCCTGCGCTCACTTTCTTCGGTTTCAATAATAGCCTGCATGGCCGCGTTGCGTTGCTTTAGCTGCGCCTGCTTATAAAAAACAAATACGATCAAAAGCATCAGCAATACAAAAACGATAATGCCTATCATCCAGTAATTGCGTTTGGTTATTTCAAATTGCTGTTTCAGCAACTGGTCTTCCCGTTGTGTTATTTCGTACTTGGTTTGCAGTTCATCAATAGTTTTTGAGTTTTTGGCAGTACTTAATATGGCATGCTTTTTTAAGTAGAAAAGCGACTGCTTGTAATCGCCCATCTGTCCATACAAATCGGCCATCTCGTTAACAGCGCTGTTTTGCATGTCGGTATAATTTATTTGCGTGGCGTATTGCAAACAACTTTGCAAAGCATCCAGCGCCTGCGGATACATCCGTTTGCTTTTGTATAACTGCCCCAGGTTAAAATAATTAATGGTAAGCGCCAGGGTATCGTTTAACGCTTTTTTTGTTTCTATCGTTTTTAAAATGTCGGGCGCCTGGATATTCTTCTGTTTCATGCTGCCCAAAACATCTCCCATAAAATTATGGCTATAAGCTTCGGAGGTATTTTCCTTTGCCTTTTTTACAAAATCAAGCGAGTCGCCGATATCAAAAGATTGCCTGTAAAAAGTTAGCGCCTCCTGGTAGTTTTGCCTGGCTTCATACAGTTGGCCAAGCCCGTGCAAGGCCAACATCAATGTTTGCCGGGTGCCGGTTTTGGGTGCCAGGTCTATCGCCGCATTGTAAAGGGTAATGGCCTTCTCGTAGCTTTTTTGCCTGCCATACACTTCTGCTAGCTCTATATAGTCATCGGCCAAAACATGCTGTTGATTTATGGAGCCGAGTGCTTGCGCCGCCTTATCGTAATAATGAGCTGTAGAATCATAATTGCCTTTTAAAAAATAAATTGCACCCATGCTTCTGAGCATTAAACCGGTTACTTTTTTATCATGAAGCTTCATGGCAAGGTTTAGTCCTATCCGGGCAACAGGCAAAGTTTCGTCTGTATTCTTCGCGGTTATATAACCTACAGTTTTTTTGGCGGCGGTTAAGCGCGTTTGGGCCGGCGATGTACCAACCACTATTTTTTTTAAGCTATCAATATTCTGACCGGAACACGGAAGGATAATTGAAAAAAACAAAAGCAAAAACAAGTATTTCATATCCGGGTGTATGGCCCCAGTTAAAGATAGCAATTTATCAGCTTTGAAAAAAAAACTCCGATTGTATAACAATTATTAGCAATGCTGATAGTATGGCCAATACCGAAAACAATGTTTGCCTTTGCTTTGCGCCCTGGATATCCGGAATTTTACCGGTACCCTGTAATTTGTTGAATTTTAGTTTGTAAACACGCGACAACACCACAAAAACAACCGGGGTACAATAAGCTAAGTATTCTAAAATGGTTGTCATATCCTTTAATTTTAAGTGAAACAAATTGGTTTTTAAGCAGTCAATAAATGCAGCCTGCTGTTGCCTGCTATATTTATTGAGCTTTGCATACCACAATTTTATGGAGTATTAAAAAGACACGCAATACAAAGCGATTGGTATTTTTTGCAGGGCCGATAAAGTGTAGATTTACAAATAATTAGTACAATAAAAACAAAAGCGGCACAGGCGGCTTGCCGGGCACAGTGCCGGAAGCATTTGTTAATGCTGATTTAAGTACTAATAAATTAAAAAACGCTAACTTTAATCTGGATGGTTTTGCAGGGTGCAAACCAATAAAAGGACAACAAATAACATTATATAATTCGGCAATCAATCATTCTATAACAGGGCCTCGCCTTTGTAAATAAGACAATCATTAATGGAAACATACCTGATCAAAAAAATAAGAAAAATCAAAGCTGCCGTTAAAATGCTGGTGGCCCTGGTTTTTACTATTATAACCACTGCCTGCTGCCTGAACCGGGCAATAGCCCAAAGCAGAACCAATCAGTCCGATTGGAATGTACCGCCACCTGTGCCACCGCCCTTGCATCCCGGCACCCAGGTAAAGGGGAGCACCAATAGCAAACCTCCGTTGGATAAACCCGTTTCGCTTAGCCTGAGCGATATTCCGCCGGTTGCATTGCCGCCGGCACCTCCTGTACAAATGCCGGTTTTGGCTGCTATTTCAACAACGTCGCCGGTGGTAAATACCCCCGACCAGCCAACAATATTGGGTATTGGCACCAACCTGCCCGAAATTCCCATGCCCGGCGCACCCGAAACCCCGGCCTTACCAAAACAATCCCTGCGCGATTTACCGGTTACATCTATTCCTGAATTGCCGATACCCGCATCGCCTGAATTACCCACCTTACCTGCCGAGCCGGCACCATCGGGCCAGCCCGCGCCTGCAAACGTGTTAATGCCTGCTATGCCCGAGGTGCTTAACCCGGTTACACCCAACCTGCCCGCAAACAGCGGCGGATTAGAGCCGTGGCCCAGCCCGGGGATTCCTGAAAACGCCAATTTTAAGCTGATAACAACAGCCGTAAAAGAGAGCAGGGCAGGCAGCACCAAAGGCACAAAAAAAGTTAAATCTAAATCAGTTATAAAATAAAACAGGATGGCTTAGCAATAGGCCATATAGTAATCATGGTATATTTAAAATACATATTTATTATAACGCTAACATTTATTGGCAGTGTAACCTGTGCGCAAATTAGATTTAAAGCAGGCGATGAATTTCAACGGCAGGTGATCACCAAATCAAATTGTGTTTTACAACGGGGAGGGCAAACGCTGCATGTAGGCTCGGTTTCAAACATTGTTAAAACATACAAAGTAACAGATGCAACCGAAAAGGGCGCTTCTGTTACCATCACAACCGATAAATTGATTGATACGGTAAATGCAATGGACCAAAACCTGGTGTACAACTCGGCCAAACCAGGCGATCCGAATTCAATCATTCACGCCGGCTTACAAAAAATAGTGAATACCCGGCCGGTGGTTTCTGTAAATCATAAAGGCGAAGTATTGAATTTAAAACGCCCGGTATCGGTAGATGATACGCTATTGTCGTTCACCGGCATCCAGCCCGAACGTTTGTTGCCAGGCAGCACCCTACAGTTTATGGTCGATTTCCCGGTAAACCCAACACTAAAAAAAGGCTATACATGGACGGATGCCTCCAAAGCTGCCGAAACCAGTTATACTATTTACGCGGTAAGCGGGCGCACCACAACTATAACCTACAAAACATCTGTTTTGGGCGGCAATTTAAATAGCCGCATTAACGGGTCGATATTGATAGACAACCTCACGGGGATTATTTTAAAACGCTACTCGCAAAGCGTTTCTACCGGGTACGAAATGGTAAACGGCGTTGTTTATACCGCCACCCGCCGGACGGCTATTACCGAGGTGAGTGTTAAAAAGTAAAAGTATCTATATGCTTGGTCGCCTATTCTTAGTGTTTATGCTTTTCAGCTGCTCTTCCTGTTCCTCCCAGGAAAATATGGGATTAATCAAAAACTGGCACAGTTATCCAGTTCAAACCAAAGATGATTCAATCGTAAAATACAATTATTCGCCTAAGGAATGGACTGTTTCCATAAAAAACGGCGAAGTATTCGTTGCCGAAAAAAAGGAAAACGGAACTATTGGCAACCTGCCATTCAAGGTACAGGTTAACGAAGAAGATAAAATTAACGCAATTGGTGATGTTTGCTATCTGAAAGTTGATGATGGCTTTTTAGTTGGATTCAATCGTGGCGAATGGGGCGGTAGCCTTTACTGGTTTGCAACCGATGGTAAAAAGCATTACAAAATATCTAATGACGAGGTGGTACAGTTCATTCAAAGAGATAGCCACAACTACGCCATACAGGGCCTTTATCATATGGGGTTATCGGAAGGTAGCATCATAAGTATCGAAAAGAAAAACGGCAAATGGAAAGCAAGTTCCTATTTGGCATTACCTAAGGCACCCGAGGCCATTACGTTGGATAACCTCGGCAACTTCTATATTGCAACATCAAATAGCATCTTGAAAATTGATAAAATCCCACAAAAATACACCCTAATTGAAGATGGGATTTGGGCATATGGCCTTTACGTTAACTCGATTGTGGCAAAAGATGATGTATTATATATAGGTATGCATGGAGGTGTATATAAATATGATGTGAAAGATGGTAAACAGGCCTGGCTACTAAATTATTGAGCGATGCCGGCATGGGCAACCTTGCGTTAATGTCAGAAAAAAGATATCTTCACCCCAAAACTTAAAATACTACCGTATGAGTTCGTCAAAAGAAATTTTTGAAAAAATGTTTGCCGGGGGCGATATAAAAATAAACGGTGATAACCCCTGGGATATAAAGGTAAATGATGAAAGAACCTATGACAGATTGCTTAGCGATGGAATGATAGGCTTTGGCGAATCGTACATGGATGGCTGGTGGGAATGCCCTGCCTTAGATGAGTTTTTTTACAGAATGATGTATTACCGGATTGATAAATTAATCCCCAAAAACTTTAATACCGTAAAATTCGCGCTTAAAGCCAAATACCTGAACATGCAAACCAAGACAAAGTCTAAAAAGGTTGCGCATATGCATTATAATATCGGCAATGATCTTTACAGGGGCATGTTGGATAAGCGCATGATATATACCTGCGGTTATTGGAAAACGGCCCAAACACTTGATGAAGCACAGGAAGCTAAGCTCGACCTGGTGTGCCGGAAGCTGAAACTGGAACCAGGAATGCGCATGTTGGATTTAGGGTGCGGATGGGGAGGTTTAGCTAAATTTGCAGCCGAAAGATATGGTGTAAGCGTGGTTGGCGTTAATATTTCTGAAGAGCAGGTTAACCTGGCCCGCGAGGCCACTAAAGGCTTACCTGTCGAGATCAGGTTAATGGATTACCGGGATATAAATGAAAAGTTTGACCGCGTTGCCAGCGTTGGCTTAATGGAGCACGTTGGTTACAAAAATTACCGCAGTTTAATGGAAGTGGCCGCCCGCTGTATGGATGACGATGGTATTTTCCTGTTACATACCATAGGCGGCAATTTTTCGCAAACAAAAACCGACCCCTGGATAGATAAATATATTTTCCCTAACGGTATGTTACCGTCGCCGCCGCAAATTAGTACTGCAGCCATGGGCCTGTTTACTTTAGAGGACTGGCACAACTTTGGTGTTTACTATGACCGCACCTGTATGGAATGGCTGCACAACTTTAAACGGACCTGGCCGGAGATAAAGGATAAATACGGCGATACCTTTTACCGCATGTGGGAGTTTTACCTTAATGGCTGCGCGGCATCATTCAGGGCGCGCAAAAACCACTTATGGCAGGTAGTATACAGAAAATCAAAAAGCTTAGGATTGTATGAACCGGTAAGGTAGTATTGTATTACAGCTATCAGATATAAAGCAAAAAGCGGGGCTATTCTTTGAACGAATAACCCCGCTTTTTCATTTGTAAGGGCCTTTTATTTCCCTTTATCAAACTTCATCCAGTGCAGGTTAAAGCCGCCCATATCTGCATAAACCCTTACTTTATTACTGCCGACTTTTAGCTTAATGTTTTTTAGTTCGATGACCTGCCATTTTTTAAAGCCACCGGTGGCGGGGATATCGATAGCCTGTTTAATTCCGTTAACATCCAGGGTTATTTTGCCATCATTGGCAGCGGCGGCAACTTTCAGTTTAACGCTGTAGATGCCGGGGGCTGCTGCTTTTAGCGTGTATTGCAGCCATTCGCCTTTTTCAATATCGGTTACATAGTAGCTGTTGTACGCTGCAGAATCTTTGGCTATATCTACCCCATCGTTACGGTACATGTGCCCATTGTTGCCTTTGCCGTATTTACCGGTTGATACGTGGTAATCGGCAGTATCGGTATCAAAGTAGGCGTAACCGTTGTGGCCCAGGTCATAATCTACCGCGTTGATAATGGTTCCGTTAGTAATCTTATTTGCCTTAAACGGTTTTGTTGCGATTGTATGAGGCTGCCTGAAAATGGCATCTATCACATCATGATGAATAATGGCGTTTTCCAGTTTGGCGTAAGTGGCCATCTCTAAAGTGCCGCTGTAAACATTACTTTCCTTCGGCTTGTTACGGCCAGTGTTCAGGTAATTGGTAACATCATCATAGTTTGGGTTGGATGGTATCTCGATAGGATTATTATTACCCATCTTTTTTAGCGGCCAAAGCGCCCAGCCAATGTTATTTTTCTCTAACAGGCCAATGGCCTCGGTTAGCCACACGTTGGAGTTTTCGCCCGTTTCGCCAAGCCATACGGGCATATTGTACTGGTCGCGGGTTTTTATAATGTGCTCTACCGATTTTTGGTCGTTATAGTTCCAGTATTTGTGAAAGCTAAGCACCATATTTTTATCCCAGGCAGGCAAAATGCCGTTGTAGTTGTTGCCCCAGCCATTACCTTCAATAATAATAATGTGTTTTTTATCAACCTGGCGTATAGCCGTGGTAATATCAATCATCAGTTTTCTTAGCGGGGCGTTGGTTTTTTCCTTCAGGCCGTTCCTGTCATTCGCCGGGTCATCAAAACCAAAGTTGGGTTCGTTAATAATATCATAACCGCCTATGTTAGGTTCGTTTTTATACCTGTCGGCCAGTTTATGCCAAAGGGCAATCATTTTTTGCTTGTTGGCCTCACTATCCCATAGCGATGGGTTGTCGGTATTCCTGTCGGATATATTCAGATCGTTACCCTGGCCGCCCGGCGTGGCATGCAAATCAAGTATCAGGTACATGTGGTTGGCCTTGCACCAGGCCAGCAGGTCGTCGGTCATTTTAAAACCTTTGTCTATCCAGGTGTTTTTACCGGCAACGGGCTCCTTTTCAATGGGGAGTGTATACAGGTTATAATGCATGGGCAGCCTAACCGAGTTAAAGCCCCACCGGTGCATCGAATCCACATCAATTTTGCGGGTGTTATTGGCCAGCCAGGTATCGTAAAACTCTTTGGTTTCTGCCGGTCCCATCAGCTCCTCCAGCCGCTCGCGGATGCGGTACTGGCGGCTATCTTTGGTTACATGCAGCATATAGCCCTCCTGCAACATCCAGCCGCCAAGGCCCATGCCGCGCAGCAGCACGTTTTTGCCTTTTTCGTCGGTTATTTTTTTGCCATCAGCCTTTAAAAAGCCCTGTTGCGCCTGGCTTTGTACCGATATAAATGAGGCTGCTGCCAATACCAACAGGCCTTTAAAAGAAAATATGTTTTTAACAGATTTTATTAACATGTTATTAGCGATTATTATAACGTTTATTTTAAGAGAGCCAAGAATTAAGAATCAAGAAAAAAAAGTAGCAGACCTTTTTGCGCTTATCTTAATTCTTGACTCTTAATTCTTGATTCTATTTTCACCAGGTATAAGTACCAACAGACCCTTTATCCAAATGAGCGGCAAGCGTTTTGCCTGCGTAGCTGATATCAAAATCCTGTGCGGCTTCGCTGGTATTGGCCACAATTAAAACCTTTTTGCCGTCGGGCGTTTTAAAAGCCACGTTTGGCAATTTATCCAGGTTATTTGATGCTATGCGTACCGAACCCGGCCTTACAAATTTTGATGCATGCGCAATGGTATAATAAGCCACGTTTTTTTTCACCTCGTTTTTATTGATGGTAACCGCGCCCTGGCATGACGGGCATCCTCCCCTATCGGTATAAGGTTTATAATCCTGGTCGGCGGCCAGGTTCCATTCCAGTACGTTGCGGCTCCAGTTGCGGGTTGCGCCAATAATCAGGTGCTTTAACGGCCACCTCATATCAATGGTCGATTCGTTTTCGGGTTCAACCACCATCTGTTCGGTAAAGTAAACGTTCTTTTCGGGGTGGGCGTTGTGTACGGTACTTAGGGCGCTGATATCGCCGCCATATAAGTGAAAACCCGAGCCATCAATATACTTGGCGGCCTCCTTATCATTTAATATCGAAATTGGGTAATCGGGCCGGTCGCAGTTATGATCGTACAAAATAATTTTTGTTTTGATGCCGGCTGCCTTAAAGGCGGGGCCTAAGTTACTTTTGATAAAAGCGCCTTCATCAGGGGCAACCAGCAGTAAGCTGGGGTTATTGCCGGGGTGTAAAGGCTCGTTTTGTATGGTAATGGCATCTATGTTTATACCCTGAGCTTTCATCCCCTGTATGTATTTTACAAGGTACCTGGCGTAGGTTCCCCAATATTCGGGTTTTAGCCTGCCACCGCGGGTATCGTTGTTGGTTTTCATCCATGCCGGGGGCGACCATGGCGAACCCAATATTTTTATTGAAGGGTTTATGGCCAGTATCTGTTTCATCACCGGTATTACGTCCTGCTTATCGGGGCCAAGGTCAAAATGCTTTAATGTTGGGTCGGTTTGGCCGGCGGGCATGTCATCGTACGAGAAAACTTTTTCATTTAAATCTGATGCGCCTATGCTCAACCGCAAATAACTTACACCAATGTTGTTGTCATTAACGGCAAACAGGTTTTTTAACAGCGCGGCGCGGCTATCGGCATTCATGCGGATGATGTGCATGGCGCTGCCACCGGTAAGCGCGAAGCCGAAACCATCAATGGGCTGGTAGGTTTGCTTATCATCTACTGTAATGGTAATTTCATTGGGCTTGCCCCCTGCTTTAAACTCCAGCGCTTCTTTTTGTTTAGCAAACAATGCCGACCTATCGGCCTTGGTAAGCCAAAGGCTGGCCGCTGTTGTTTTTTGGGCTGATGCTATGGTAGCAGTACACATCAGCGCTGCCGCCGATAAAAACGAAATGACATGTTTATTCATCAAACAAATATTTAACGGGTTATACATAATTCAAAACAGGTTTTGAAAAGGCCGGAAGGCAATTGGTTGAGTAAATTTATTATTGTTTTTGAGATATAACCGCATAAATTATTAAGTAACCAACAATTTACGTGTATTAGTTACACAAAGGTGCCGGATAGTATGGATGCCCGAGCCTGACCGCCATTAAACCGACCGGATTATACACCCGAAAAGTGGTTTACAACGGGCAGGAGTCGCATTTAATTAGAAGCTAAATTTATTTGCTTTTATTAAAAATAAAGTATATTTTCACCTTGCACTATCCACATGAGAGACCCGAATAAAAAGATCATCATTTTTGATGATGACGAAGACATCCTTTCTATATGCAGTTATATTTTAGAAGAGCAAGGCTGGGAGGTTTTTACTTTCACTGATTGCAATAATATAACCGAAAAAGTATCGCGCGTTTTACCGGATGTTATACTCATGGATAACTGGATTCCTGATGCCGGCGGTATTATTGCCACCCAAACGTTAAAAAAATCGGAAGAGTTAAAAAACATCCCGGTAATTTACTTTTCGGCCAATAGCGATATCCAGATCCTGGCCAGCAATGCCGGCGCCCAAACCTACCTGGCCAAACCGTTTGACCTGGAAGAATTGGAAAAAGTTATCAGCAAGGTGCTGATTAGTGAATAAACATTAAATTTTATTCTACATTATATAACAAGGCCCCATCTGTTTAGGATAGGGCCTTGCTAGTTTATGCCTTTTATTGCGGACCACCCGGGCCGCCGCCACCCGGACCACCACCACCCGGACCACCGCCGCCTGGACCACCACGCTGCCTGTCGCCCCGGATGTCCTGGGTTGGCGCTTTACCTGCAAATTTTTGCAGGCGTAAGGTAAAGGTAAGCAGGTAATACCGTGCAAGCCTGTTTACGTTTGATACAGTAGTTGAACTGGCTGTTGTGGTTGACGAATAACCGGTGTTTTGATTAAATAAATCGAAAGCCGATAGCCGCAGGGTAGCTACCTTGTTTTTTAAGAACCGGCGTTCCACATACATGTTTAAAATATTAGGATTAGTTACTTTAATGATTGAGGCATACCCGTAATTGGTTGCCTTGGTATAATCGTAGCTAAATACCCAATCGCCAAAATAGTTTTTACCGGTAAGGCCAACGTTCCAGGTCCGGATATTGGTTAAACCATCGTTAATATCATTCTTTACCGAGTTAGTTGTTCTGTTGATGGCATAGTTGGTTAAAATTTGGGCGTCGATGATATTCGGTAAGTCTACCCTGAAACGGATTTCGGGTGTAAATACCAGGTTTTTGGCAATGTTTTTTTGTTGTGCAGACGCTATCTGATCAGGCGTGGCTGCCAGCGGGTCAAGGTCGGTAAGGCTGGTTAAGTAGCCTACGTTATTATTGTATTGCGCGGTACCATTAAGCGTAACCGAATATTTGCGCTCGGCCCATGGCTTGGAGTAAGTAACCCGGCCGGTAAAATTATAAAAGCCATCGGCATTCAGGTATTGGGTAAATATCCTGTTTGAGGTATTTGATGTAATGGTATTAGTTACCACCTGGTTAGATACGTTTTGGTACGTAAAGTTTGCAAAAAACACATTACCTGTTGTAAAACTAAAGTTGTTATACCTTATGGATATATTGTTGGTAAACGCAGGTTTCAGGTATGGGTTACCCTGAACCGGGTAAAGCGCGTTCGAAAAATCGATAACCGGCTGCAACTGGGTAAAGCTTGGTGCCGCGTTTGATCCGTTATAGTTAACCGCGAATGTTTTGCTGCGCGAAAAATTATAAATATAACGGGCAGTAGGTATAATATTAAAGGTGTTTTTATGCGTATCCGGGATGGTACTGTTTGTTACGGAGTGCCCATCTAAGGTTGAAGGCTGCACCGCCAGGCCCAAAGTATAGTTATACTTTTTCTCGATGAACCTATAGTTTAAGCCAACCTTATTGGTAGTAAACGTATAATCAAATTTGTTCGACAGCAAATCGTACACATTCCAGGTTTGGGCATTGCTTAGTGTATCCGTTTCCTTATTATTTACCGTTGCCGAATGATTTACGGAATAATTAAGCTCTAAATATGATCGTGTGCCCAATGGCTCAAGGTATGACAGGTTTACGCCAACACTATTGGTACGGCTATACGTATTAATAATCTGGTTTTCGGGAGCGGTTTGCTGTGTACCCGGAACAAAATTATAAATAGGGTTTTGATATGATGTGGTTGGCGCCGAGCTTGCCGATGCAAAAATGCTCAGGTTGCGGCGATGCGGAAATTTATGGTTATACAATGCGGTAATACCATAGTTAGGCGATTGCGAATCGCCATTGGTAGTAGAGGTGTATGCCGAAGCAAGTGTGCCTTTCCGGGTAAGGTTTACACTATCCGATTCATTGGTGTTGGTGCTGCCGTATGAAAAAGATGGCACCACTTTTAAGTAATTAACAGTATCCGGCTTATACTCCATGTTCCAGTTAAAGCGGTGATTGATATTCTGATCTTTTTCGAGGCTTAACTGGTGCTGCTCGCTTGGGTTGGCTGCCGAGGTATTTTGCTGAAAAATATTGTTATTGGTGCTTGTGGTATTATCCGCAAAGCTATAGCTGCCGTATACCGCCAGGTTTTTGCCCCATTGATCCCTAAAGTTTAAACCTATTGATTTTGCATCAGTTAAACCATTTTGAGCGGTAATCAGGCTTCCGCCGCCACCACCACCACGGCCCGCGTTGCCACGGCCACCACCGCCGCCAAAACCACCACCGCCACCACCACCTGCAGTGCCGAATGAGAAGGTATTAACATTGGTGTTATTGATACTTCCCTGCACCGCAATTTGCTGATCGCCGTGAAAATTGAAAATATTTAATGATCCTATGTAGCGGTTTTTATTGGCTACGCCCTGGTCTTGCGGCAGTACATCGCGGCCATCGCCGGCAGTTGCCTGGGCGGTATAGCCGTAGTTTTTATCTTTCCTGATGGTAATGTTCATTACTTTGGTAGGGTCGCCGGTTTTAATGCCGGTAAGATTGGCCTGGTCGCCGTAATCATCAATCATCTGTATGTTTTCAATAATATCGGCAGGCAGGTTTTTGGTGGCGCTTTGCACATCGCCGCCCATATAATCCTTGCCGTTTATCCGCACCTTGGTAACCTGTTTACCCTGCGTGGTAATATTGCCGTTTACATCCACATCCACACCGGGCAGCTTTTTTATCAAGTCTTCGGTGGGCGCGTTGGCCCGTACTTTGTAAGCTGCCGCGTTGTATATTACGGTATCCTCTTTAAGGGTAATGGGATTGGCGGCTCCTATAATGTTTACCTGGCCAAGCAAGTTTGTTTCGGCCTTTAATAATATCAAACCTAAATCTACCGGCTTGGTATTATCCTCCAGGGCAAAGTGTTTTTTTATGGCAGTAAACCCAATTGATGATATGGTGAGCGTTATTTTACTCCCTTTAACACCCGCAAACCTGAATTTACCATTAGCATCGGCAATGGTTAATGAACTATCGCCGGCATCGTTTACCAGTTTTACACTGCTGCCGGGCAAGCTCAGTTTGGTGGTATCGGCAATGGTACCGCTAATATCGCGGGCAGTTTGGGCCTGGGCGCCAAAGGCGCATAATAAAAAAATACTTAAAGTAAAAATTAGGGGTTTCATGATATATGTTCAGCTACAAATGTGTTTAGTTGTGGTAAAGACACAATTAAAGTGCAAATGTTCAACATATAAAGGGCATATTAAATAATAAACATATAATTGTTACACATACAGCTCCTAAAGGACTATCAATCATATTATTGTTACATATTCGACTTAAAATTATGGCGTACGCCGCCGGCAGAAGCGGCGCCAGGCTTTCTGTTCATACTGCACAGGCATTAGTCACCTGGCCGGTATCCACGCCAATCCTTTACGCGAGCCGCCGGTATACAAAACAGCCGGATGAAATTAAACATTCGGGATTTGCATATTCATTACTTACATGGCGTTTACTTATCAGCGGGCCACAAGCCCGGAGGCTTGCGGTTATTTCCCGTAATTAAAAAAGCTGAATATTTATCGATATCTATTCAAAACCGGAGCATTAACGTGGTTTGCATGCAAACTGTCAAAAACCAGAAATTGAGGGTTAATTTGATTTTTCTGAAAAAATGGACTCTTATAATATACGGCTTGCGCCACAGTTACATATCGCGGAACGTCAAACTCGAGCCTTTCAATAAATGACGATCCAGGTTTTATATCGCGCATTGGCCGAACCCGAAATTGATTAAAAAATGTTACCTGCTTTTTATATTCTTCTACAGAATCGGCTTTAATGCCATTTATTTCCCGGGTTGTATAAAACTCAAAAGCCAATACATGCTTATATCGATAATAACGGGTAACACCATATTTAAATTTGTTAATCGTTTCAAAATGAAGCGTATCATCATTGTTTGTAAAGTCCGGCATATATTCTCCCGGGATATAAATGGTGCTATCGGTATTATTTGTAATCTTAACATAAACCGTATCTTTCTCTTTGAGACAGAATAATGAAACGCGGCCTTGCCTTACTTCTTTTTTAGGAGTTGCAAAATTACAGGAGTAAATAAACATCCCTAAAACGATATAGAAGAAAAAAAGGTATTTCATATTGCTAAATGCATATTAGATTAATAATTAAAATCGCTTTCTGTATGCGTAGGGCAAACAGCCTTAAAGGCACTTGAAGTTAGCTTCTGGTCGGTGTTATCAAGCTGAAAAGTGCTTGCTTGCGCCAGCGGGGCTCCATCTTAGGCAAACAAAAACCAATTCTCATTTTACAATGACGGTTTGATTTTTGTCATCCCAATAAAGTCTATCCCGATTTTTTTCCAACCAATCGGACCACCTTTTATAATCGTTTAATGTCGGCTTATATCTGCCTATGTAATCTCCGTCTGACTCAGATTGAATCCCTGTTATATCTTCCAGGCTGGCGCACGCGTGTCGCGTGTGCCAAGTTGTTTAGCACAAATCTTGTCATTTACAAAAATTCAATATCAACGAGTCCTTTACCATCGGCATAATCAATAGCGCTTGAATATTTCCAGTACCATGGTTCGTCAACAAAGCCGGCCGCTACCGGGTTGTTGTGAATATAGTCGGCTTTTTGTTGGATAA
>Ga0307515_10005521_pt1 | contig 25594 bp, 30 predicted proteins | sample 17_EM_MG_FD_194513 | JGI IMG/M metagenome (GOLD analysis project Ga0307515, IMG submission 194513) | Populus trichocarpa ectomycorrhiza microbial communities from riparian zone in the Pacific Northwest, United States - 17_EM | ecosystem: Host-associated > Plants > Roots > Unclassified | place... | reverse complement strand
ACCGCCTTCCATTTCGCTTTGGAACGACACATCAAGAATGCAGCCCAGGCCATTGGATGAGTCGGCACAACGGGCTGGGGAGAGCAAGCAGTGCTACAACTGAAAGGCGATGCAGCAGTCCGGGCCATGCACCATTTCCCAATGAGTACGCCCATCGAATGGTCCAACTTTTGCAAAGAGTTGAAAGCTAAGTGTATCCTGTCCTGCGCCTTGGACCTGGTCAAACGGGAATGAGAAGAGCGGAGCCTAAAGAAGGGAGAACATGTCACAGAATTTAACATGCGTTTCCGTCGCCTACGTTCAGAATTGGACCCGCACCAGCCTAAGCCTGCCAAGCTATTAGCCGACGCTGATGGCTATAAGATCGAAAAGGGCAACCAGGGAGTTTATAAAGACTTGGTTCGTTATATTGGCATGCGCGATGGGACTCCAACCCTCGAGCAGCGCATGGAGCACCTCCCAGCGCTGGACACGTCTCTCAACACATCTCAACCGGGAGGTAGCTTCAACATGAACACTACCACAACTACGAAAGCTTCAGCTAGGAAGATGGACTCCAAGAAAAGCAGTACAATTGGCACAGCTGGCCCAGCCAAAGACGACGGTTTGACCTGCTATAACTGTGGCCAGGTGGGCCATATCTCTCGCAATTGCCCAGAGCACGACTAGATGAAGAAGCTACTCGACCAACATTCGGTTGGCAAAGATGCCCCAAAAGCCAAGTCCCAACGCCCAGGTAAACATAAGGAACTGGGAGGTGCACTGACCGGTAGAAATGAGAGTGGACAGCTTGCGGAGGAAAAGGAGGCTAAGTAGGAGACAGACAGCGAGGCGGAGAGTGAGTCAGAGAGTCTTTCAGACTCGGACTCTGAGACGGGAAAACGCAAAGGAGGTCAGTAGCTGCGGCTGTACCTCCCATTGAAACACCATCATGTATGGTATCGTCCAACAAACAGGGTAGCAAATTGGTGCCAGATTGTCAATTCAAGTTTTTCACCTGTGGCCACCACAAGAAAGTTTGTAAACTAGATGACTCAGTTGTCGAGCTGCTAAGGTTTAATAGGAAAATAAGATTCCAAATGAAAGGAGGATGGTGGAGCAGCAGATTGGTGGGGGAGTAAAGGACGATGGTGCGTCAGAGAACTATGTGGGGCAGATGTTCATTGCGGAACAAAAACGGCAAGGGGCCGCCCCGCAGGTAACGGAGGCGGGGTGAATGATTGTGGAGATGGCAAATATCAAGGCAGAAGTTGGCATCAGGAAGTGCCAAAGAGTCAAATTGAAACTACGACTCAGTGCGTCATATGTCTATGAGGCCGAAGTAACGATTGACGACGTCAAGGGCTTTAATATTGTACTAGGCAAACTGTGGATGCGCGATATAAACCGACGATATCAAATTGATCATGACAGCGATTAAATGTGGATCGCTGGAAACCTATGGGAGTAGTTTTTGCAACGGTTCAGGACCGTCACTTCGGGTCCAGGTTCGGATCCAGACCAAACGGTGGCCAAATTGGCGGTCCATGTGGTCAATAAACCTGGACCGTCTCGTCAGGTACGGTTTGATGATGAACTCCCAATCCGGCCGAATTGGGCGGGTTGTCAGTATGTCGCCCAGCCGGTCCATGTATGGATTCATATAAGGCTCTTGTGTTTGCAGTTTGTTAATACTATCTTATCGAAATCGCATTTTCAACATCCGATAATGTGTATTGGCATGTTTTGCAACCTGCAATATCGATCAATTTGGAATCCGTGTTTCACCTTTGATATATTGTATTTTTGCCTAACAAGGCGGTCAATAATTCAGTTATGAGCGCCCAGATCCACGCGATGCCTTGATTATGAAATATTCGAGACCTAGAACTGATGAAGCTCCGTTGACGCTCATCTTCAGGATGTGGCAGGGAGCATGTCGCTGTTGTTTTTGCTCTCAGAGGCTGTCAATATCTCATGAATAGATATCTGCAACCAATTGGATTATAAATTACCCAAGATGCAATGCTAAAAATTGTTGACACTCCGTTGACGCTCATTCTCAGAATGGGGTGGTGATCATGTTGCTGTCTCTTCTGCCAATAAATGCTGCCAATATGTCAGTTATGAATAACAGCGACCTGATCACTGTTTAATTACCGTACTTGCAAGATCAAAAATCGTTGACGCTCCGTTGACGCTCATTTCACTCTATTGTCCATTCAATATATGCAGCCATCGACAATTGGGTTCATCATGATTTGAGTTTATTGGTTGTCTTTCTGTCAGATAGAGACTCTTCAGTGTGGCAAAGCCGAGCGCAGTAACTTTTTTGCACTGTTCGCTCTCACATGACTACAATTCATATATCTTGTCAAAAGCTTCATAGTGCCTGCTATACATTCATTCATCAAAGGGTATTCACAAGCTACTGCTCACCATTCGCCCATAATTTATCGCTAACTGAAATACTCGGTCAAGCTACATAAAGAAGCTGATGCATTCTGTCCTACTTTTTCTTCACTCCCTTATTCCTCCTCGTTTCTATTTCATTTACCCTCACAAACACCTTTTCAGCCTGTCTCTTTGACTTGCGTGTTGGCCGAATCAATCCGGGAACATTTGGCGCGTCGCTCACATCCCGCTGCTCTGGGCATTCTGAATCCTCGATAGCATTGGCTTGCTCTATACCAGATTCAACGTCTGCCGTGCAATCGTCTTCGGTGTCATTTGGATTATCCAAGTCGCCATTCGATTTCAGCGAATCTTCGGTGTCCGAAATGCTTTCAGGTGGGCTATCATCATCACGTTCCACTGGATGAGGGTTGATTCTGCAGATTCGGCAGACGTTTAATATTTGAGTTCGTCCTTCAAGGAGGTCTTTTGCAGAAAAAGCTGGTGGCAAAGGCGATCTTTCGGTTAGTTCAAATGCAGCCGCACCACCATGATAACAGCGTGACCAGGAGGCTTTGACGATCTCTTCACTGTCCGAAATGGATCCTGCGGCTGTCATCTCCTTGTTTTGGGTGCGAGATGTCTCCTGGGTAGCACGTAGGTTTTGGCTGGCCTGCCACATATGCCAAAAGTCGTGGACCTTGGCCATTCTGCGCATTGTCCTTTCCTCCGCCTCGTTGTCCATTTCTGTGTAGTTTTCAGAGTGTGAAAAAACCGGTGCTGTCTCGTAGCCTGCCAAAATCTCGTTGTTGGCTCGATCAAATTGCCTCACAACGAGTTCTCCGCATAGGGTGTCGCCTGTGGATTTTGACTGCCTCTAGCCGACAACATCTCGGCCAAGGGAAAAACTGGACTCCACACCAACCCTATGTGGCATGATAGAGAATATGTTGCACGCCACATTGGAGAGATCAGCATACTTTGAGTGCGTTTCCACCTGATACCGCCACCAGTCGGATATGTCCAGTATCCATAATGTACTGCTAATCTCAAACGGGTCGGAGTGGTAATCATCGAGATTTGTATTGATTTGCCCCCAGTTCTTTGGTGCGTTAGGCGGTGAATTCAAATGGGGCCTGGTGGCGGTCAATAAGCGTGCTGCGGGATCGTATCGTCCGGGTGTTGTTTCAGCTACATTCGTACGCGTTAAGTATTCTTAAACATCGCCGCACAAATCATATGGATCAAAGGATAAATGACGGGATGCTGAGGCCATTGAGGAGGGGACGAGATTACTAATCCGTACATTGTCTGGTTGACTGACCAGCACACGTCGATGTTTGTGTAACGCGGGAGGAATCGACTCCAAGATACACCCAACTAGAAGTATCCCTTCTAAGAATCGCCTTATCTTGTCTCGCTATCGGACTCGATATCGGACATATACAAGGACTAATAGCTAGGTAACTTCGAAGCTTCACTCAGGCACAGAAAATAATCAGAATTGAATAAATGTAGAATAGCTGTCCAATCCGAATATATTTTTAGGGCTTGTTCTCCATTGTGAGAAGGTTGCCCTCTATACCAGCGGAGAATTGAGAGGTCTTTATACCTCTCTCTTCTGCGCTCTAACTGCTAATTCTAACAACGCTTTTCTCTAGCTAATTCACTAACATTCCTTCGCCCCCCAATGCCATTGCTCTGATAACCAGTCGGCCTGAACGCCCTCCGAGCAAATGGTATCCTTCCAATCTTCCAGTCTTTCCGGGCCAACAGTATCTCTCTGATATGCATCACCAGACTGATTGGTATCCATCGGACTGCTGTCTTCCGGACCATCTCTCCCATCGTACCATTCAGCAGCCTCCCATCATATCTTGCCCGAGCATCTCCATCTCACTGGTTGTAGCTACTGCCAACCGCATGATACCTCATACACAGGTGACGATGGCTGGCGTCATTCATTATCTCCATCCATAGAGAATATAGCAATTGGTGTTTGCACGGTATTAACACACCAATATTGCTATGACAACACAACAAGGTGGGCAGTGAAGATGTAGTCGAGGGATATCTGCCTGGCGGTCATTGGTGTGGCGACAGTGTTGGCTTCTGATTGATAAACCCTATTCCCCTGCCACCTAAAATCATCCTCGAGTGATATCTCATGACCCATGAACCGTAACTATTCGAAAGGCGTAACAGTTTGGCACAATATTCATTCGCCTCGTACTTCAGAAGGGCTTCCTTGGATTGGGTTGTATAGCATGTCTCGTCCTCAGGATTAATATCCATTCCCTTGTTCCACTTGCGAAATAATCGCAACTCGGGGAAACGATCGAGGATGTGTGCTGACATGAGCAGAATACCAGTCGTTGAAGTCAGTTTGGCATAATATTCGGATAGCTGCTGTCGAGCTAACTTCACAGCGAAGAATAAGTCCGGCTTCCATCGAGTCTTCTTTTTGACCAAAGCTCGCATAACGCCATCCATGTGATCAATCATGTCATTGTACATGGTGATCACGTGGTGCAATGTGACTATATGCTTCTTCGGCATCCACAGGGTCCAATATCGGAATGGCCTCAATACTTCCATGACATACTTCACAATTGTCCATTCATCTTGTGTTGTGAAGAGTGGTCGGTAATCGCTATATTTTGGATTTTTGGAGCAACTTGTGTGTGAATTCCCTTAAGTGGTAGGCGCACTCGAGTAACTCCAATGTTGAGTTCCAATGTGTCTTCACATCCATAATCGGAAGTACAGGGATGCGAACATTAGCTTGTTGACAGTCAATGAACTCGTTTCGACGACCAGGTGTCAGCGTAATCAATAGTGCAAGCATGCTTCACTATATGACGGTCAATTTCAGCATTTCCAAAATATTATGAAATACATACTTTCTCAATTATCTTTGCTAAACCTGGTTTCATGGCCGACACCTGATTGATTCTAGCGTTGCCCTCTTCTCGAAGTCTTTGACTATTCCCAATATCTATGCTTTCAATCTCTCCAAATTGCTGATCGCACCCATGGGCTGCCCGAGACTTGGTGCGGCCTTTTACAACGAAACTGCTCATGAATGCACCTAAAGCCAGCTGTATGACATGCGCCATGCATGGTATGTGGTTCCTCAGTGCAGGCCACTAGATTCCGGAGGCATCAAGTGGTGATTGCAGCTCGCCTGTCATCAAATCATGTGAGGAAGCATTATCAGTGATAGTACGAAGCAATTGACCGTCGGCAAGCTCGAAATGATTAAGCACGTCCTTCAAATGTATGGCCAGCCTTGCTCCAGTGTGTTAGCCCTTGACTTATCATCCTGAATTAGCTTTCGAAATTGAAAAAGAATAGCCGATCTACCTCATCGAAAGTGAGTTGAACTTCACGCAATGCCCAATTTCGATCGATAGAGTAAGCAATGACCGACATTATGGCGAGTTTGTTTGTCGATGTCCATCCATCCAAAGCTATACTAACTGTATTTCGTGACAGCAATTGCTTCTTAATTGCATCCACGGTCAGTGCATAATCCCTCCGGCAAACGTTGCTAAGTGCTGTAGCTGTAACGGCGGCACGTGACCTAGGCCGGGTAACAGCCGTTCTATATAGTCGGCTCGCCAGGAGCCTTAGATCTCTAGCGGTAATCTTACCTATACATCTACATCTACTATCACTCGTATCCACGTTTGCAACCATATTCCCATAATTGCCATACGTATACCTATGAGGTCGGATGCAGGCATACGTGCCCTTACACTATTATCGCTTTTTGAGTAAACGGATACGTTTCGCTCACGGCATTACGAGTTGACGAGTTTTTACCCCGTTTTCCCACACCCGACACCATGGAGTCAACAATTCAGAATACCGCCCTTCAAACGAGATATCGAAGCATCATTACTGCGAAGCATGAAGCATTGACCATTCCATTATTCAATTGAGCCCCTGATGGCAGCGGAGTGAGATCACAGACCAATTGGCGCACAAGGCGCGTCACCAGCAATGAAGACGATTATTATCCTGAGTACAGGACACCACCCAGCCAATGACAAAATCGCATACGATCGATCCAGATGAGTTCAAGACGACATCAATTACTTCCAATGGCTACGATCGACCGCCGGTCACCGGAGAAGTTGCGACTGCAACCCTGAACCTGTCAATTCACGGCAGAAACCTATAGAGCTCAGAGACGAACTGGCGCTCAAGGCGCGTCGCTGACATTTAAGGCGATGATTATGAGTACAAGACCATTCCTACTAGTCAATTAACCACGATCACCAGTCCAAGCACCTACAATCGACGGAGTAACCTTACCCCTGAATGCAGCCATATCATGAATCAAAGGCCAAGTCAGAGACATTTTACGAGTCAGCGCAGTCACGACTACAATCCTTCTATTTGAGCAAAGTGCACCTATCCCAGTTTACGTGTACACCGAAAGCTCTAGCAACCTTGCAGAAGCATTTTACATATACCTATGGATACACTACTCCAGCGATGAATACCTACGGAGCAGGATCTTTCCGCGAATCAAGCACTCTTACCACCACAAACGTCTGCACGAGCGAAGTACCCTTATCCCGAAGACCCTCTACAATTGAAGCACTCTTCCTGCCACGAACAAGTGCACAACCGAAGTGCACTTACGGAGAGGACACCCTACAATTGAAGGACATTGAGGATGAGAAGCTTTCCTTCGATTGAAGCGAACTTATAGTGACGATACATTGCGCAGCGTCAAGTGCATTTACGGTTACAGACCGACACAATTCCGCAGACCGACTATGACGACTACGACGAATACAGTGACTACGATTATCTCAGAGCACAAGCAGTATGGACAATCGAAGCGGCAATGGACAAATCAAGCGCCAACGATCCTTCGTCACTCAGCAACTAAAAAACCATTGGCTGTGCCGGCACTCATGGCAACTCTGGACGAAAATCAAATGGCGAGATGCAACGCGTAAGGGCTTTATCGACTGCGGTGCAACCAGCGTCTTTATGACACCGAGGCTTCTCAAGCGCTCGGGATATCAGGCCGCACACATCATCACCCTCGCCATGACCGGAGGTGTGATGCAACATGCAAAGGACAGCCGGAAGACGCGGATTACAGTCCAGTGTGTAGACTATCTTGCACCGGCAGACAGATCAGACGTGCTAGTCGTGCCAATGCGGGCGTACGATTCCGTACTTGGGTTACCATGGTTTCCAAAACAAAATCCTCACATCGACTGGGCTCAATTAACTCCCTGCGATCACCGAGTGCGAGTGGAGCGGAGGAATGACACCAATGACTACGGCAGTATCATCGAAGGTCTCGGAAGCCGAGAATGACATGCTTCTGGGGCGCGGTCCGGGTATACAGACACTTGGAGCAACCGTATTCGACAATCTTCTAAGCAGCATTGAAGTCGTCGTAGCATTTGCCCGACAGACTGGGGAATGCATAGGGCTGCTGGGAGTGACTTTGGAAGACATCACCTTGGATTCACCAGGTGATACAGACCCAAGCGCTGGACGCAACGAGCAGAGAGCAGCGGCGGTAGTTCCGTCCGAAGAGCCCCTCCATTGGGACGCTTGAATGACTCCTGCCGGCTCGCCGAGACCCGAAGGGACTGACTGGACGGCGGGGCTTGGCTCCTGTGTGGGCGAACCGTTACTGACAAGGCCTCCTGGATATTCCCTTGCAGCACTTCCATCTTTTGTCTTGATTCCTTTGGCTAACATAGATGGAGCAGTTCTGAGATATTCCCGACAGACGAATGACAATTGAGAGCGAAGAGCGCACTTTGGAACGTCGAAGTCTTATGAAGCAATTGAATGTCTGGGCATGAGATAATGTCCCAGATACGCGAGACGACGGTCCTGCAGAAGGATACTTACTGAGGAAAAGAGCTATCATTGAGACAATGAGAATTGGACTTGCGACGATATGCCCATCCCGGAGATGCTCGGAGATGGATGACAAACAATCTTTGACTATGCTGACGTACACGAAGTTGTGTAGAAATCTGCTCTATCTAATATACTTACTTTCGATGGCAATCCACAAGACTAGCAATTGAGTGCAGAGATGCAGATAAACGATTTACTGGCGGCCTTGCTGTACCAAGTACAATCCGGACTACTATTCAAGAGATTACAATGCCGATTACAATGCCGAATACAATGACGATTACAACACAGATTACAATGCCATATCTGTTTCGAAGTTACATTACTATCCCGAATGAGATCCCGACTCAGACTCGGCGATCCCGAGCTACACAACTACGATGATGATTGATGACTACCAATCGACTGTGGAATCAACGCCGAATCAAGCCCTTCCAATCGATGTTCCCTGCGAAGCTATACGAGTTTAGTCGCTGGCAGAGCAACGACTTTCAACAGAGGGGGATGACCGTACAGGAATCTCAAACAACCCCTACCGCAAACAATTTCCGTCCCGGAAGTGCAGGAACAAAGCACCATAAGATAAATTCACCAATTGAGAACGCTAGCAGCAGCAAGTGCACCTGGACATGAATCGGCTCGTGGACTTAGAGAACGACGATAAGTGCACGGAGTCAAGTGATGGCAAACACACCAAGAGATGAATCGACAAACACCCAGGGGAGAGCCGTGAACGCACCCCGCGATCTAAGACAATGAGTTCACCTAGCACACGACGGACGTCCAGTAGACCTGTAAATGCACCAGAGAGATGACACGTCGAACGAGCCTGATCTATGCCGAACGAGTGCAATATGGCAACCGAAGCAGTTCAGAACGCGATACCGAACGACTGCGACATGGCAACCGAATTGGTCCCAAAGGAGATCGAAAATGACCACCGAGTGTACCAAATAGTCTACCAAATAGTCTACCAAATAGTCTACCAAATAGTCTACCAAATAGTCTACCAAATGGCATCACAAGAGACAGTCGAGACAACTTCCAAGAGATGATGACCGAGACCCCACAGCGACAGATATCACTGCCGAAGGACTTCAAATGGAGATCGAATGAGAGGATTACCGGGAGCGCTACCGTACCAAGCCTCTGACCGAGACGCTTACCGAATAGACTGCCGAAGGATCTAAAACTATCGCCGAACGGCATACCGAACTGAATGCCAAACCACATTTCCAGAGGCCGACCAAATGACTACCGAGAAACAAACGGACATTCTACCGAAGTTGCCTACCGAGATGGCCACAGCGGGCCACCGAGACGCTACCAAACGCCGAATCAAGAGATGCCAGACTCCGCATATGCAAAGCGGCTTTCCGAGAGCAGAAGCCCACTCCTATCACGGTGAGTACGACCACCCAGTGTGAAGCTTACGTGTTAGATCTGGATCAATGATATACCGCCCACGCCTGATGCAATTGGCGCATTCTACTACCCTCAAATGGTCACCAGCGAGTCACATATGAGAACCGACGGCGATGACAATGCCAGAAGCGAAAGCTCACATCATTACCCAAAGTCAAGACAAGGCGCCGTTGCAAATGACGTCGAGATCGAGCGCAGTAGGACGCCTCATTCGACAGTAAGTCAACACGCTGAACAAGTCACGACGAGGCATAGCCGTTGCAATGACCTCAAGATTAAGCGCATTGGGACATCTCATACGACAGTAAGGCAACAGGCAGAGCAAGTCAGGATAGACACTGGACAGCGGGCGACACAGAAGGACGACCGAAGCCGAAGGAAGATAGTCTGCAGATGAAGCGAAAGCCAAACTGAATTACGTATCGAATCACCAATGAATCCCAATATCAATTCGGAGATCCATGTTACACTGCTACCGAACCACGATGGCAATCGACAATGGATGTGATGGAGAAGTCGTCAACGGAGCAACGAATTTTCAAAAGAACGAAAGAGATGAAGTCGATGGCATGATGCAGAGCCGCGATAACCCTAACCCAGTCACGTACCGACTCAATTGCGTGGATTTGTAGTGGTGGGAGCCGTTTTCCCACCACACCGAGTACCAATGACTACCGGTTGCAAGATATACTGTACAGAACAGGCGGAAACACTGCACGAACGCTCAAGAGAGCGCAGGCACGCTTGAACTTGGTAAGTATAACAATCTTAGAGAAACTTACGTGTTAGGTGTCAAAGAATGAGACTACACGCAATTGACGTATACGATTGACGGCTACGACCGATGCCGGGAGCGGAAGCTCCCCTCGATGCCAAGTCATAAGCGGAAGCTCTATCACCCTGACGAATTCTGACAATGACCTACGCCGAGATACACGAGCTAGAAGTGCGGTACTGGAAGGCTGGTCGGATGCTGTATGAGTTCGGGAGTGGACAGAAGGAGGAATTGAGGTCCGAGACTCGGGAGCAGAGGAGAGTTATCAATTGGGCGTTCCTTTCTTCTGTTTCTTCTCCTCTCTTCTCTTCTCTTCTCTTCTATTCTCTTCTCCATACTTTGTTACTTCTCTGGATCTCGGCCCGGTATAAATGGCGTCGGCACGGGTTTTACCACCTACAGATCTCAGTCAATGGGTGGTGGAGTTTCCCCGTGCGCCGGATCCACCGAGGGGTCACCCTGAGCGGTACTGATCGGTAGCGGGACTTCTGAGATTGTAAGAGTACGTATGCGGCATGATTGTGCAATGCTTTCCTTTCCTTTCCTTTTCTCTTATACAGTTTATGCAGCCCAGGAGGTCTGCGCCTGAAGAGGGGGATAATGTAACGGCGGCACGTGACCCAGGCCAGGTAACGGCCGTTCTATATGGTCGGCTCACCACGAGCCTTAGATCTCTAGCGATAATCTCACCTATACATCTACATCTACTATCACTCGTATCCACGTTTGCAACCGTAATCCTATAATTACCATACATATACCCATGAGGCCGGACGCAGGCATAGGTGCCCTTACAGTAGCGGACGGTAGCACTAGGTCATCACTGAATGCCTTATGTGACCGTCACAGCTCAAGATTTGATCTAGCGTTACATGGAATATGAGATGAAACAAATCCTAACATGAGGTAGCGATTCCACATGTCTTGGTGAAATTCAGAACTTTCAAAGTCCGTAGCTGCCAATTTGGAATGTTTTGTCTGTCATTTCCGTCAATATAGATCAACCTGGATGTCAAAGATAAATTCCCTCTGCGAACATACTATTGTAATTCCTCAACTTCCTTGTCTCTTCAGGATTGCCAACGCAGTTTCACTGTCCCTCGTACTCAATACTTCAGTTACTTCTCACTCTGTTAATTCGTTTAACTTCACGATGTGAGCTTTTGTAAGCAAATGTTCCCCCATTGAGCTTGTCCCATGTTCTGATGGATGACGAAGAACTTGGTGACAAACGATACATATGATTCCAGGGCTGCTGGTCTCCTGAATTGCACAGTGTAAGTGAAATCGCAACGGAGGCGTATGCCTAGAATGATTCCAAGCAATCGGACATTTCGAGTCTACATTCATTGAAGCCCACCAAGCTTCGAAGAAGATTTGTAAAGTAACGTCGCTCAAATCCTGAATAAAGACATGTTCATTTTTGGAAGAGATTATAACCTCTTGCATTGAGGTATTCAAAGATTGTGAATCAGACATGGCGGTAGGAATACGAAAGCTAGATAATACGACTCCAGTGAATTCCAAAAGTCAAGTTATATTACAGCAGATTGCTGGTCCTTGAATATTGACTCTAGAGCTACAAGCAAAAAAATCTGATCTGTGAGACATTGCATGCATATTTGTGAAGTTGTAAACAAAGACATATTGAAAAGACTGACCGTGTAAAAGTCAATTTCGGAACAGCGCAATGCACTTCATTATTGCGTAACTTACTGAGGCTCCACAAAGATTGTTTACACTCAGTGGGCGCTCAAATGTAGGAGGCGGACGTGATATCGTAGCAAGTATTTTTGCCACCAAAAGGCTGCCGATAGGTTGATTGTGGGTTTGCTACATCCCATTGCCCTTAGATTGTCCAAAATGCAAGATCAATAATCGTTGACGCTGCGTAGATGCTCCGTTCACGCTCAGTACAGGACATAGTTACGATGGTGCTGCAAGCACTTTTGCCTAGAAAGGCGGCCGAAGGTTCCATTATGAAATACAGTCCCCGCACGGCCCCTAGATTAACCAAGATGCAAGGCCTGAAATCGTTGACGCTCCGTTGACACTCATTTTGAGGGCTTAGGTACGACGTCGCCGAAAGCATTGTTGCCTAGAAAGACGGCCGCTAGCTCGATTATGCGTAGATGTTGCCGCACAGCCCCTTGGTTGACGATAATGGAAGGCCTATAATCGTTAACACTCCGTTGACGCTCATTGATAGGGCATAGATACGCTGTCACCAATAGCATATTTGCCTACCAAGGTGGCAGATAGTTGAATTATGGATTAATATCGCCACAAGGCCCCTTGATCAACGAACATGGAAGGCCTAAAATTGTTGACGCTCCGTTGACGCTCAATTTCAGGGCATTGGTAAGGTGTCCGCAAAAGCATTTTTGCCTGGACAGGCGGCCGCTAGTTCGATTATGCGTCAATGTTGCCGGACGGCCTCTTGATCAATGGAGATGGGAGGCTTATAATCGTTGACACTCCGTTGACGTTCATTTTTAGGGCAAAGGTACGGTGTCGCCAAAAACATTTTTACCTGGAAAGACGGCCGATAGCTCTATTATGGGTCGATGTCGCTGCACAGCCCCTTGATTATGGGAGATGGAAGGCATAAAATCATTGACGCTCCATTGACGCCCATTATTAGGGCATAGGTACGGTGTAGGATAAAGCATTTTTGCCTATAAGAGCGGCCGATAGTTCGATTATGTGTTGATGTCGCAGCGCAGCCCTCTGCATTGTTCAAGATGCAAGACCTGAAATCGTTGACGCTCCGTTCACACTCCTGTTTAGGATGTGGCAACGAGCGTGTCATTCGTCTCGTTCTCTAAAAACCCCCCCAAATGCATTCAATTTGGCAGTATGTGACAGTGCCGCCCATTGATTACCGAATGTGTAAGACTAACAATCGTTGACACTCTGTTGACGCTGACATTGATCATGTCGAAACAGCCTTTGTAGACACAATAATTGTATGCAACGAATCAGATACACATTATTGACATCCAATATTGCGTTTGTATGTGTTATAGTTTGCATCCAGGAGTGTTGTTACCTCACAATTTCTGATCAACTGCTAACCACACCATCTAAGTGAGAGAAGTCGTGGCCCTATAACATTCCCGTGATGTTGGCCGGCCATTTATCACATATAGATCATTTCACCAATATTTGGTAAATATAGCTCGACTTCCTTACCTTTCCTTATCCAGCTCCTTCCCCTCAATTTCCATGACGCACCTTAAGCAATTTGAAATGCTTCAACCTTGTGCACAAGGTCTGTGCGGAGAGTTACGCTGGTGAAAAATGAATGAATGGAGCATGACGGTCGTCGTTCAGGCAGATTCGTTATGAGCACTGACAGCTCTTTTTAAGACACGTATGACATCACTCACCTAAATTCTGTTACTATAATTCGTCACTGATATAGCTTTTGCTTTGTCGCTCAACAGTCACGTGCAAATAGTAATCGAATGTTTGGGCCGTCTTTCCTCTTGATTTGGATTCTAGAACTTTCACATGATGCATTTGACCCTTGCACATGCACAGACGAATTATCATGTCTCACAATTTGTTCACTGAAATCAAGAAAATGCTGGCACGTTGCAAAATTGGTAAACAATGTGCTTTGCTCCAAGATATGAAGTCAAAAATTACGATTTGCCTATCCCTTCTTCTGCTGACACAGGAGCCGTCACCATGTCTTCGTCCGAATCCGAAATCTATATGGTGATTAGCTGGAGGCGATAGGCATGGGTAAAAGCTTACTGGTTCAACACGCTTTGCTTTCAGCAAGGGTGACATATCGAGCTCTGGAGCGGGCTCAAAACCGGATATGGTTGTGTTCGACTGCGGTTTCACCGAGCCTAGCCTAATATGACTGCTTGCTGGTCGAGAAGTCCCCGGTGGCATGTGCGATATTCCGAGAACAATGTCAAGACACTCCAGAAGCTCTCCAATCATTGTTGGTACAGGTGTCGCTGCATCATCATCCGTTTGCTGTTGAACGACTGCCGGAACCCAAAATGCGGAAGTGCCGTACTTGTTATCTCCTTCACGGAAGTAATCGGCTGCGTCCTCCCATCCCGGTTGTGTCAATTCATCGAGCTTCATCTGCTTCTGACGAAATCTCTCCAGGCTCTGCAGCGACGTTTTCGTGATTGTGCCTATCACCCAGCCAGTTTCATCATCTTCGCTCAGCTGGCCGTGCTCTGTCTCTTCATCATCCTCATCTTCCCCATCCTCCCCATCGTCGGAACATGCAAGATCACTCAGACTGTCTCTGATAGCAACCATCATCTCCAGGAATGTCTTTTCAGGCTCTCGGTTCGTCAATCCCACATTTTCAGCTATCCTCGTATCTCCCTGCGCCTGCTGAACCACTGCCTCTGCATCTTTAACTCGCTTTCTTGCCCCAGCAGCCTCTCTCTCCACATAATCCACGATCCATTTTTCTTTGTCTTCATTGCATAAAAAGTGCGTTTCGTGTCGTTTCTCGGCTGCAAGCTTCTTTTTGGATTGCAACCTGCACAATGCACCAATGGCTCGCACTCTCTCTGCCTGCAGGCCGCTCTTGCCTTCATTCCCAGGATGACGTCATTGAGTGAGGCGCTGTGTTGATTTCCCATATTTGCCCACCGGAAGTGGCGAAAAGTTCTTTTTCGGAGCAGTGACCATTGTAGTGTGCCTTGACTTTGTTGTTGGGCGAGATGTTGGATGTTGCAATATATGGACAATATGGAGGCAAGCTTCGTCATTTATGTCAAGGTTAGTACGTCTATTCATCTTGCCCAAAGCAAAACCGTGCTTTTGACTGTCAATAAAACAGGAATAGTTAGGCTAACCGTACATCATGACTTGATTGCTAGCTTCAGTTTCATGTAATATCCCTGGGATTGTTTGAGACAAACATCAGCAGAGGTCCCTTCCCTGGTACTATGAACTATTAATTTCTGACAATGTTGCAATTTCGGCTGTCGTGCACCGCGATTTAGCCCTGTTAACAAACACACAACATCGAACCTACTTATTGCACGGCGGTTTCTTTTGTTGATTGGAGAAGAGGACTGGCGACTTTGCTTTTGTTTCTTGACGTTACGGAAGAAGCGGGGAGGAAATATGTACGGGATATGCCATGGCCGCCAGCGGCCGAATGCAATATGATTCCAAACAAACAAACCTACTTATTGCACATTGCGGGGCGGTGGGAACCCCCTGCAACTTGCGGCCATACGCAGCAGGATTCATTTTGAGTATACAGAACATCTTGGATGCTACTTATTCCATTCTGACATGAAGCTAACTATATAGTCCTCAGGACTTCCTACTTCTTTCGTTATCAGCCTCCTCTCCTATTCCACACCAACATATCATGGAAACACAACCACCCCAGCCAGCCCCAAGCCGTTCGAGATCAAGTTGATTAGCGGGCGATACATCGAAAAGGTTATTCATTGGCACACAGTAAAAACAACGCAGACACCAGCAAATCCACCGCGACGCTGCCAATGCAGCCACCAGAAATATGCCCCAGGATTCCCATTTAACAATTGTCCGTAAAACTGGAAGCAGCAAGAATAAGCAGCAGCACTCAGTTGCATGTAAGTATATGCATATCATGGTAAACAGTTGTCAATTGATCATATAATGAACAGCGGGTGTACGTCGAGAGCTACGCGACCAATTTCTCCCTGGCTGTAACAGGTAGCCTCCATGGTCGAGGAAGGCATTCGTCCGCACAGTCAGGGAAATCAAACGTCATGATGTCGTCAGCTCTGGAATTTTTGCGGAGAACTTTCCTTATAGGAATCCCCGTGAGTCGACGAAACAGGCTTTAATCACGTTGGAGGAAGCTACGGAAGTGTATATAGTTGAGGTAATCGCCAAATCTCATCGTTACAAGTAGCACCTAATTTCTTGTAGGTTCGCAACATGTCTGCTACTGTGGCAAGGCAAGGAGTTCGGGTAGAGTGGGAACAGTCCAACATGCGCCTGGATTTGAATGTGGCGAAAATCGCCAAAAAAGACTTTTCGCCCGCCGCAATGGAGGAACAGCAATTCCTGATCAGAAAACCTCGCGCCGAGGTCCGAGAAGAGAAGAAGTGGGGTGTTGAGTTTCCTTTGTTATGGAAAGGAGAAGGCTGCGATAGAAAGGCACCCGGCTATGCGTTGTGAAAACCAGACTGCCGGATGCCTTCCTTGCCAAAGTGGCATGCCAAAGAATCTGCAGACGCGATGGAGATGCAAAGGAACAGGCGCACCTCCCCCCGACAGACACAGGTAGCAGACTCCAGAGGTGATGCCTCATCCGGCCGAAACGCTACCAGCCCCAACTGGTAACAGTTCCGGTGCTCAACGGGCCCAAATTGTCGATATGCAGGCCGGATATGCATATTCACACACATCTCTTCCCTGTGGTGAAGTGTTTACACTAGATGCATCTGCCCAGGATAGCCAGCACGATACAGATTTTGATCCAGCTATGCTGACTGATGAAGGAACATCCACTGGTTAGTACACTATCTGCTGTGTGGTAATGCAGCTGACATCCATTGTGAAGACCACAGCAGCCTACTGAGCGAACATGTAAGTGATGACAAGCATTGATTGAAAGGCACGGGATTTTGAAGATAATTATTATACATTTATATGTATTATTAAAGAACAATGTAGTGATCAAGAAAAAAGTGAATGAAAACGCTAGAATGGCTGCCAGAACAATGTGAATGAAGGACTACGCCAAATTGAACAATTGTATAATGTGGATACACGCATGGCAAATTGAGCGTCAATGGAGCGTCAACAATTTTAGTTCATGTAAGTCCAGTAATTCACAATTGATTTCGTCGTAGTCATGCATAATTGAAGTATTGGCCGCCTTTGATGGCGAAAATCATCTCGACAAGCTTCCAACCTCATCTTCAAAATGGGCGTCAACGGAGTGTCAACGTTTATTGGTCATGCATCCTGAGTAATCGCACCACTGACAGGTTGTAGGCAGTCATAACGGAATCATTGGCCGCCTTTATAGGCAACATAGATTAGGATACCCTCCCTGCCCCATCTTGATTATGAGCGTCAACGGAGCGTCAACGATCATTGGTCATGTATCATGGGTAATATGGGGTGCGACAGGTTGCAGACAGTCATAACCATACCATCGGCTACTTTAATAGGCCAAACAGAAAGAGAAACACTACGTGCCACATCTTGAAAATGTGTGTCAACAATTGTTGGCCTTCCATCATGGTTGATCACAGCGCGATGTGGCCGTTATGGTCTATATACATCTTTTTGACTGCTTTTGTACGCTAAAAGGCTCAAGAATACTTAGTTCAAGCTCTGTAAATGACATAAGTTGTTACTGTCCCGGAGGATGTGGCGGGAATATCCCGTACCTATCTGCCCATGAAGGCTGCGATCTTTTTGGGTATGGATGCTCATGATCAAGTGCCACTCATAGTACCGAAGATGCAGGACTAATAATCATCGAAGCTCCATTGACGCTCATTTTCAAGATGGGGTAGGGAGCGTTTTGTTTTCTTCTTTTCTTATACAGGCGGCCAATACTATGTTTCTGGCTATGTGTAATCTGTCGCCCCCCAGATTACCCAAGATATACGACCAACAATCGTTGACGCTCCGTTGACGCTCATTTTCAGGATGTGGTAGGGCGTGTGTGTCTTATCATTTTGATCACTACAGCAGCCAATGTATCGAAAATAAACCGTGATGTACCAGTATCCATATTTTACAATTATCAGTAGCATATCTGAATGCGACCACAAATGTGAAACCCGAAACCCAGGACCGGAGATTGGAACCGACAAGTCCTGCGAAACCTGGCGAAACCTGCGTGTTGATGGGTATAGGTCCAGGTTTGGCCCGCCAAGAGTCAGCGGGCCGAGTTGCTGCGCGGTTGCTGACGCGGACTGAAGCCGGGTAACCCGCAACCGTTGCTAACACTATCTAGGCGGAAAGTGAGGATGGCCGAGTACATTACCTATCTGGCCTATGCCCCTTGGACTTCGACGAGGGAATAGTGGACCAGGCCAAATTCATGGGAATCCACATCATAAGGAAGGCAGAGCTTAAAAACGTATCTACTCGCCTGTTGATATGGGCCTTCTTAATCAAAGTGCCCCCCACTGCGATGGCGACACACTTCCGACGGACGGATCACCGGGCGAGTTTCAAGACATGTTGACAAAATTCAAGGGTCGTTTCGGCGAGCCAACTTATGCGAATTCGCAGAAAGAAACGCAGACCGATTTCGAAATTAAAATGGACCCGGATGGCAAGATACCGTTCCGCTCACCATACCGCATCTCTCCATGTGAAGACAAAGAGATTCTGAGGCAGATAGACAATGCGATTTGCTGTGGTTGGTTTCAGCCCTCTCAAAGCAACTTCAGCTCACGAGTACTATTCGTGCTAAAGCCCTACCGCACCTTGGATATGTGCATGGATTATCGCGCAGTAAACGCCATTACCGTCAAAGATCGTTATCCTCTCCCACACATTGAGGACTTACTCAAATCCATGCACACTTCCGGCTGGTTCACAAAACTGGACTTGGCGGCTGGTTACCACCAAATTCGTATCGCAACAGCCGACAGGAAAACGACGGCCTCTCTTACTGAATTTGCCTTGCACGAGTCGCGAGTCCTGCTGTTTGGCCTGGCAAACGCACCCAGCCAGTTCATGCGCATGATGAATGGCATCTTGGAGCCAATGAAACAGAAATTAATCCTCATATACCTTGACGATATTATGATTCACTGCCGTACCCTGGCGGTGCATGTCGTAGATGTTGGAGAAGTGCTTACCTTACTAACGGAACATGGCCTCAAAGCCAAACATGCAAAATGTACCTGGGCTTGTCAGAATGTCGATTTTTGCGGCTTTGACATTGACAAGGACAGCATCCACGCCCAGAAACATAAGACACGTGCGGTAATGGATTTGCCTCAACCTGAAAATAGTAAGGATGTCAGAGACTTCCTGGGTCTCACCAGCTACTGCAGAAAATTCATTGAACACTACGCTCACATTGCTATGCCGCTGTACGCCATTGGCACCCCTCCGAACGGACAAGGGGACATTGGGCGGCGACGTGGAGAGCCAAGCAAAATCAAGTGCACTCCATTCGCCTGGGATAGAGAATGCCAGCATGCTTTTGACACCCTAAAAAAAGCACTCTGCAATGCTCCAGTCCTGGCTCTACCGGATCCCGAAGCTAAATATTGCCTGCACGTCGATGCTAGCCACTACGCATTGGGCGCAGTGCTCTCCCTGATGCAACTCAAGGCAGAGAAAGTACTGTGTTATTTCAGCCGTAACTTACACGATGCAGAGACGTGATACCCTGCATATGACAGTGAAATATTCGGCATCCGAGACGCAATAGTATACTGGCAACTGAACCTACACAGAGTTGTGCGACCATTGCTGGTACACACCGATCATGCGACCTTGCGTTGGATCCTCACACAACCACCCCTCACCGTACGTCAAATGGATATCCTGACGGTCCTCCAAAATGTTCACCTGGGAGGTCAAGCACATCCCGGGTGTGAAGAATCAGGTCGCGGACGCATTGTCTAGCCGTCCGGATTTCCGACGGGAGCAATGCAATGTAATGGCAATGAAAGTTACTGCGGCCGGGGAATGGATGGAAGACATCAAGGTGGGCATAGTTGACGACGAATGGCTCAGGCCCATTGCACATTCTTTGGCCAACCCAAGTCCCCACCCTCCGCCATCCACCGCGTCTGCAAAAGAACGCAAATTATTGGTGTCAGCACAATAATTCTATTTGGAAGAGGATGACCTACTGTGGTTACGTGGAGATTTGGAAAAGAAACAGGTGGAGAAAAAGGCAAGGGAATAGAAGAAGGATGAAGAGGAAGTGGAGATAACGGTAAGAGCAAAAGAGAAGGAGGAAGACCGAAAGGCAGAGAGGCAGGAAGAAGGAATGGCAGAGAAGGAGGAAGAAGGAAAGACAGAGAAGAGAGGACGGTTGTGTATTCCAAACACGATGTGGCGTTGAATCCTCCATGAGGCCCTTGACACTCCAGCAGGGGGACATATTGGGGCGGACCGAACCTACTTACGCATGAAAGACCGGAATTTTTGGAGGCAAATGTGGCGCGATGCCCAGAGTAACATAGCGTGCTGCGACTTATGCCATCGAATCAATCACCGGAGCAGGAAACCCATGGGCCTCCTACAACCACTTCCTGTAGCCGAAGGCCGCTGGCAGAGAATCGGCATTAACTGTATAACCGACCTGCCGGTCCTGGGAAGAGGCCACGACTGCGTTGTAACGTTTGCCAACCATATGACAAAGAGAGTACATTGGCGAACCTGCACAATAACAATTGACGCCACGGCCTTTGCGCTCATATTCAACGACGACATCGTCCATCTACATGGAGTGCCTCAAGAGGTTGTATCGGACCGTGATGTACGCTTCACAGCGGACTATTGGAGAGAGGTTGCTAGGATTTTGAAGACGAAGCTGCTCATGTCTAGGGCGTTCCATCCAAAAATGGATGGTCTCTCTGAGGACTCGAACAAGATGGTTGTACGGTACTTGCGTGCCTTCGCCACTCACGACCAAGCCAATTGGGACGACCACCTCACACAAGCGGAGTATACTTACAATTCCTCAGTACACCGTTCGACAAAGCTGACGCCTTTTGAACTCGATCTTGGCTATGAGTCACCTTTGCCGCTGGACTTAATTGCAGATCTGCAGTAGCCACAAGCCAATGAATCAGCGAAAACATTGCAAGGTCGCGAATTTGTCAAACAATTGCAGCGCATTTTGGGAGTCGCCAGGGATGAGCTGTGCGATGCTCCGGATAAACAGACGGCTGAGGCTGATAAGTCATGACGTCCAATTGACCCCGCGATCACCGCCGGCGCGAAGGTATATCTAGATACCCAGGATCTGCCAATCACATATGCCAAGGTCAATCCTACGCGACGCAAACTGGTACATCGCTATGTTGGTCCATACGAAATTCTCCTGATACGCGGGAACGCCGTCGAACTAGACCTCCCAAACGACATGACGATCTACGACACAGTTAACGTCAGCAGGCTCAAAGTTGATCGCACAGACGATTCTAGAATTGCCTGGCAGCGACCGCCTCTGCCAGTACGGACAAGCTGCGCGGGCACAAGTTATATCGTCCACTCAATCGCAAACCACCGCCCAAGCTCTGTGGCAGCAGGTCGGGAATATCAAGTGAAATGGGAAGGTTGGGATGAGAAGGATAACACATGGGAGCCAGAGGACAATATGGCAAAAGCAAGGAAATGGTGAAGCAGTATTGGAAGTAATTAGGCGGGCGGCCAAAAGAGAAGAGAAAGACGACAAGGAGGAAGGCGTGAGAAGCGGGTTTCATTTGGATGGTTGAGCGACATCGCGGGGTCATATTTGTTTTTAGATCACGGTGTTTTGTTCCTTCAAGAGCTTTCTCGAAGATTATTGGAGAAGGTTGTGATGTAGGTGGACAGCTCTGGTCATGATAAGGTGTGGCTCTGTGGCATTAGTGTGGCTCTGCAGGAGGCTCGCGTAGTAGTTAGTTCGAGCGAGATGTCACTTGGATCATCAATAACATTCACTTCTATACGTACGAAGAGGCTACTTGCCCACAGTGACTATTCCCAATGAAGCGATGGTCAAAATGCTAATTTTGCTTGGTTCTAATTGATCAAACCTACCAACCTTGACATTAAAGACGCCACTTGCCTCGATGTGGTCCATATCATGCAACATCCAATATCTCGCCCAACAACAAGGTCAACATAGGATACAATGGTCAATGCTCCGAAGAAGAACCTTTCGCCACTTCCGGCGGTCAAATATGGCAAATCAACAAAGAAATCCACATGATGACATCATGAAGCAAAGTAAGGCAAGAGTGGTTTGGAGGCAAAAACGGTCCGAGGGTTGAGAGTTTTGCGCAGCTTGCCATCTGGAAGGAAGATTTCAGTGGAGAAACGACGCGAAACGCACTTTTTAAGCAACGAAGAGAAAGATAAATGGATGGAGGATTATCTGGATGGAGAGACCGCAGTGGCAAGAAACCTAGTTCAAGACGCAGAGACAGCGATTATGCAAGAGCAGGAACATATGCGGAATGTTGAAAAGGCACGATTGACAACCACAAACATCAGGAACAACTCTAGTGTCCATCAGAAACACCCGGGTGTTCCGGACGGCTCTGACGGCTCTGAAGGAACCTCGTACCCTCTAACGGAGAATTTCACGCTACCCGTTGCCCAGGCGACTGGTCGCCTTGCATAGCATCAGCAAAATGTATTTTAGTCACTGGTCTGAGAGGATGTGGAGTGTAAACTTAGATGCGTCAATTTCAGGAGTATCAGACCCTAGGAGGGCATTCCTGCCTGCCTTCAGAGTAACTGGGAGCGCCGGTGACAAGCCTGGGAGCGCCGATGACAAGCCTGGGAGCACCTGGGAGCGCCGGCGACAAACCTGGGAGCGCCGGCGACATGTCTGGGAGCACCTCAAATCACAGTCATGTATTCAGTTTGTATTCTCATCTATGTATCTATGTATCTATGTATCTATATAGCTACCCATCTACCCACGCTATATCTGGACTGGCTGCAGGCGGTGCTTGAGAGCAATTCGAGGTGCGCCTGAAAATGACGATCGAGTGAACTGAGAGTTATACTCCGAGGCCGTGACCAAGCGAGTTTGGAGATGCACTTAGAGGCCGTAATCGAGCGAGTTTGGAGATACACTTAGCGGCCGTGATCGAGCGAGTTTGGAGATGCACTCCGAGGCCGTGATCCAGCGAGTTTGGAGATGCACTTCGAGGCCGTGATCGAGTGAACTTAGTGATGCACTCCGAGATCGTGATCGAGCGAGTTTGGAGATACACTTAGAGGCCGTAATCGAACGAGTTTGGAGATATACTTAGAGGCCGTGATCGAGCGAGTGTAGAGATGCACTTGGAGGCCGTGATCGAGGAAGAGTGGAGATGCACTTGGAGGCCGTGATCGAGCGAGATTTGGCGAGTACTTGGAGGCGGTCGATGGACGGCGCACCGGGTGATGAGACTCTATTCATCGGTTACTGAACTCGCAACCGTGGGAATGTGACAATGTGACTTTACCTTTGAGCTCGCATGGAGAGCTGGCTGATAGCGGTGGATCGTGTAGGGAGGTAGGCGGGAAGCCAAAGCTACATTCAGGGGTCAACTCGTAATCATGAGAATGAAGGGAAGACAAACAATCTTGGGTGGATGCTGTACTCGGTGGATGCTGTACTCGGTGTATGCTGTACTCGGTGAATGCTGTATTCGGTGTCAACTCATGATCATGTCATGGAGAGATAGAGAGGGATGACCTAACCTTGTGTGCTGCGATGATGGTTGAGTTGTGGACGAGAAAGAGAGAGATGGGGGATGAAGATGAGAATGATATGGAGGATACGAGCAGATATGAGAAATCAGGGGTACAACTTGCCTGATTGGGTCGGGACGACCTCGTATCAGTGTGATTACACGCCGGATCGGGACTCGTACCTGCCGTATCGGGGATGGTCAATTGACTCGCACATGAAATTCTCTAAGTCCCAGTTTCTCCTGATGATTTCCCCCATCTCCTCTGATCTCTCTCTTTCTTGTGCTCAACTCTACCATATCCTAAGAACACGAAGTTAAGTCATCCCTTACTATCTCTCCATGCAATGATCATGAGTTAACGCCGGGTGCAGCATACACCGAGTACTGCATACACCGAGTACTGCATACACCGAGTACTGCATACACCGAGTACTGCATCATCCCAAGATCGACTGTCTCCCGCCGCCAGCCAGCTCTCATCTCTCGGCGGAGCTTATTGTACTCAACTCTCTACATTCCCACGATTACGAGTTAACCAATGAATAGAGTCTCAGCTGCCGTCGCACCTCCCTCCCGATCTACCGCCTCCAGATCGACTACCTCCAAGTACTCCTCCAATCTCGATCGATCATGGCCACCAAGTGTATCTCCAAACACGGAGGATTACGGCCTTCAAGATCGCAAGATCATGGACTCCAAGTGCATCTCTCCAAGCTCGCTCGATCGCGGCCTCAAAGTGCATCTCCAAACTCGCTCGATTGCGGCCTAAAAGTGCATCTCCAAACTCGCTCGATCACGGCCTCAAAGTGCATCTCCAAACTCGCTCTATCATGCCCTCCAAGCGCATCTCTGAGTTCACTCGATCCCGGCCTCCAAGTGCATCTCTGAGTTCACTCGATCTCAGTCTCCAAGTGCATCTCCAAACTCGCTCGATCACGGCCTCAAAGTGCATCTCTCAACTCGCTCGATCACGGCCTCTAAGTACATCGTTAATGAGCGACGACGGGTGTACGGAGATACAGGGGTAACGGAGGTGGACTGAGCGACGGGGAGTACATATTTGGGAGACCCCGGGGTAGATAGACGTCATCTCATTTTCATCTCATCTGGATCGACGCAATTGCATGGATTCTCACGGCTGGGCAGTATCATATCTTCCCACTTTCTTCCTAGGCTCCTCGAGCTAGAACCTCCGATTATGCTCGACTACCATCTGTCGCCAGATTGACCGTATGTATATATATAGAGATACTTAAATAATGAATGCCATACTATGAGGTAGCGAATCTTGTGACTGTTACGAAGACGAATATGATAGACGAGATGCCTTGTGCTTATGGAACCCTGTGTTTGGCTTCCGGACCGATTTACATTTTGCTGATGTACCCAATGAACCGATTCGGACGTATGGTCACAGTTGGCCACAACGCCACAGTGTTCATTTACAATAGGATACCGACAGAGCGAGAAGAAACGGCGAAACCGCGATCGGAGGGAGATATGCAACGCGACGCGTCGTATTGCCGCCGGTGTAACGGGCGGGGTCGGGTGCAGGTGATCAGGATGTTGCAGGACTGAACTCGAAGTGCGTATCGAGGGACAAAGATCAGAATATGTTTCAAAGTCGTACTATTGCTTGCTATACAGGAGAACGAGTAAAGAGAGAAGAAAAGGAAATCCTCCAACACCATCAACACTCTCTTTATATACAATTCGTCTGCCACCT
>Ga0307515_10005520_pt1 | contig 25596 bp, 20 predicted proteins | sample 17_EM_MG_FD_194513 | JGI IMG/M metagenome (GOLD analysis project Ga0307515, IMG submission 194513) | Populus trichocarpa ectomycorrhiza microbial communities from riparian zone in the Pacific Northwest, United States - 17_EM | ecosystem: Host-associated > Plants > Roots > Unclassified | place... | reverse complement strand
TTTGTATTCTCATCTATGTATCTATGTATCTATGTATCTATATAGCTACCCATCTACACACAGTATATCTGGACTGGCTGCAGGCGGTGCTTGAGAGCAATTCGAGGTGCGCCTGAAAATGGCAACCGAGGGCACTCAAAGATGCACTTGGAGTACCTAATCGAGTGAGTTTGGAGATATGCACTTGGTGGCTGCGATCGAGCGAGTTTGCACAGACACTTGGAGGCTGTGATTGAGTGAACTTAGAGATGCACTCTGAGAGCGTGATCAAGCGAGATTGGAGATGCACTTGGAGGCCGTAATCGAGCAAGTTTGGAGATACAGTTCGAGGCTGTGATTGAGCGAGGTTGGAGATGCACTTGAAGGCTGTGATCGAGCGAGTATGTTGATATGCACTTGGAGACTCTAATCGAGCGAGTTTGAATATCAAGTTGCAGGCCATGATCGAGCGTGATTGGAGGAGTTCATGCAGGCGGTCAATGGAAGGCGCACCGGGTGCTGAGGCTCTATTCATCAGTTACTTAACTTGCAACCGTGGGAATGTGACAATGAGACTTCATCTATGAGGTGGCATGGAGAGCTGGCTGATGGTGGTCGATCATGTAGGGAGGCAGGCCAAAAGCTGATGCTACATTCAGGGGTCAACTTGTGATCATGAGAATTAAGGGAAGACAAACAATCTTGGCTTGATGCTGTACTCGGAGTATGCTGTACTCGGACGATGCTGTACTCGGGGTATGCTGTACTCGGAGTATGCGGTACTCGGAGCATGCTGTACTCCGTGTATGCTCTATGTGATGTATGCAGTACTCGGTGTCAACTCTTGATCATCGCATGGAGAGATAGAGCCGGATGACTTGACTTTGTGTTCATGTGATGATTGTAGGGTTGTGGACACGAAAGAGAGATGGAGGATGAAGATGGGAACGATATGCAGGATACGAGCCGATATGAGAAATCATGGGTACGACATGCCTGGTGGGGTGTAGAAGACCTCTTATCGTTGAAATTACCTGCCGAATGAAGAGTTCGCAACGGTTCCGGACCACACTCCTGGTCCGATTTGGGGTAAAACCTGAACCGTTGCCAAATTGGCGGTCCAGATAGTCAAGAAATTTGAACAGTCGAATCAGGTACGGTTTGATGATAAACTCCCAATCAGTCTGAATTCGGCCGGTTGTCAACAGGTCCCCCAGCAGGTCAATCCAGATATTCAAATAAGGCTCTTGCATTCGCAGTATGTGAATAGTATCTCATCAAAATCGTGTTTTCAACAACCAAGGATATAGTTGTGGATGCTTTGCAGCTTGCAAAATCGATTACTGTGGAATCGGTATTGTACCTTTGATACATTGTATTTTTATCTACCACGGCGGTCGATAATTCCGTTATGAACTCGAAGATCAGCACGATGCCTTGATTACCTCATATGCCACAAATACATCTGTTGATGTAAAGTTGATGCTCATTTTCAGGATGTGGCAGGAAGCATGTCGCTGTTATTTCTGCCTGTAAAGGCTGACACAATTTGATAAATGGATGTCTCCAACCAATCGGAACACAAATTACCCAAAGTGCAAAGCCCAAAATCTTTGATGCTGGATTGACACTCATTCTCAGGATGTGGCAGCGAGGATATCGGTGTAGTTTTTCCCACTAAAGGCAGCCAATATCTGAAAAATGGATGTCTGCAACCAATCAGAACATAAATTATGCAAGATGCGAAGCTAAAAATTATTGAAGCTCCTTTGACGCTCATTCTCGGAATGGGGCGATCACCGTGTTACTATCTCTTTTGCCCACAAGAGCTGCCAATACATTGGTTATGCATAACAGCAACTAAATCACGGTGTAATGACCGTAGTTACAAAACCACAAATCGTTGACACTCCGTTGACGCTTTTTTTCAGAATGGGACGGTGACTGTGTTGCTGTCTGTTTTGCCTATTCAAGCAGCCAATACATCGGTTATGAAAAACAGCGACTAAATCACTGTGTAATTACCATACTTTGAAAACCCAACAACGTTGATGCTTCTTTGACGCTCATTTTAATGTATCGTCCATTCAACATCTGCTGCCATTGAGAATTGTTTTCATCATGATTTGAACTTCTTGGTAGTCTTTCTTGCAGATTGAGACTTGGCCCTGTGGCAAACTCGAGCACAATAACATTCTTGCACTGTTTGCTCTCAAACAATCAGAAGTTATGTATCTTGTGAAAAGATTCATTGCGCCTGCTATACATCTGTTTATCACCCGGTATTGACAAGCGACTGCACTGTTACGGGGGTGTTTAGATCCCAATAACTAATACAATATTTATTGAATCTAAGTACAGCCGCCTATCAAATCTCTTTCTCTCCTCGTCTCTTCCCAAGACTCAACCTCCTGCCCGTCTTGCAAGAGCAATCTCTTCGTTCAGTTGTAGTCGTACTGCCGCGTCTTCTAACTCAGTTAAATTGAACCGATGCCAGTTCCCGTCACCAATATAAACGAAGATTAGGTTTCCCCGTCGAACAACCACTCCTCGGAAATTTCCTCGAAGGGTAAAAGTCCAGTGTTGAGATATCTCAGCACCAGGTAGTCAATATCTTCGTACTGACAGAAAAGCCACACCACAGCGTAGATGTGGGTTAAACGGTGCTCTTCCAATTCTGAAAGCAACCTGGCGAAACTCTCGACTTTCTGTTGCAGTGCGTACTCGGCAGGTGTGTAACGATGTCCAGGCATACAGTGTCCAGTCTCGTGTATGAATGAGGGAAGCAATTGTTAAAAGATAGATAGAATTCTTAATAATATTTTAAGATCGTCTTCGGTGTTCTCTGAAAGCTAATGTCTTCGCTGATACTCCTCAAATACCTGCGTCCAACGCTGGCTCTTTATAGCGGTGATTCTTCTTAGCCATGATAGTGCTTATCTCGGCCACGCCCTCATAGCGCCCGAGAATAAATCACCGCAACACCCTCAGGTCATTGCGTCGCTGCAACGTGGTTTGAAAGCTTACGCTCCTGATAAGAATCAGGCCATCCGTCGCTCGATATCAGCTCACCCTTTCCTATCACAGACATCTTTTGCAAATCATACGAGTCGGTAGCTAGAACATCCACCAACCAATTTGATGATGCTTATCACCGAATAAATCCCTCATGCAAAAGATGATTTACTTGCGTCATAGATTTAATCGGCGACCAACCGATACTATGCCAGCATAGATTAATGACACATAAGCTCGTATCCGATACGAGGTTACATTGCGATCCAGACCATCTGCGCCAACAAATGGTGCTCGCTCTAGGCCCTAGGCCTACGTCATTTAATCCCTCAGTTACGTCAATCTAAGGTCGAGACTTTTCTCTAGACCGGAATGTGCTTCCCCGAGTCCCAACCGTCACGGTCAGGGGAAGAAGAGTTCTCTTACTTGCTTTTTGACTATCAACTGCCATGTGTGATTACCACACATGTCCTGCATAGTTTCCAGGATCTGAACAAAGCGCTCCGGCTTTGCGCGACCAACATGAACTCCCGCTAAAGAGCATGTTGCTGACCAACTTGATTCCCACATGCATAGGTGTTATGCATATCGTAGATATGTATGCATCTCGTAGCTTTAATCGAGTATTATTATCGCTGCTAGGGACGACCCCTAACATCACCCCCTCCTCTAAGCTCGGTGACCTCAATGATGCTAACAATAACAATAATTCCAATAATACGTAATGAAACCTAGCTCCACCTCGATCTTATCATTTTCTCAAGTTCTTTTCTTCTTTCTTCTTTCCTGTTCTTTTCTCCGTTTTACTAAACCTCTCGTCCCTTGCCATTCCTGAATTCCGCGCATAATATTCTTCCAGCAATTTCTTATTATGCTCCACTACGTTTTCGTATGTTTCCCATGTATTTTCCTCCTGCGCATAGCCTTTCCATTTAACCAGAAACACATGTTGCTTGGGATTATGGTCCGTCGGCCCGCTTGCCACAATAGTCTCCATCTCCCAGTCTTCGCCATCTGCCTCGATTTCGATTACCTGTTTCTTGGGGTCGGTACCCCTATATCGCTCGAGTAATTCGATGTTGAATACTGGATGAAGTTTTCAATGCTCCGGTAGCTTCAGCTTGCAATACCGGTTATTGCTGCCTACTGACAGAATTTCGAAAGGTCCTAGCATCTTGTCTTCTAGCTTCTTGCAACGGTGCTTGGCTCGTATATTCCTTCCATTTAGCAGGACTAACTCTCCCTTTTTAAATGGTACTACTTCCTTCCTTCTCTTATTATAGCGCTTCTTCATTGCTTCGACCGCGACCTCCAACCGATCCTTAAGTTGCTTATGTACCCCTGTCATATAATGACCATACATCTCCGATGCTGGGTTCCGAAATTGAATTTCCGTAGGCCAGGAAGTTCTTGCTTCGAATCCGTAATTGGCATAGAAAGGTGAGATCTTCGTTAGCGAATGCTTAGAATTGTTATAGGCGTATTCGGCCATTGCTAGCATAGACGCCCAATCATTCTGTTCGTAATTGCAATAAGACCGAAGATATGACTCGATTACTTGGTCAATGCGTTCAGTTTGTCCGTCCGTCTGGGGATGATATGCTGTAGACATGCTGCGCTGAATTCCTAAGTAATCGTATAAATCCGTAAAGAAACTTCCAGTAAATGTAGTATCTCGGTCGGCGACAACATCCTCTGGGAATCCGTGGTACTTCCATATATTTTCCAAATATGCTCGTGCTACTGTAGGAGAATCCTTTTTCTTAATTGGAACGAAATGTGCCATTTTGGTGAACCGATCTACTACCACTAGTATTATTGTAGCTCCTTCCGACTCAGGAAGATCCGTAATAAAATCGGTGCTAATATGCGTCCATGGTTTGCATGCCAACTCTAAAGGATGTAGCAACCCGTGTTTTGCGTGTCTCGGGGCCTTGGTTCTTTGGCTTATATTGCACTCGCTGCAATACTTTCTAACATCGCGCTCCATGTTCGTCCAATAGAAATTCCTAGAAATTAGTTCCAACGTACGATCTCTGCCGAAATGTCCTGCCACCTTGGAGTCGTGTTCCGATTGGATAATTCTTTGTCGTAACCCTTCCGGCACATAAATCCTATTTTTCCAACATAACAGGTCGTCCGTTATCGTAAACTTTCTATCGATATTTTCCCCCGTTGTGACTTGTTTGCATAGCTCCCTATACCTATCATCCAGCCTTGCTTTTTCTTTGATCCTTTCTTTGGCCTCTGGTAATAGCAACTCTATTTCCATGGCCAATATTTGAATGACCTCATATTCTTCCAAATTCAGTTCCATTGCTCCAACTTCTAACCATTGTTCTTTGTCTATCATTGATTGATTTGTTGCTGAAGTTGTACCCCCTTCTCTAGAGGTGAACGCCGGGCACCTAGAAAGTATGTCGGCTTTAGTATTAGAAGAGCCCTTGCGATACAATAGTAAGAAGTTGTATTGCTTCAGTTCTTCTGACCACCTAGCCTGTCTTCGATTTAACAGGGGCGTTGACTGGAAATAGGTAAGATTCTGGTGATCGGAGTAAATCGTTGTTTTATGTACCGCTCCTTGCAAGTAATGGCGGTTTGTATTTAAGGAGAAAACTACTGCTAGCATTTCCTTATCGTAAACGTCATGATTTAATTCAGCTGGAGTAAGTTTTCTCGATGTGAATCGAACAGGATGAATCTTGACGTCTTCGAATTTTTGCGATAAAATTCCCGCTTTCGCGAAATCTGATCCGTCCATTTCCAGTAATGCTGGTCTATCTGGATCATAATGCCTTAGTATAGGCGTTTTTCCGGATGCGAAAAGTATGGTAATCTTAAGGAAGGCAGCCTCTTGACTCTGTCCCCACTTAAACTCAACATCCTGTTTAAGCAAATCCGTAATTGGGGATATTATTCCTGAAAAATTGTGTATAAAACGTCGGTAGAAATTCCATAACCCCAATAGTTGCTGGACTTCCTTTCTCGACGTTGGTCTTGGCCAGTCCACAATTGCCTTGGCCTTATCTGGATCCATTTCTAAACCTTCTCCAGAGACAATAAATCCTAAGAACGGTGTCCGAACTGCGTCGAATATGCATTTATCTATCTTGATGCATAATTTATTATCCATTAAGAGCTGGAAAACCTTCGAGACCTGTTTATGATGTTTTTCAAGGGATCCCTTAGTGGCAATTAATATATCGTCGATATATGCAACCACTACCATCCCATTATCGTCATTTATATGCACGTCTGTTTTTATAACCAATTCCAGGCCTAACAGGGGTCGTAAAATCCTATTAATCTCTCTTGGGAATGTTGCCGGTGCATTGCATAACCCAAATGGCATAACCAAATATTCATACAATCCGAACTTGGTACGGAACGCTGTATACTTCTCGTGTCCTAATCCCATTCTAATTAAATAAAACCCTGACTTGAGGTCGATTTTGGTAATATGCGTAGCTCCTTTGACCCGCGCCGACAATTCCTCCATTATTGGTAGCGGGGTTTTATCTTTTTTGGTGTAATCATTCAGATGACGATAATCAATACAGAGTCGTAATCCTTTTCCATTAGGTTTCGGAACAAATAATATAGGGCTCCCAACAGTACTGCTAGAAGGTCTAATTTTTCCTTCTTTAATCATCGTATCCAAATATTGAACCAAGACCTTCTCTTCTTCGATGGATGGCTGATAAATAGGTCCCATGCGTAGCTTATCGTCGGGTCCTATCAATTCTATGCGATGATCGCAACCTTTATTGTCAGGTAATTTTTCTGCTTCTTCTGGATTGAATAATAACAAAAACTTATGATAATGCGCAGGTAGCCTATTGAGTGTAGTCTGGTTAGATTGAACTATCGCGCCGATATGTATTGCTTTTTCGTTTAGCGCCACTCTTTTATCATAGGTAATTGAATATTCTGGATGAACCGTCCCATGATTATAGCATCCTGACGAGCAATGAGGAAAATGTAAATGACTAGTCGTTGTTCCACGGGCCTTATGCTTCTGCAAATACCAAGCTGGTATCAGAGCATCATAATCTCCTGCTGTTTTCATAACTTCGAAAGCATGATCTTCCTCGTCGTAGGATCGATGATTTCCGAACGAAAGACCTAATGGAATTGTGAACATATTCTCCGTTTTAATATTGTTGCCTGATGCATCTCCGGTTCGTACAGGGTGTTGTCTGTTTACCACCGGTATTGCGAATGCCTTTGCCGCTTCCGGAGATATCACAGAAGAAGTAATTCCATTATCCAACATACATCTCAACAGAAACTGCTTTCCGTCATAATCAACGAAAAACCTATAAATAGGCCTTTTACCGATCTCAGTTGCTGAAATTTTTTGAATCTTAGGATAAAGAGCTGGTCGATAATAAACAAAATCGGTGGATGTATTTATTTTCTTGGGGTACTGCTCCAAGGGTTCTGAAGCCTTGCGTTTTGCCATCGCTATCCTTTCGACAATAGCATAACCACAACGGGTTAATGTAGATGTAAGAATTGATGATCGTATAGTTGTGTAATGATTCGTATTCCCTTACGGGCCAGCTGTTTCGACCTTCCGATCATCCTCAGAGGGAAAAACAGAAATAACAAAGGAAAAGGTCTTCCTAAAATTAGGTGTGATAAAACATTAATTTGCGACCTTAAAGCTGAATGTGGCTTTCTATTCAGATTCTGACAAGGAATCCCACCAGTTCCTCTCTTCTTTTTCTTTCTGTTGTTCATATTCTTCATCCAAATACTCACCTTCGGATTGCTCCTCCTTGAACTCCTCCTCACTATCAGAGCTGCCGCTTTCCAATTCCTCATTTTCAGAGCTATCGCTTGAGCTCTCTTCATTATCCGATTCCAATTGCATCCCTGCTACCTTCATTTTCTGGTATTCCTTGGCCTTAGGAAATGCTGCTGTTCCTTTATCCAGCTTAATCGGTCTCCTGCAATCTGCCACCCTATGACTACCTTTCCTGTCTGAGGGCCAGGCGCATCTAAGACATTCCCCCACAGTTCTCCTTCGTTGTAACTCGGATGATTCTATTCCTGCGGTTTGCGTATTGTCTTGTTTCGATTTTTTATCTTTTTTGAATTTCTTCCTATCCGATCGTTCAGATGTCTTGGTCGTCCTGTCTTTCCTGGGGTGACTTGTCTCCTCACTTCGTCGGAATCTACTCAGGGTCTTCTCCTTGACCTTGAACTGATTCTTAAGGCCCAGGTTATTCCTAGCTGCTTCCCATTTTTCGGCTGTTCTTCCGGCATTGGTAATGATAGTCATGATTTCTTGATCCGTTCTGCCGGTTAAATCTACCGTATGCATTTGCTCCACGATTTTATGTGGCAGCCTTTCCAGGATTAATTTCTTAAATGCCGCTCCGGTTACTGCGGCCTTATCATTGAGGGTTTGGATCTGCGTGAACATATCCCTAATGCATCCCTCGTATCGGACTTTTTCTAACACGGCATAGGCCTCGTCCTTGGCGTCCCTATCCTCGAACCTTAGTGTATGGGCATCAACGTACCCGGTCATTGATTTCGGGTGTAGTCCCGATAATGTGCCCTTCAGCCATTGAATATGCCATGACGCTGCATAGCTATCCATTAACGAACCTATCCAGTCGATCGTTCTCTCGTCTTCTGGAAACCTTTCTGGCTGGTCTTTGATGTAGACCTGTACCAGTACCCACCAAGTATCAAAATCTTCTCCTGGTTTACTGAAGAACTTTTCTGCTTCCTTGATTTTAATTGGCTTGGAGCTCTCGAGATCCTTGATTCGTCTCTGTCTCCTAGATGGTCTTCTTCCCGAAGGTCCTCCATGATAGATGGTGGTGGATCCGGGGGTGGTGGAGGTCCTCCTCCGCCTGCGGCATCACCTACTGCGGCACCATCTCCTGCGGCACCATCTCCTGCGGCACCATTTCCTGCGGCACCATCTCCAGCGCCTCCTCTAATTAATCCATGCCAAGAGTACTCACTTGCCGTATCCCTAAGGCTTGATACTGATGGTGAATGAAAGGCTCCAGCTCTCTGTGAATGTATAAACGGCTGGGTGCCTGAAGGTCCGGCGATGGTTTGCGGATGTCCCAAAGGCGTTGATTCCGAAAACTTGTACTGGTCCATTGCCGTAGTCAGCCCGGTATTAGCTTCTGCCAATTGATTTACTGAATCATCCATCGTAGCTTGTAACTGGCGTAGTTCCCTCCTCGATGGTATATGCTTAATCTTATCCGTGACAGTAGCTAATACTGTAGTAACCTCATCCACCCTCTTGGATAGAGTTCCCACTGTTTTCTGGATTGCTTGGATTGCAACCTTATTGGCAAAATTCTGTAGCCCAATATCCACAACCTTTTTACTCTGAGCTTCCAGCTCTTTTTTGATTCCGGCAAACAAATCAGTAGCCTCCCCTACTATCTGATTGTCCTGATCTTGGAGAATATGAATACTGGATCGTAACTCTCCTAGTACGCCCTGTTGGAAATTCATCATTGACCCAACTCCTTGTACTTCCGAGTCTATTCTGGTTTTCTCGGTTTGAAGTCTACTTTCCATAATCATAATTCCATTTTTTACGGAATCAAAATCTTCTTTCAAAATGTCTTTTTCCTCGTTACATGCCTCGATAACATGGACGATTTGTTGAGCGAGTTCCGGTAACTGTTTTTGAACTAAGTCGGGGTTCGCTTCTGACATTTGAATTTCTGCTTGGCCTTCCAAGGCCTCCTCCGGCTCTTCTTGCTCTTTGAGTAGCAAGTAGTCCCTTCGGGCGGCTTCTATCCTTCTTTGATATTCTAGGCACCATTCTGGGATGGGCCTTGCCGCTGGTGATCGGGGTTTCTCTATCCTGGAGCTGCTGGGAGCCAGCGCCTTGCTGTTGAATGTCAATCGTCTGCGAGGGGCCGCCATCCTGAATTGAATGACTATAATTCGGTGGTGGTATTGATCAGTTTAGCTCGACCGTAGCTTCGTCCTGATGTGGACAATTTTCGAGCTCGCAATGGTCGATGCAATGTCTTTGCCATACGTAGGAATCTCTATGGTTGAGTTTTCCTAGATATTTATAACTGTAGCACTCCGATAGGAAGCTACACTTCTGGCAGAGTACTGCCGGGCTTTTTTCCTCGATATTGTATAACTGGCAGCTTATACAGAAGCAACTCTGTCTCCGGCAGTGTTCGCCGGAAACTCTCTGACCCAAATAAATGCAACAGAAGTTGTCTTCGCACTTCTGGCACTCAAAACTCATAGAGCAGATTGATCCTAGGTTTATCGATCACAATAAGCTGGAGTTGTGGTTGCTTTTTATCTCGGAAAAAATAAGCTCCGGTTTTATAAAGTTCCTTTTAAAGATGAAACAACTCCAGGGTCATATGTCGGAGCTGTAATCGAATAATCCTCCAGATAACAGCGTAGAGTACTTAAAATATTATACTGTTACGGGGGTGTTTAGATCCCAATAACTAATACACTATTTATTGAATCTAAGTACAGCCGCCTATCAAATCTCTTTCTCTCCTCGTCTCTTCCCAAGACTCAACCTCTTGCCCGTCTTGCAAGAGCAATCTCTTCGTTCAGTTGTAGTCGTACTGCCACGTCTTCTAACTCAGTTAGATTGAACCGATGGCAGTTCCCGTCAACAATATAAACGAAGATTAGGTTTCCCCGTCGAACAACCACTCCTCGGAAAATTCCTCGAAGGGTAAAAGTCCAGTGTTGAGATATCTCAGCACCAGGTAGTCGATATCTTCGTACTGACAGAAAAGCCACACCACAGCGTAGATGTGGGTTAAACGGTGCTCTTCCAATTCTGAAAGCAACCTGGCGAAACTCTCAACTTTCTGTTGCAGTGCGTACTCGGCAGGTGTGTAACGATGTCCAGGCATACAGTGTCCAGTCTCGTGTATGAATGAGGGAAGCAATTTTTAAAAGATAGATAGAATTTTTAATAATATTTTAAGATCGTCTTCGGTGTTCTCTGAAAGCTAATGTCTTCGCTGATACTCCTCAAATACCTGCGTCCAACGCTGGCTCTTTATAGCCGTGATTCATCTTAGCCATGATGGTGCTTATCTCGGCCACGCACTCATAGCGCCCGAGAATAAATCACTGCAACACCCTCAGGTATTTGCGTCGCTGCAACGTGGTTTGAAAGCTTACGCTCCTGATAAGAATCAGGCCATCCGTCGCTCGATATCAGCTCACCCTTTCCTATCTCAGAGATCTTTTGCAAATCATACGAGTCGGTAGCTAGAACATCCACCAACCAATTTGATGATGCTTATCGCCTAATAAATCCCTCATGCAAGAGATGATTTACTTGCGTCATAGATTTAATCGGCGACCAACCGATACTATGCCAGCGTACATTAATGACGCGTAAGCTCGTATCCGATACGAGGTTACATTGCGATCCAGACCATCTGCGCCAACAACTGGTGCTCGCTCTAGGCCCTAGGCCTACGTCATTTAATCCCTCAGTTACGTCAAGCTAAGGTCGAGACTATTCTCTAGACCGGAACGTGCTTCCCCGAGTCCCAACCGTTACGGTCAGGGGAAGAAGAGTTCTCTTACTTGCTTTTTGACTATCAACTGCCGTGTGTGATTACCACACATGTCCCGCATAGTTTCCAGGATCGGAACAACGCGCTCCTGCTTTGCGCGACCAACATGAACTCCCGCTAAAGAGCATGTTGCTGACCAACTTGATTCCCACATGCATAGGTGTTATGCATATCGTAGATATGTATGCATCTCGTAGCTTTAATCAAGTATCATTATCGCTGCTAGCGACGACCCCTAACATGCACACCATTAGCCCATAGTATATCTCCAACTAAAACTCTCGGTCAAGATACATAACGAAGCGGGTGAAACATTGCCACTCTCTGTCCTACATTTTCTTCACTCTCTTATTCCTCCTTGTTTCGATTGCATTGCCTGTCATCAACAGCTTTTCAGCATATCTCTTTGACTTCCATGTGGGCCGAATCAATCAGGGAACAATTGATGTGGCACTCACATCGCGCTGTTCTGGGTATTCCAGATCTTCGATGCTTTTGGCTCCCTCTATGACAGATTCCACGTCCGCCACGCAATCGTCTTTGCTGTTATTTGGATTTTCTAAGTCCCCATTCCAGTTAAGCCAATCATCACTGTCTGCAATGCTTTCATGTGCGATATCCTCATCACTTTGGACTGGATGATGGTTGAGTCTTGGTATTCGGCGGACATTTAATATTTGAGTTCGTCCTCCAGGTAGGTCCTTTGCAGACAAAGGTGGTGGCAAAAGAGATCTTCCTGGCCATTTAAATGCAGCTGCACCATTGTGTTGAAAAAGTGACCACGATGCTTGGAAGATCTCTTCCATGCGCGAAATGTATCCCACGGCATTAATCTGCTTGTTTTGAGCACGAGCTTCCTCCTGGGTAGCAAGCAGGTTTTGGCTGCCCTGTCACATGTCCAAAATGTCGTGAACCTTGGCCATTCTGTGGAAGTTCCTTTCTTCCACCTCTTTCTTCATTACCGAGTTGTTTTCTGTGTTCATTGCAGCCAATTTTGTGTCAGCGCCTGCCAAAATCCCGTTATTGGCATGAGCAAACTGCCGTCAATGACATTTTCGCGAAGGGTCTTGCCTGTGGTATTTGACTGCCTCCAGCCAATACCATCTTGGCCAAGGGAAAAACTGGCCTCCACTCCAACACCATGTGGTATGATAGGGAATATGTCGCACACCACATTGGGAAGATCAGCATACTTTGACAGCGTTTCCTCCTGTTGACGCCACCAGTCGGTTATGTCCGGTAACCCAAATGTACTGCTAATCTTCCTTAGCTCGGACTGGTAATCATTGGGATTAGGAATAATTTGCCCCCAGATCTTTGGTGCCTCTGCCGGAGAATGCAAATTGAGCCTGGCGGCTGTCAATAGACGCACTGCGCGATCCCTTCGTCCGGGTGTCATCTCAGCCACATTGTTACACATTAAGTATTCTGCATCATTGCTGGAGAAATCATATTGATCAAACGATGATTGACAGGATCCTGAAGCCATTGCAGAGGGGATGACATTGCTGCTCTGTAAGCTTTCGTGCGTATTGACTGACACACGTCGATGTTTGGCACAGTATTCATTCTCAACATACCTCAGAAAGGCCTGTTGGTGTTGGGTAGTATTGTTACAGGGATATTTAGGCCCAATAATCAATACAACATTTATTAGACTAAATAAAGCCGCCTATCTAAACCCCCCTTTTCCATTCCTCGTCTTTCCCAAGACTCCACCTCTTATCTAGTTACACTAGTAAGAGCTCACCAACTCTCCTCGTCTGTCCACAGTGGTTCTTTGGAATATTCTTTGAAGGGTACCAACCCGGTAGTGATGTACTGGTGCACGTCGTATTCGATACCGCGTGTAACGACCTAGAGAGAAATAACGCGGCAGATGTGGGTAAAACGCCGCTCGCTGAAGTATCGTATTTGATGGCCAATAGTTTCGACGACCACTTTGTGTGCGTATTGAGACCGTGTCAGTTTGAATGGATACATATAAACAATATTCACGTAAGTGAAATAGGGAAGTAATGTTTAAAGACTGTGTAGATAGAATTCTTAATAATATTTTAAGGTGTTCTTCGCTTGTAATGTCTGACTGTGGATTGCTGCTAGAGCTTAGTTTTTTTCATTGTCGGGGACAATGCGAGTTCTTATATATTCGGATCCTCAGGTCAAGCTTGCCTTTGGATTTCCGCCATGAAACATAGTTTGCTTGATAGCTTATCGCAGAGATCAACTTAATTGACTCATTGCTAGTGCCACGAATTCCCTCAAGGATAACGTGTTCATGTAGGTGTGGTTTTCAGGCGTTACGCCCCCACGGAGGGCCATCCTCATATCATGATATCATGCGCACATAATATGACAACTCGTAACTTCAACTTAGACATCTTGCTTCCCATTTGTTCAGTAGCTGGAACATCTGACGACTCGTAGACTTATCAGTGCTTATCGCAATATATTTCAATAGCTCGTCGCTATTAATTGCCTCACCTTAGATAAGGATGTTTCGCGTTGCGTCAGTGATTTACTCAGCGACCAACCGATACTCCGCCAACGTATATTATAACACGCACACCTAGTTTAACTTTAAACTGATATGACATTGCGATGCATACTAACTCAAACCAATGAGCAGGTTCGCTTCAGGCCTCTTATCTTCAGTCAATGTCATTAATCCCTCAGACACCGCATGCTTAGGTCCTTAGACCGGGGATCTCTGCAAGGTGTTCCCACCGCTGTGCAGGTGAGCTTGCGAACTCCCACATACTCGCATATTGCGTTATCGTCTGCTGCACACGTAATTCTGCGTAAGCGCAACTTCACTGTGTGTTGTCCTGCTAGATAAGATATAGTAGGTGTGGTGAATAATTATGTGCACTGCTGAAGGTTTTTCACTTCCCAGTCATGGCGTCATAATTGCATCATCAAAGTTGAATCCGCTAGTCAGGCCGTGACCAAGACTAATTGATCGACACACAGCCCTAGTATAATCCCGCTAAAGATTACTAGGCTGACTACCATGATGAAGTTCCGCAAGTAGGTGTTATGCACATGGTTCATTCTCAAATGAATAGTCACGTGTACTTGCTGCAATCCATTCATGTATCATTACCGCTATCAGGAGAGAACCCCTAACAAGTATAGCATGTCTCGTCATCAGGATTAATATCCATTCCTTTGTCCCACTTTCTAAATGATGGCAACTTCCAAAAAGGATCAAGGATATGTGCAGAAATGAGAAGCCTCACCGTCGTTGGAGCCACTTCAGTGCAGTATTTGGACAGCTTCTGTCGAGCTAACTTCACAGCGGAGATCAAGTCTTCCTTCCATGGAGTGTTCTTGTTAGCCAAAGCTCGCATCACGCTGTCCATATGATCAAACATGTCATTGTACACTGTGATAACCTGATGCAATGTGACTGTATGCCTCGTTGACCTCCACAGGGTCCAAAATCGAAATGTCCTCAATACTTCCATGACATACTTCACAATGTTCGACTCATCTTGAGTTGCGAAAAGTGGCCGGTAATCAGTGTATTTTAGATGTAGCAGCCGCTCGCCTGTGAATTCCTGTAATTGGTAGGCGCGCTCCAGCAACTACAGTGTTGGGATCCACCCTGTCTTCACATCCAAAATCGGTAGTACCACGAAGCAAACTTTGGCTTTTTGACAGTCAATGAACTTGTTTCAATGACCAGGTGTCAGCGTAATCAATACAGCAAGCATTCTTTACTATACAATGGTCAATGTCAGGACTTTCAAAATATCATGAAATACGCACTTTCTCTATTATCTTTGGTAAACCTGGTTTCATGGCCGACACCTTATTGATTGATGCGTTGCCTTCATGTCGAGGTTTTTGACTCTTCCCATTGTTTGTGCTTTCATTCTCTCCAAATTGATGATCGCACTCAGGGGATCCCGAAGACTTGGCGCGGCCTGTCACACCGAGACTGCTCATGCACGCACCTAAAGCCAGATGTATGATGAGCGGCATGCATGGTATATGGTTCCTCAATGCAGGCCACTGGATTGCAGAGGCCTCGAGTGTTTATTGCAGCTCGCGTGTCATCGAGTCATTTGAGGAAGTATTATCAGTTGTGATACCAAGCAAATGGCAGTCAGTACACTCAAAACAATCAAGCATGCCATTCAAATGTACGGCTACCCTTCCTCGAGTATGTTGGCCTTTGATCTATCATTCTGAATTAGTTTTCGAAACGGGAATAGAACAGGCAATCAATCTCATCGAAAGCGAGCTGAACTACATCTATTACCCAATTTCAATTCATATAGTGAGCAATGCCCGATGTTATGGCTTGTTTGTTCGGTGATGTCCATCCATCCAAAGCTAAACTAACTTTATCTCGTGACAGCAATTGCTTCTTAATTTCATCCACGGTAAGTTCATATTTCCTTCTGTAAATATTGCTGAGGGTAGTAGCTGACGGCAGCACTAGGTCATCGCGTAAAGCATTATATGACTGTCGTAGCTCTAGATTTGATATAGTGTTCCATGTTCAATGAGCCAAAACAAATCCTAACTTGAGGTTGCGATTCCATGTGTCTTGGGGAAATTCAGATGTTTCAAAGTCCCTGGCTGCCAGTTTAGAACGTTTTGTCTCTCATTTTGGTCAATATGGATCAACCTGGATGTCAAATATAATCTTCCTCTGCGAACTCACTATTGTGATTCCTCGACTTCCTTACCTCTTCAGGATGGCCAAAGCAGTTTCATCGACTGTCGAACTAGTCAATTCAGTAACCTCTGACTCTGATGATTCGTTTAACTTTGCTATGTGAGCTTTTGCAAGCAAGTGTTTCCTCATTGAGCTGGTCCCAAGTTCTGATGGGTGGCGAAGAACTTGATGAAAAACGAAACTTCTGGTGCCAGGGCTGCCGGTCTCCTCAATTGCGCAGTGTAAATAGAATCCCCATGAAGGCGCTTGTCTAGAATTATTCCAAGCACTAGGCCGCTTTGTGTCTACATTCGTTGAAACCCACCAAGCATCGAAGAGGATTTGTAAAGTCCGGTCGCTCAAATCACGAATATAGACACATTCATTTTTGAAAGAGATCATAACCTCGATCAATGAGGTGTTCAACGACTTCGAATCCGACATGGTGGTAGGAATTGAACGCGGGCTAATCCGACCCAAAAGACTGCCAAAGGTAACGATATAGTACAGCAGACTGCAGGTTCTTAAATATTGACTCCACAGGTACAACCAAAAAAATCAGATCTTTGAGACATTGCATGCATATTAGTGAAGTTGTATACAAGGGCATATTGAAATGACTGACCGCGTAAGATTCAATTCAGTGACAATGCGATGCAGTTCATTGCTGTGTAGCTTACTGAGTCCCCACAAAAATTGTTGATGCTCGGTGGGCGTTTGATTGTAGGAGGCGGATGCGATATCGTCAGTACCATTTTTGCTCCTAAAGGCAGCTGATAAGTGGATTCTGGGATAACATCGTTCCACAGCCCTTAGATTATCCAAGATGCATGACCAAAAATCATTGACGCTCTGTTGACACTCATTTTTAGCAGGAGGTAGTGATATCAGAAGAAGCATTTTGGCCCGTAGAGGCTGCCGCTGCATTGATTATGGGCCAACGGCGATGCACAGCACTTTGGGTGTCAATGATTCAAGACTGACAATTGGAGACGCTCCGTTGATGCTCATTTTTAGGAGGTGGTAGCAATATCATCACTAGCATTTTTGCCCATATAGGAGGCCGATACATTGAATATGGGGTAATGCCAATGCACAGTGCTTTGAGTGTCCATAATGCAAGACCAAAAATCGTTGACGCTCCGTTGAGGCTCATTTTTTGGAGGTGGTAGGGATATCGTCGCTGCCATTTCTACCCATAAAGGCTGCCAAAACTTCGATTATAGGTTAATATCGTTGGACCGCTGTTTGAATATCCAAGATGCAAGAACAAAAATCGTTGACACTCCGTTGACGCTCATCTTGAGGCGACAGTAGCGATGTTGACGCTAGCATCTTTGGCCATGAAGGCGGCCAATACTTCAATTATGTGTCACAGCGACCATCTCATTTTTTGATTATCATTCTCACATCACCAAAAATTGTTGACGCATTGTTGACACTCATTCCCTGGATGGGTCAACGAGCGTGTCTCTATCATTTCTACCTATATAAGCTGCCAATACAATCACTTTGGAAGAATGTGACTATGCAGCCATTCGTTTGCCGAAAATGTAAGACTAAAAATCATTGACGCTCCGTTGACGCCCCACTTGATGACATACTAATAGTCAGTGGATGCTCAACTATTGTATATATAAATGCATATAGCCGTTATTGGCAGCCAATGAATTGTTTCTATGTATAAACATTTCTATCCAATAGCTTCCACGCCTCTCAATTTCTGATCCACCACTAGACACGTTATCTGAGTGATAAATGAGGTTGGCCTATCACTTTCCAGCGCTTACTGCCAACAACAAACTGCATATAAATCCGAAGACTAATTTTTATTATATTCGGCCCGGCTTCCTCATCTTTCCTTATCCAGCTCATTCTCCACGATTTCCTTGACCTACCTTAAGCAATTTTCAACATCTCAACGCTGTGCACCATGTCTGTGCAGGGAGTTATGCAGTTGGATGCATGTTCGTGTGCAGCGTGACAGTCGTCATTCATTCTGCTTCGCATTGCGCATTGACTGCTGCATCTATGACTCGTATGACATCACTGACTTATATTTTGTTAGTGAGTGTTGTGTGTAATTTGGTTTCAATTGTCGAAGTTAACCACAATGGGCGGGATGATATCACGCTCATTGGTTGTCAGTTAATGTGATTTGGAGTCCAGACCATTGGCATGGCCTATCTGACCCTTGCACATGCATAGACGAATTATCATGTCTCACAATTTGGTCACTTAAATCAAGTAAAAGCTGACAGGTAGCAAAATAGGTACAAGTATTGCATTTCAAATTGATACTGCGTCACTTATGCCAATTTGCCTAATCGTTCCACCGGCAACGCCGGAGGTCTTTGTCAGAATTTGATTTCTATATGGTAATTAGCTTGGGACGCGATATGCAGATGTTAAAGTATACGAGTTCATCATGCTTTGATTGCTGAATTAGTGACGAAGCGGGCATCTGTGCTGGCGGGATGCAAGGAATGTGTCCCAGTGACTGCGGTGTCCGTGAACCTAGGCTCACATGACTACTGCCGGGTCGGGAAGCAACTTGCAGCATTTGCAATTCTCCGGGGACGTTATCAAGAGTCTCCGTAGGCACCCCAAATGTTGGGGGCACAGATGACCCTGCATTGTCTGCCGTTCGAGGTTGAACGACAGCCCGAACCTTCAATTCAGTTGTCCCTTACTTCTTATCCCTCTCACGGAAGTTGTCAGCCGCGTCTCCCCAGACTGATTACCTTAATTCGGCAAGGTTCATCTGCTTCTGCCGAAAATGCTCCATGCGATACTGTACCGTGTTAGAGATAGTGCCCATCACCCAGCCGGGTTTGTCATCTTTGCTAAGCTTGCCCCATGCAGGATCATCTTCATCATCATCCTCATCTTCCCCATCGTCTGAATTGTCAGAGCTTGCAAGATAGCTCAGACTATCTCCGATGGAATTCAACATCTCCTCAAATGTTGTTCCAGGCGTGGTGGTTATCAATCCCGCCTTTTCAGCATTTCTCATATCATCCTGCCCCTGTTTAATTGCTGTCTCTGCGTGTTCAACTTGCTTTGTTGACACTGCAGCCTCACTTTCCACATATTCCTCGATCCATTTCCCCTTGTCTTGGTGGCTGAAGAAGTGAGTGTTAGGGGTTGTCTCTTAGCAGCGATAATGATAGTTGAATACAAGAACATGATGCATACATATCGATGATATGCAAAACACCTATGCATGTAAAATTCAAGGGGTCAGCAACATGCTCTTTAGCGGGAGTTCATGTTGGTCGCGCAAAGTGTGGGTACTTCGTTCACACCTGGACACTCTGCAGGGCATGTGTGGTAATCACACACGGCAGTTGTTAGTCAAACGCGATTAAGAGAACTCTTCTCCCCGACCTGTGACGGGCTAGGATTTGGAGAGGAACGTTCCGGTCTGCAGAAAAGTCTCGACCATAGCATGACGTAACTGAGGCATTTAAGACGTAGGCAATGCGCCTAGAGCGAGCACTACTCATTGACTCGGGTGGTCTGGATCACAATGTAACCTCGTATCGGATATGAGCTCACGCGTCGTTAATCTACGTTGGCATAGTATCGGTTGGTCGCCGAGTAAATCTGTGACGCAATTAATAACTCATTTGCATGAGGGATTGAGAGGCGATAGGCATTATCAACCTGGTTGGTAGATGTTCCAACTGCTGACTTGTACGTTTGCAAAAGATGTCTGAGTTAGGAAAGGATAAGCTGATATCGCGCAATGGATGGCCTGATTGTTATCAGGAGCGTAACACTTTCAAACCGCGTTGCAAGGACACAATTACCTGAGGGTGTTGTGGCGAGTAATAATCGGGCGCCAAGGGGGCGTGGCCGAGATAACGCTATCACCCCTAGGATAGGGCACAGGCTATAAAAGAGCCAGTGTGGTCGAAGGAATTTTGGGAGTATCAGCGAGCAGATTAGCTTTCAGAGAACACTGAAGACGATCTTAAAATATTATTAAGAATTCTATCTATTACAAAAACTATTGCTTCCCTTATACATTTACGAGATCAGACTACGTATGTCTGGTCGACAACTGTCACACTCCGAACATGCTCTGCCACAAGTCGTCGTGTTATTCGGCGAACTCCTTTCCCAGGTGGAAGAAGCTGCTTTAACCCGCACCTACCAAGACGTTTTTCGTTTCTGCGAATTCAAGAATATCGATTAACTGGTATTGAGGTATCTGAACACTGGGTTGTCGCCATTCGAGGAGTGGGCAGAAGAGTGGTTGCACCAAGCAGAAGTTTAATCTTCCTGTACAGAGGAGACGGATTGTGGAGGAGAGTGGATTTCAGCGCGCTCTTGCTTCGAAGTGCAAGAGGTTGAGTCTTAGGTTAAGACGAGGGAAGAAGAGAAAATATAAAATAGGCGGTCGTACTTAGTATCAATAAATGTTGTATGGATTATTGGGATTAAGCACCCCCTGTAACAGTGAGTTTCTCGTTATTTCCCTGCCGCAAGTGACAATTTGCATCGCAAGCTACGCTACGCTCCCAAGGCTCCGACCCGTTCTGCTTTCAAGCCACTCTTGCCTCTATGTGCGTGATGATGTCATGAAGTGTAACGCGTTGCCGATTTGTCATATTTGTCTGCCGGTAGTGGCGAAAGGTTCTTTTTCGGAACATTGACGATTCTATTTTGTGTTAACTTTGTTGATGGATGAGAGGTTGGATATTGCATGATAAGGACCACATGCAGCCAAGCTGCATCTTTTAGGTCGAGGTTGGTATGCTCAATCGACTTGAACAAAGCAAAACCTGCGTTTTGACTGTCACTACATTGGAAATAGCAATGCTAACAGTACATCATGACATGATATTTCGTGTCTTTTTCATTCACGATCGGAGGGGTTTCTTGAGACAAATATCAACAGACATCCTTTCCGACAAAGAATGTACCATTTTTATCTCACAAAAACGAGATTTCGGCCGTCGTTCTCCATGCTTTATCCCTTCAAACAAACACACAACATTGGACCAACTTGGTGCAAATTGCATGACGGTTGGCAATCCGTGCAACCGGCAGCTATGCACAACAGGATTCAGTTTGTGCAGAACAGGGAAGTCAGCTGTTACGCATGCCATTTTGACATGAAGCTAACTATATATTTCTCAGGTCTTCCCACTTCATTTTGTTATCTTCTTCCTCAGGACTTCCCACTTCATTTCATTACCACCATCTCTTCACTTCCACAGCAGCATATCATGGCTCCACAAACACCTCAGCAAGGTGAGAGTGGAACAGAATCAAGCAGAACGACGGGCACTTCATCCAATATGCCACCCGCTGAGACCCAACTACAATGCACACACCACTTAGCTCACCACGACGCTGCAAATGCAGCCACTGAAAATATGACCTTGGACACACAGTTGAGAATTCTCTATGACACTGGAAGCTGCAAGAATAAGAAGCAGCATGGGATCGGATGTAACCATACTCGAATTGAGGTAGACGGCAGTCAATTGATTATATAACCTGCAGCTGGTGTACATAGAGAGCTGTGTGACCAATTCATAGCCGCCAGTAATGGGAAACCTCCATGGTCGACCAAGGCATGTGTCCGGACAGTCTGCGAAATCGCACATCATGATTCTGTCAGCTCTGGGATTTTTGCGGACGAATTTAGTGATAAGAATCCCCCAGAGTGGGCCAATCAGGCATTTACCACTTTAGATGATGCTACGGAAGTGTGTATGGTTGAGGTACTAGCCAAATCCGATATGTAGATGCAGCAACTAAATTCTGGTAGGTTTTCAACATGTCTGCAACTTTGGCAAGGCAAGGAGGTTGGGTACAGCTAGAACAGTCTGACATCCGCCTGGCCTTGAATATGGCTAAAATGGCCAAAGAGGGGTTTTTGCGCGCCGCAATAGAGGAAATGCAATATCTAATCAAGAAACAATGGGCCAAAGACCAAGAAGAGAAGCAGCATGGAGTTGAGTTTCCCAGGCATAAAAATGTAAATGCTGCAATGGAAAGACTCCCAGCTATGCTACGGGATAATCAGAAGGACGGCTGCCTTCTTTGCCAAAACGGCACAGCACAGAATCCCCAGACATGCTGGAGATGCAAAGGCACAGGTGCACCTCTATCAGAGCAACTAGGACAGCTGACACCAGAACCGACACCACATCCACCCGAAACTCCACTTGTTCCACCTGGTAATACTGAGGCAGCTCATATATCCATAATCAAAGGTGTGCCACCTGGATATGTCTATATACATACTCCGCTTCCCTGTATTCAATTTTTCAATCTTGACGCATATGCCAAGGATCGCCAGCGTGATAAAGATTTCAATCCAGATTTACTGACTGATCAAGGAACATCCACTGGTTAGTACACTGTATGCTGTGTGGTAATGCAGCTGACATCCATTTTGCAGACGACAGCAGCCAATTGAGCGAACCTGACAGTGAAGATGAGCATTGATCGAGTGAAAGAGGGATTTTTGAGTGTATTATTATGTACAATTCGCAAACACCTTAATGTATATTATAAAGGATATGTTTATATGTATTATTAAAGAACAATCTATTGATGAGGGAGAAAGTACATGAAGATGGTACAAAGGCTGCCACAACACCATTAATGATATATCAGGCAAAATCCAAGGATTGCCTATTGTGAATACGCCCATGGCAAAGTGAACGTCAACGGAGTGTCAATGATTTTTGGTCTTCCATCATTGGTAACCTGCATGACGTTTGGTTGAGACTATTTATAAATGCGGTATTGGCTGGCTTTATAGGCAAAAGAGCGAGTCTCATGCTCCCTGCACCATTCAGAAATTGAGCGTCAACAGAGCTTCAACGATTTGTGGTCTTGTAAGTCGGGTAATTCAAAATCCATATGGTTGTTCCTATGTATAATCAAAGTATTGGCAGCCTTTATAGAGAAAAAGGTAGGCGACACGCTCCATGCCCCTTCATGAAGATGGTCATCAACAGAATGGCAACCATTTGTGGCCTTTCATTATGGGTAATCAAAGCGCGATGCATCAGTTATTTGGTATATACGATGTTCTGACAGTTCGTCTAGGCTAAAATGGTCATGAATTCTTCGGTGCACCATTGTAAATGCAATTAGGTGTTACTGTCCGGGAGGCTGTCGCGGGAATGTCGCTTGCTTGTCTGCCTAGAGAGGATGCCAATTCCTCCCTAATAGAGGTTTGCAATCATGCGCCACTTATATTACCCAAGATGCGAGACCTTAAATGGTTGATGCTCATTTGATGATCATTTTCAAGATGGGGCAGGGATAATGTTTGCAATGGTTCCAGCCTGTCACTTTGGGTGCGGGTTGGGGTCCAACCCGAACCATTGCCAAATTCAAGGTCCGGGTTGGCAAGAAACCTGAACCGTCAACTTGGGTACGGTTCAATGGTAATCTCTCTCAACCCGTCTGAACTGGGGGGGTTGTCAGCAGGTCGCCCAGTGGGACCATCCATAGATTCAATTAAGGCTCTTGCTTTTGGAGTATGTGAATAGTATCTGATCAAAAGTGCATTTTCAACAACCACAGATATGTTTTTGCTTGCTTTGCAGCTTGCAATATCGATTGATTTGGAATCAGTATTTTACCTTGGATACATTGTAGTTTTGTCTATCAAGGCGGTGAAAAATCCCGTAAGGAACGCGGCGATCACCGCAATGCCTTGATTACCAAATATGCAATAACTGAAACTGTTGATGCCCCATTGACACTCATTTTCAGGATGTGGTAGGGAGCATGTCGCTGCTGTTTTTGGCAGTAAAGGCTGCCAATATTTTATAAATGGATATCAGCAACTGATCGGAACATAAATTACCCAGGATTCGAAGCAAAAAATTCATGTCGCTCCATTGATACTCATTCTCAGGATCCGGCAGGGAGCATTCCGCTGTAGTTTTTCCCTGTAAAGGCGGCCAATATCTGATAAATGGATATCTCCAACCAATCGGACCATATATTGCCCAAAAGGCGAGGCTTAAAATCGTTGACAGTCCGTTGACGCTCATTCTCAGGATGCGGCAGGGAGCATGCTGCTGTAGTTTTTCCCCGTTAAGGCTGCCAATATCTGATAGATGGATCTCTGCAACCAATCGGAACATAAATTACCCAAGATGCGAGGCTAAAAATCGTTGACACTCCGTGGATGCCCTTTCTCAGGATGCGGCAGGGAGCATGTCGCTGTAGCTTTTCTCAGTAAAGGCTATCAATATCTTACAAATGGATGTCTACAACCAATTGGAACATAAATTACCCAGGATGCGAAACTAAACATTGTTGATGCTCCGTTGACGCTCATTCTCAGGATGTGGCAGGGAGCATGTCACTGCAGGTTTTCCCAGTAAAGGCTGTCACTATCTGACAAATGGATGTCTACAACCAATTGGAACATAAATTACCCAGCATGCAAAGAAAAAAATAGTTGACGCTGCGTTGACACTCGATCTCTGGATGCAGCAGGGAGCCTGTCACTGTCTCTTTGGCCTCTAGAGGCTGCCAACATATTGGTAATGCATCACAGCGACCAAATTCTAGTTTAATTTCCGTTATTACAAAACCACAAATCTTGACGCTCCATTGACGCTCATTTTAATATATTGTCTATTCAACACCTGCTGCCATGGATAATAGTTTTCATCATGATTTGAATATATTGGTAGTCTTTCTGCCAGATTGAGACTTGGCCTTGTGAGAAAGCTGAGTGCAGTAACATTCTTGCACTGTTCACTCTCACACGACTAAAATTTCTGTATCTTGCCAAAAGCTTCATTGTGCCTGCTATCCCCTGGATCGTAACTTTGGCATTCCCGGCCCGTTTTGGGATGGAAACTGACTCCCCACATGCAAATATTTCGTGATGCAACCACAACTCTGTGGGGGTGGCCTGGGAGCATTATAAACTTACTTTCTTATGTCTTGAGAGCATTGTGGCAAAAATTAAGGACTGTACAGGAATGGGGTGCCGATAAAAAGGGCAGTTTTTGTTGGGAGGGTTGTCTCAAGATCAGCTCCCCAAAAACTCGAAAATGTCACTGCGTACCCCAGATGGACAACTCTGCCCATAACACCCCAAAATATCCTTCAAGCTTAGTGCAAAGGACATGCTCGGAAGTCCCAATATCATTACACATAAGGAATTCCATCTGAAATGTGCCCGAGAGTTGAGGCTCAGAGGGGGGATACCAATACCCATCACACACCTCTCATAGTGAACAAGGCTAAAACCCACTTTGTCAAACATCAAAGAGGGCATATCTTTACCCCTCAGCCAGAGCTGGAGTTGCAGGCAATTTTCAGTACACCTTGAGAAGGGAAAGTAGCTGGGAT